>JAEEGL010577183.1_pt1 | contig 14320 bp, 9 predicted proteins | sample 9134231 | NCBI WGS metagenome assembly JAEEGL01 (sample SAMN16246548, study PRJNA631951) | gut metagenome | biome: gut microbiome; feature: rumen; material: fiber-attached | host: Bos | place: Iran: Karaj | collected 2018-10 | reverse complement strand
GGCAACACCACAATAGTTTTATGGAGCGACAAGAAGAGGACCATATTCGGCCTTCCGCTCTCATTCACAAGATATACCTTAACGGAAGACAAGCTCCTCATCTCTTTCGGCTTCCTTAACAAAAGGGAGGAAGAGATACGTCTCTACAGGATCTCCGACGTGACCTTAAGGCGCACCTTCGGGGAAAGGATCTTAGGCCTCGGGACGATCCACTGCTGCTCGTCCGACCCCACCACGCCCGAATTCAACATAGTCAGGATCAAGAATTCACAGAAGGTGAAGGAGCTCCTGTCCGACCGTGCCGAGCATGAAAGGGATTCCCGTCTTGAGCGGATGGGCAGATTCGGCGTTCCGCCGCGCGACATAGTATAACCGGCATCTCGATGCTGTCATAAAGAAAACAGGAGAGGGAAATAAATGGAAATAGCTAAACTTAAGGAACGCTTCTGCGAGATATTCGGAGAAGGAGAAACACGCGTTTTTATAGGACCTGCCAGAGTCAACCTCATAGGCGAACACATAGATTATAACGGCGGGAACGTCTTCCCCTGCGCCATCAGCCTCAGGAGCGCATGCGTGGCAAGGAAAAGGGACGACAGGAAGATAAGGCTCGCATCAACTTCATATCCGAAGATCGTCGAAGCCGATATAGACAGGCTCGAAGAATATAAGACCCTCGAGTGGGGCAACTATCAGCTCGGAGTCGCGTACTGTATAATGCAGGACGGCCACGATATCTGCGGCATGGACATGCTCTTTGACGAGACGGTGCCCCATGCATCCGGTCTCTCCTCCTCGGCTGCGATAGAGATGGCGACAGGCGCCGCCATAGCCGCCCTCTCAGGGCTCGATATCGACCCGGTGAGGATGGCCCAGCTCGGTCAGATGGCCGAGAACCAGTATGTCGGCATGAACTGCGGCATCATGGACCAGTTCGCTTCCGAGATGGGAAAGAAAGGCAACGCCATACTTCTCAACTGCGGGACGCTCGAATATGAATACGCCCCCTTCGATCTCGAGAGCAGAGGCCTCCGTCTTATCATAATGAACACCAAGAAGCCGAGGAGCCTCATAACCTCCGCTTACAATACGAGAAGGGCCGAGTGCGAGGCTGCCCTTGCCGATCTCCAGGAGGGCTGCGACGCGGAATACCTGTGCGACCTCACTCCCGACATGTTCGCCGAGCTGCAGACGCTCATCACCGATCCCGTACACGTTAAGAGAGCTCTCCATGTAGTAACAGAGAACCAGCGTACGAAGGACGCCATCGCTTGCCTTAACGCGGGCGACATCGAAGGCTTCGCACATCTCATGATCGAGTCCCACGTTTCGCTCCGCGACCTGTACGAAGTCACCGGTCCCGAGCTCGACGCCATGGTGGAAGCCGCTCTTGATCAGCCGGGAGTACTCGGCGGCAGGATGACCGGAGCCGGATTCGGAGGCTGCGCGCTTGCCATAGTGAAAGAGGAGTGCGTCGACAGCTTCATTGAGAACGTAGGCAGGATCTACAAGGAAAAGACCGGCTACACCGGTGAGTTCTATATCGCAGAGATCGCCGACGGAGCAGGAGAGTATGTAGGCTGAAGGCCAAAACGAACAGACAGAACTTACGGACTGCCGCTTTTAAGCGGCAGTTCTTTATTGCGAGGACTTAAAGTATGGACCGGATATATGAGATAAAGGAACTTATAAAGACACTGTGCAGGATACCCGCCCCTTCCAATTTGGAGCATGAAAGGGCACTTTTCTGCCGCGGCTATCTCGAAGACGCCGGCGCTTCAAACGTATTCATCGATGATGACGACGATGTGATTTTCGAATGGGGCTTATCGGATGGCAGGCCCGTTACCGTATTTACCGCGCATCTCGACACGGTCTTCCCTGATCTTGAGCCCTTCAGCCCCATCGAGAGGGACGGAAAGATATTCTGTCCGGGCGTAGGCGACGATACGGCCAACGTTGCCCTCCGCATGTATGCCGTAAAGGAGCTGATAAAAGAGGGGATTTCGCTTAAGGATACGGTCATATGCCTCAATTCAGGCGAAGAGGGACTGGGCAATCTTAGAGGCGCAAGGGCGCTTATGGAACGCTACCGCGGCTGGGTAAAGGAGTTCGTATCCTTTGACGGAGGATATACAGCCATTGCCAATGAAGCCGTTGGATCAAAACGCTTCAGCGTAAAGGTGAAGACGGAGGGCGGTCATTCTTTCGGAAACTTCGGGAATCTCAATGCGGTCGCAGCGGCTTCACAGCTCATAAGCGCGCTCTATACGGTGAAGGTCCCCGATATCCCGGGCAAAAAGACGACGTATAACGTGGGAGTCATAAAAGGCGGCACTTCCGTGAACACGATAGCCGAGGACACTGAATTCCTTTATGAGTTCCGCTCCGACTCGGCAAAGGCCCTTTCCCTTATGGACGGCATCTTTGAGAGCATGATCTCCGCCTTTGACAGGTCCTTAGGAGAACGGGGCAGCATAAGCTCTGAGCTCATAGGCGAGCGTCCGTGCTCAGATATAGATCAGTCCCTTATGGACGAGGTCACAGAGAGATACATCTCCCTCATAAAGGAAGTCACGGGCGGGGAGGTCCGTACCGTCAGTTCTTCCACCGACTGCAACATACCCCTTTCGATGGGCGTACCGGCGGTATGCTTCGGAGGTTATCTGGGAAAAGGCTCCCATACAAGGGGAGAGTATATTGAGACCGACAGCCTGGAGCCGGGATACGCGATCATTAGGAAATGCCTTCTTCAGGATATGTAAGGTAAAATAAAAGAAGCGGTATGGATCGGATCGTTCCTTTCCCTGCCGCTTCCTTTTTTTATGTTCTCTTTCAGCCGTTCAGCAGGCGGTCCTGCGAATCCTCCCTGAACTGGTTGGTATACAGCTTGAAGTACTCGCCCTTCTTCTCCATCAGTTCCTCATGAGTCCCTGACTCAAGGATCTTTCCGGCGTCGATAACAAGTATCCTGTCCGAATTCCTTATGGTTGAGAGCCTGTGCGCTACTATGAAGCTCGTCCTTCCCTCAAGGACCTTGGTGATGGCCTGCTGGATATACTGCTCTGTCTCGGTGTCTATGGATGCCGTTGCCTCGTCGAGGATGAATATCCTCGGGTCAGCCAGCACGACCCTTGCAAAGCATATGAGCTGCTTCTGACCTGTGGACAGAAGGACTCCGCCCTCGCCTACCTGCGTGTCATAGCCATCCTTGGTATTTAGTATGAATTCCTCGGCATGGACGAGCCTTGCAGCTTCCCTGATCTCATCCATGGTCGCATCCTTCCTCGCGTAGGCTATATTGTCCTTTATAGTCCCTGAGAACAGATGCGGTGTCTGGAGCATGTACCCGAGATTCTTCTCAAGCCAGAGCTGGCTCCTTTCCCTGTAGTCGCGGCCATCGATGAGCACCCTTCCCTCTGTAGGCTCATAGAACCTGCATACTAGATTGACTATGGTGCTCTTCCCTGCCCCGGTCTCTCCGACAAGGGCGACCGACTTTCCGGGCTCGACGGTGAGCGAGAAATCATCGAGGACCTTCTGCCCTTCCTTATACTGGAAGGACACGTGCTCGAACTCCACCTTTCCTTCCATGGGCTCCCAGTTCTCTTCCTTTGGATCGAATATGTCTCCGTACTTTTCGATGACTTCGGGCGTATCCGATATATCGATCTCGGTGTCCATCATGTTGAACACTCTTTCGGCGCTCGCCTGAGCAGTCTGCATCTCTGCGAATATCCTGGCCAGCTGCTGCACCGGTTCAAAGAACTGCGACGTATAGGACAGGAAAGCGGAGAGCATACCTAGACTGATCGTTCCGCCGAGGACCTCCACGCTGCCTTTTCCAAGAGCGATGGAAGTTCCTATGGAACCCAGTATCATGACGAGCGGCATGAACGTTGCCGACAGCACCTGCGACTTTACGGCGGCTTTCTTCATCGTGGATGAGAGAGCTCCGAATTCCTCGCAGTTCTTGTCCTCCCTCACGAGGGTCTTCGTCGTCATCGCGCCCATGATTCCCTCATTGTAGGCCGAGGTGATCCTCGAGTTAGTCTTCCTGACGATCCTCTGGTTCTTCAGGATGATCCTCTGGAAGAAGAAGCACATGACGCCGAGCGGCGGGACCACTATCAGCACCAGAAGAGCGAGCTTCCAGTTGAGGGACAGCATCGATATGATGCAGCCTATGACGTAGAAGCCTGCCCAGAGTATATCCGTAAGGCTCCATGCAACGAGCTCCGAGAGCCTCATTATGTCGCTTACCATCCTGGCCATCATGTAGCCTACCGGCGTCTTGTCATAATATGAGAGCTGCAGCCTCTGAAGGTGGTAATATGCCTCATCCCTTATCGCATATGACACGTTCATCTCGAGCTTGCCGGCGACAGTTATGAAGATCATGACGCTTGCTGCCTGGACAAGTACCAGAAGAGCGTACATTATCCCGAAGACCGGTATCCCCGAAGTGTTCCCCGCTACGGCAAAATTGTCTATCGCGTATTTCTGCATGAGAGGATAGGATATGTCGACGAGGGCCGTCACCATCTGCCCGACAAGCAGTATGAGGAGCAGCTTCCAGTTCCTGAACGAATAGCCTATGAGCCGCTTCCAGATCTTGAGATCGACTTTACTGTCTGTAAAATCCTGTTCGTAATCCATCAGCCTCTCACCTCCTCTTCATTTCCTGCCATATCCTGTATGACCGCTATCCTTCTGTAGAGCCCGTCCTCAGCCAGAAGCTCTTCATGCGTGCCCATCTGCGTCAGCCGTCCGTTCTCGAGCACCAATATCAGATCTGCTTCGCAGAGAGTGTTGATCCTGTGCGAGATGATGAACATGGTATTCTCTCCCCTGCTGCCCTTGAGCGCGCTCCTTATCTGCGCGTCGGTCTCGGTATCGACGGCGCTCATCGAGTCGTCAAACACGAGTATCGGGGTCTTCTGCATGAGCGTCCTTGCTATGGCGACCCTCTGCTGCTGTCCGCCTGAAAGAGTTACTCCGCGCTCTCCCACGAGCGTATCGTATCCCTTCTCGAATTCCATGATGGCGTCATGGACTGCAGCCAGCTTTGCCGCATGATGGACCTCCTCTTCCGAAGCGGAGGAATCAACTATCCTTATGTTCTCAAGTATGGTCCTCGAATACAGGAACGGCTCCTGCAGGACTATACCTATATTTCGTCTTAAATGCTTCGCGTCTATATCGTTTATGTCCGTGCCGTTTATGGTTATCTTTCCGGCGGTGGCCATATACAGCCTCTGCAGGAGCTGGACCAGACTGCTCTTGCCCGAACCTGTCGACCCGAGTATGCCCACGGTCATGCCTTTCTTTACGGTGAACGAGATGTCCTTTAAAACGTCGTCGTATTCGTCATAGCCAAAGCATACGTGATCGAAGACTATATCGCCTTCCATATCGGGGCAGAGGGCCTTGCCGGGTTCTTCTTCAAGCGGCTCGTCAAGGATCTCCTGGAGCCTTCCTAAAGCCACGGTCGCCCTTCCCATATCGGCAAGTATCCTTCCAAGAGCCCTTACAGGCCACATGACCATGCCCGAATAGGAAGTGAACAGGACGACATCTCCTACCGAGAGCTCGCCTCTTGCGGCGAAAAGCGATGAGAAGACGAGCGTGATGCATATCTGCATATAGCTCATGGCATCTGTCCCTCCCCAGAACAGTCCCATCTGCTTGGTTATCTTGTAGTTGAGGTCGGAGTATACCCTGTGGGCCTCCTCGAACTTGTCCATCTCATTCTTCTGCTGTCCGAAGGCACGTACGACCCTGACTCCGGTCAGGTTCTCCTGTATGACGTTCGAAAGAACGCCTTCGGCCTCATCGGCTTCCCTGAAGATATGCATGACATGCCTGAAATACAGGAACGATGTCCCTATGAGGAACGGGAACGATATCATGGAGATCAGTGTCATCCTGACATCTATCGCGCTCATTATGGAGATCGTCATGCCCATGACCACAAGTATCCTTATGATCTCTATCAGCTGCACGCCGAAGAACCTTCTCACGGTCTCGACATCTGACGTGCATCTCTGGATGAGGTCGCCGGTCGACACATGCTTATGATAGTCGTAGGGAACGTTCTGAAGATGCTCGTAGAGCCTGTCTCTCAGGTTCTTCGCAAGCCCCTCCGAGGACTGAGCCACGCTCCTTCCCCTTATGTGTACGAATATGCCGTCGAATATCCTGAACATGAGGAAAGTAAGGACGCATATCCAGATGTTCCTCATAAGGAACTCCCTGCCTCCGAGCACTTCCACCGCCTTCATGACGAAGGGCGGGACCGAAGGCTCCTTCCCCTGCAGGACATAATCCAGAGTGAAGCTTGTGATTATAGGCGAAAGATAGGCGACCAGCGCGGACAGTATGACCGCAGCCGCTCCCAACAGGAAATATTTCTTATATCCTTTTGTGATCTCCAGAAGTATGCTGAACTTTCTGCCTTTATTCTTTTTTTCCAAAAGAACATCCTCCAAGCACAAAAATGGCCCATATCGAATATTTTTCGAAAACGGGTCGGGATCATTATATCAAATCCCTTCGATCTGTGTCAATTTTTTATAAAACGGATATCCGATCTTTAAAACCAAAGAGACCCGGGATATCCTCCCGGGTCCCGCGGTTTTCTTATCAGCCCTTGAAGGGAACTACTCCCTTAACGGCGTCTGCCGGCGTGATGACCTTGTTGTCGTTGTCAAGGTCGATGAGGATATATCTGTCATTGCCCATTCCGAGCTCTTTCATATATGAGAGCTGGCGGTATCCGTGACGGCTCTCTATCCTTTCGATAAAGGCATGGTGATCCCTCTCGGACATTGCCTGTATCATGTCGACGCTGGCCTGATCTGCCGCAAGTATATCGACGGACGCGAGTATACCGACGTTCGGGGTAACGACCGGCTCCGCCGCCACGCCTTCGCAGTCGCAGCTGACGGACATGTTGCGCATGACGTTGATGTAAGTCACGTTCTTGCCGAAGTAGTCGATCGTAGCCTTGCAGGACTCCGATATCTTCTCCATGAGCTCTTCCTCGAGCGCATCCCAGGGAACTCCGTTCGATCCGCCGTGGACCATGCCCTTGCCGATCCTTCCGTCAGCGCATCCGATTCCGATGTTCTTGTTCGAGCCGCCGAAGCCGCCCATCGTATGACCTTTGAAGTGTGTAAGAACGACGAGCGAGTCATAGTTGACAAGATGTGAACCGACTGACATCTCAGTGAACCACTTTCCGCCCTTCAGCGGAAGCATCACGGTACCTTCCTCGTCGGTGATGTCGACTTCGGTGAAATCGGTCCATCCGTTGACCTTCAGGGTCTCCCTGTGTTTCTCGGTCGTGTAGCGGTCCCCTTCATAGTACGTGTTCGTCTCGACTATCGTTGCGTCGGGAAGCTCCTTCTCCATGAAGGCCTTCACCCATTTTGCGGGTATGATGTTAGGACCGTTGGGCTCTCCGGTATGGAGCTTGATAGCTACCTTTCCCTTGATAAAGCCGTTCACCTTCTCATAGACCTTCATGATTCCTTCGGGGCTCAGGTCTCTTGTGAAATAAACGATCGACTCATTGCCTGTGCGCTCACAGTACGGAACATAACGCCTTCCGTCTGCTGCTTTGTTTACCGTCATTATTGTTTTCTCCTTCTGGATCAGATGCCGGCTGCCTGCCGGCGCTCTCACCTAAATTAAAATCCTGTTATTTGCTGCTGCCTATGTTGAGCAGTGATGCAAGTCCTGCCACCGTCATGGACTGCAGATATACCTTGCCGGGTCCGGTGACGATAGTGTCGAACAGTCCCTCTCCGCCGAAGAACATGTTCTTGAGCCCCTTGACCATCTGGATATCCATCTGGCAGGTCGACTCCATCATCGCGACCACTCCGGTATCAGCTACGATCTGCTCGCCGGGCTGGAGATCGTACTCCACGCAGTGTCCGTCTATCTCAACGAATACTATTCCGGGTCCGGTTATCCTCTGCATGATGAAGCCTTCTCCGCCGAAGAATCCTGCTCCGATCTTCCTCTGGAAGAATACCGAGAGGTCAACGCCGTAGCTTGCTGCGAGGAAAGCTGATTTCTGGCAGATGATGGACTCGCCGGGTTTGAGCTCATAAGCCACGATCCTTCCGGGGAAGGATGACGCAAAAGCGATCTCTGCCTTTCCGCGTGCCGTATAGGTGCTCATGAAGAAGCTCTCACCCGAGAACAGTCTCCCTATGCTCCTGCCTATGCCGCCCTCGGCCTTCGTATCTGTGTCTATCGGTCCTCTCGACCATGTACGGCCGCCGACTTCGCTTATGAGTTTATCGCCTGCATCGAGCTCAAGTATAGCTACCGGCAAACTGTTTCCTTCTATCCTGTATCTCATTTCCGATCCTCCTAAAAGTTATTTTTTTATCGCCAGGCCCGTTTTTTTGATAACAGGTCCCCTGTTTCCGTGATACCTATATTATAATTAGTCACAGGCCAAAATACAATCATGTATCTTCCCAGCAAAGGCCGTAATGCATATAAAAAGAGGCTCCACATGCGGAGCCTCTTTGACTACTCTTACACAGATCACTCTTCCTGAGCGATCTCTTCCTCTTTCTTTTCTTCCGTCACGAGAGCAGCGCTCCTGGCCTCGTCAGAGATGAGCCTGTGCGCCGCGATAAGGGCCTCATGCCTGAGCGCATCGTCGGAGATGAGCGCTTTAAAGCGTTCTCCCTCTATCTTTTCCTCGGCTATGAGGATGTCGGATATCTCGCAGAGCTTGTCCTTATTGAATCTGATGATCCCTTCGGCTTTGTCGTAGGATTCCTTGATGATCCGCTTGACTTCGCTGTCTACCTCGTTCGCGAAATCGTCGGAGATGTCTTTGGCTCTTCCGTAATCCCTGCCTATGAACACCTCTTCCTCTCCTCCGAGATATACTGGACCTATGAGATCGCTCATGCCCCACTTGGTGACCATTGACTTGACTGTCGACGTTGCCTGCTTGATATCCTGTGAAGCCCCTGTGCTTATATCTCCGAGGATGACCGCCTCCGCAGCCCTTCCTCCGAGGGACATCGCCACGCTGTCGAGCATCTCCGTTTTGAACTCATGCCTGTCGTCATTGTCGGGAAGCGTCATCGTGTATCCTGCCGCCATCCCCCTCGGGATGATGGACACTTCATGCACGGGATCGCATCCGGGAAGCGACGCAGCAACAAGGGCGTGCCCCACTTCATGGACCGCCGTACAGCGCTTGTCCTTATCAGTCACGACACGGCTCTTCTTCTCGGGACCGGCTACGGTCTTTAGTATAGCCTCTTCTATCTCGGTCATGTTGATCTGGTTCTTCCCTCTCCTTACGGCGAGTATCGCAGCCTCGTTCATGACGTTCTCAAGATCGGAGCCTATGAAGCCTACCGTGGTCCTGGCTATGACCCCGAAATCCACATCAGGCCCTAACGGCTTGCCTTTTGAATGGACTCTTAATATCCCTTCCCTTCCCTTTACGTCGGGATAGTTTATATATACCTGACGGTCAAATCTTCCTGCCCTCAGAAGCGCCGGGTCAAGGATGTCCTTCCTGTTGGTAGCAGCCATGACTATGATATTGTCATTTACCTGGAAGCCGTCCATCTCGACAAGGAGCTGGTTCAGGGTCTGCTCCCTTTCGTCATGTCCTCCGCCGAGCCCTGCTCCTCTCCTTCTTCCGACTGCGTCTATCTCATCGATGAATATTATCGAAGGCGCGTTTTTCTTCGCGTTGTCGAAAAGGTCTCTCACCCTTGCGGCGCCTACACCTACGAACATCTCGACGAAATCGGATCCGCTGATGGAGAAGAACGGCACTCCCGCCTCTCCCGCCACAGCCTTTGCGAGAAGCGTCTTTCCTCCTCCGGGAGGTCCTACCAGAAGCACTCCCTTGGGCACCCTCGCGCCCATCTCGGTGAATTTCTGGGGATTCCTTAAGAACTCCACTATCTCCTGGAGCTCCTCCTTCTCCTCATCGGCTCCCGCCACATCGTCGAAGGTCTTCCCGGTCTTGTCTCCTATCGTCATCTTCGCGCGGCTCTTTGAGAAATTCATCGCCCTTCCGCCCTGCGACTGGTTCATGGTGATAAACCAGAATACCCCGAAACCGACCATAAGAAGTATGAGCGGCAGGAATTCCAGCCAGATGGAAGTCTCCGGCACCGGGTTATACTGTATGTCTATACCGCCGTATGTCTTGTCATCGCCGTATATGTCCTTCATATCCTCTGCGAACTGGGTGCTCGACGGTATATAGGTGCTGTAGTCGTATTTTTTAGGGAAATCCTTTTCGCTTACCGCGCTCCCCTTCTTCATCGCGACCAGGTCGTTCTGTGTGATGCTGATCTTCGTTATCTGGCCTTCCTTGACCAGCTGAAGGAACTCCGAGTAATCCTTCTTCTTGCCGGTGTCGGCTGAGAAGAGGCTCGAAGACTGTGTAAGAAGGAAGATCGCTGCTATTATCAGTATGTATATGAACGGTCCTCTAAAAAGTTTCTTCAAATCCTTGTTCTCCTTTTAACGGCCTGATACCGCCGTCAATCCTTCATATATATTTCGGGCTTGAGCGTGCCTATGAACTTCAGGTTCCTGTATTTCCCAGCATAGTCCAGCCCGTAGCCCACGACGAATTCGTCGGGGATCCTGAATCCCACGTAATCGGCGTCAACGTCAACTACCCTTCTTGAGGGCTTGTCGAGAAGCACGCAGGACTTCACCGAAGCCGCTCCCCTGTTAAGGAGCAGTTTCTTAAGGTTGAGCATCGTCACGCCGGAGTCGATTATATCCTCTACTATGAGGACATCCTTTCCCGTGAGCGGGACCTCAAGATCGTACATGATCCTTATCTCTCCGGTGGTCGACGTCCCTACACCGTAGCTCGATACTCTCATGAAGTTCATCTCTAGGTAAAGATCGAGCTCCTTTATAAGATCGACGTAGAAGCATACCGCGCCGTTGAGAATGCCCACCATCAGTATGTCCCTGTCCCTGTAGTCGCTCTTTATCGCGGCCGCGAGCTCGCATACCCTTTCCTTTATCCTGTCTTCACTGACAAGGATCTTTTCAATATCGTTGAATATCCATTTCTCAGGCATCATTTCCTCCAGTCCTCTGTCCCTCAGCAGGTACGGCTTCGAGCCTTACCGCGAGCTGGGAACCGGGATGCACTTTCGCATCCTCCGATATGGCGTGCCCCGTTATCACCAGCACCGTGCTGTCCTTAACGACCAGTATTATGCTGTCCCTTTTGCTTAGAGGTATCTTCTCATCTATCATCCAGTCGGAAAGCTTCTTGTATTCCTGCATGCCTACTGGCCTGAAAACGTCTCCCGAACGTCTCGTCCTTACGGTAGCCCCCTCAAGAGGTATCGATTCCGCATACTGCACAGGCGAGTGCAGGGGCGGGAACGACGCGGGAGCCGGGACGACCTCCGTCTCTAGGTACTGTCCTGCTATCTTTATCCTCTCACCTATCTCGAAGGGCGCCTCAGTCCCGTCGAGGATCTTCTCATTGTCCTTTACGAGAGTCAGCTGGCCGTATCCGACATAGGCATAGAACTTGCCCGGAAGTATGAACCTCTTTCCGGTCCCTCCGCTCTCAGCCAGCCTTATCACGGCGTCGACGTGCTTGAGCTCCACGTCCACGAGCGAGCCCGTCACCTTAAGTATCGCGTGTCTTAAGAGCCTTCTCTGTATGCTGACGTTCTGCTCCTTGAACTGTCCGAGATCGAATTCGATCCCGTCCTTGACGTCGGAGGCTATATGGTCGAATATCTGGGATTCTGTCCTGTAAAGCGCTATCTCATCCTCGCTCAGAAGCACCGTGGTCCTTCTTACGGCTTCAACGAAATTCGGATTCAGCTCCTTCAGCCTCGGGATGACTTCCTTCCTCAGATAATTCCTTGAATACTCGGTATCATCATTGGTCGAATCGGCAACATACGCGATGTTGTTCTCCTCGGCATACCGCTCTATCTCGTCGCGGCTTATCGCCAGCATGGGCCTTATGATGTTGGGCTCTCTTTTCGACCTCATGGCACAGAGCCCGGCTATCCCGCTCCCTCTTAAAAGATTTAAAAGGAATGTCTCCGCCACGTCGTCGGCATGGTGGGCCGTCGCCACATAGGCAAGGTCGTATTTTTTGGAGACGTTGGCAAAGAAGGCATATCTGAACCTCCTCGCCGCGGCTTCCAGATTCTCGCCGGTCTCCATTATCCTTTCAGGGACATTCATCCTTGCGCATATGAACGGTATATTGTATGCTTTCGCGTTCTCCCTTACGAACTCCATATCCCTCACGGACTCCCATCCGCGGATACCGTGCTCGAAATGCAGGCAGAACAGATTCTCTCCTCCCGTATAACGGTAAAGCATATGCATCAGAACCATCGAATCGACCCCGCCGCTCACTGCAATACCGATCCGTCTGCCGGGCACAATAAGATGCTCTGATGAAATGGAATTCAAAAATTTCTCATACATGTTATTATCCATTTCTCCCCATTATAATAATAACTGTGCTTCTATTTTTCAAATTAAATGCAGTGGACTTTACAAACAGTTCATTTTCTTTATTATACATAACCGTAAAGCCCTATTACAAGTACTGATATGCCCTAAAATCAGCTTTTGGTGATATATATGTTCAGGCCTTATGGTATAATCCATATATAAGACCAAGGAGGTGCTCAAAAGTGAAGACCAGCAGGATCTACAGGATATTCAAGATGGCTACCGCGGAGTTCTGCCTTTTCTTTCTGAGGCTTTTCAGAAAGTTCACTTCTCTTTTTACATTCGAAGAGACACATGACGGGATCAGCGTTCCCCACGCCGTAGAGGCAACGAAGCCTTCGGTCCTTGATATAAAGACTGAGATGGAGCTCGACGGGGTGCCGGTCGATCGCTATGAACGGAGCCTGCCTGTAAGCTTCAGCCCGGACGAGGAATACTCGGCTCTTGAAGGGATAGTCACCTTCAGGGGCAATCACTTAAGGGATTCGGGCTCTTACGGAACTGCCGACATAAGGAAGAAGGAGCTTGCTGTAAAATGGAGCATCCCCACCGGAAAGCTTGAGAAGACATACGGTAAGGGCTACTGGACCGGCAGCGGCTGGACAGGCCAGCCCCTTATAGTAAGATGGTCCCCCGAAATGATGAAAAAGACCGATATAAGGACGGATAAGGAGCGGGTGACCGAAGCCGTATATGCCACGATGGACGGCAATGTATATTTCATCGATATCGAGAACGGTTCATTCACTAGGGATCCGGTCTCCTACGGGCTGCCGTTCAAGGGAGCGGGCGCCCTTGATCCCAGAGGATATTTCTCCGTGTCGGGAGCAGGCGACGACGGGCCGGGTGAGGACGGGGCGGCAAGAGCCGTGTTCACGAGCCTCTTTGACAGGAGCAGGCTGTACGAGCTTGGATGCAGAGACGCCTTTGCGCCGAGGAAGTTCCATGGCTATGACAGCTCGGTCATTATAGACAGGAAGACAGACTTCCTTTTCCAGCCCGGGGAGAACGGCATAATCTACTCCATGAAGCTCAACACCAAGGATGACGGAAGGAGCATAAAACCTTCCGAGATCCTAAAGTTCAGATATACGTCCCCAAGGAACTCCGAGGAGAGGTACTGGCTCGGCATGGAGGACAGCGCCGCTTTCTATAAGAATTACATGTATATAGCTGACAACGGCGGCAATCTCCTCTGCATAGACGTTAACACGATGGAGCTCATCTGGGCGCAGGACGTAAAGGACGATACCAACGGATCCCCTGTCGTGAGGATAGAGGACGGGATACCCTACATATATATCGCCACCTCGCTGCACTGGACCTCGAGCAGGGTGTTAAGGCTCGCCGACGTGCCTATATTCAAGATAAACGGGCTTACGGGCGAATATGTCTGGATAAGGACCTATTTCTGCAACACTGTTGCCGGAGTCTCGGGCGGGGTACAGGCCACGCCGGCTGTCGGGAAAGGGGAGATAGAAAATCTCGTCATCTTCCCCGTAGCAAGGACTCCGAGGGTCAGGAGCGGTCTTTTAGTAGCGCTCGACTCAAAGACCGGGAACGAAGTATGGCGTCTCCCGATGAGGAGATACGCTTGGTCCTCGCCTGTTGCGGTATATGATAAGGAAGGCAGGTCATATATAGTGGCAGGGGATTCCGAGGGCACGCTGTATCTCGTCGAGGGAAGGACGGGAAAGCTGCTCTCAACAGTTTCGCTCGGAGCCAATATCGAAGCTACTCCCGCTGTTTTCGAGAACATGATAGTAGTAGGAACGAGAGGACAGAAGATCTTCGG
>JAEEGL010110727.1_pt1 | contig 14320 bp, 7 predicted proteins | sample 9134231 | NCBI WGS metagenome assembly JAEEGL01 (sample SAMN16246548, study PRJNA631951) | gut metagenome | biome: gut microbiome; feature: rumen; material: fiber-attached | host: Bos | place: Iran: Karaj | collected 2018-10 | reverse complement strand
GCCGTTACTACGTGACCCTTACCGGTCGCGCCGACGGTGCCTCGGTCTTCGGACGCAACCACAAATACGGTTTCTTCCCCTCCGCGGCCGTAGCCTGGAACATCGGCGAAGAGGCTTTTGTAAAGGACAACACGGACGCCATCGACCTCCTGAAGCTGAGGATATCATACGGTGCCAACGGAAACAACGCCATTTCCCGCTACCAGACCCTTGACAGGCTTTACGCCACCAACGGTGTCAAATACATCTGGGGTGACGGTTCCACCGGCGCAAACGCCACTTACCTGGCCTCCGACGGCGTGGGCAACCCCGACCTCAAGTGGGAGACAACCTATACCTTCAACGTGGGTGTTGACTTCTCGGTGCTCAAAGGCAGGATCGGCGGTTCCGTGGACGTATACCGTTCCAGGACCAAGGACCTCCTCATGACCCGCACCGTTCCCATCATGAACGGTTACAGCAAGATCTGGGACAACATTGGTTCCACTGAGAACAAGGGCATCGAGCTCACTCTGAACACCAAGAACATCCAGACCAGGAACTTCGGCTGGTCAACGGACTTTAGTTTCTTCCTCAACCGCGACAAGATCATCGAGCTCCGCGGCGACGGCCTTGATGACGTTAACAACAAATGGTTCATCGGCAAGCCCCTCTCGGTTTACTACGATTATTACATGACCGGGCTCTGGCAGGCCGGTGACGAGTTCACCTTCATTAATGAGAGCGGTGATGAGATCGCCCACCAGAAAGGCGCCACGGCCGGATCGGCAAAGCTCGAGGACGTGGACGGCAACGGATACATCGACGAGAAAGACCGCCGGGTCATCGGCAGCAAGCGTCCTTCCTTCACCCTTTCCATGTCCAACCGCCTCACCTGGAAGAACTTCTACTTCTCCTTCCTCATCAACGGCCAGTTCGGCAAGTGGATGGAAGACAACGTGGCCAATATCAGTTCCTGGACCTTTGGCAGCGGCAACTACATCAAGGGAGCCAAGTACTGGACTCCGGAACATCCTGAAGGAGCCACCATCATCTCCCCCGGATACATCAATACCTTCGAGCACGGGTTCTACCGCAAGCTCTCCTATGTCAACATCAAGAACATAACGCTCGGCTATACCCTGCCCGCTTCCGTAACCAAGGCCCTGAGGCTTTCTTCAGTGGACGTAAACGTGAGCGTCAACAACCCGCACACATTCTCCAACATGCGGCAGATGCTCAACTACGACAACGCCTGGTTCGCTTCCTATCCAACCGCGCGGTCCTATATGCTGGGAATAACCATCAACTTCTAATCGTCCAAGCAGTATGAAAAGATATATTATCCTTGCAGCTACCGCCTGCCTCGCGATAACCGCTTCATGCTCCAAATTCCTGGAGGAGGACATGAGGAGCAGCTTCACCCCCGAAACCATCTACGCATCGACCCTTGGATTCGAGGTTGGAAGCGCCGGTCTCTATTCCATAGCCCGTTCCGAGTACAATACCTGGGGCGAGGAAGGCGCATTCATCCATAACGGCGCCTGCCCTTACGAGGCCCTTCAGGTGGGGACCGACCTCTGCGACGCCAAACCCGGAGGCGACGGCTCCCTGATCCCTTTCGCACAGCTGACGCTGAATTCCCAGACACAGTTTGTCAAGACCTATTGGCAGTGGGCTTATAACCTGATTGGTTCGGCCAACGAACTCCTGATCTATGCGGCCAAGAATACCAATTGGGACAAGCCCTCTGACAAGGCCGTTTTCACGGCGGAGGCCCGCTTCTTCCGTGCCTACGCCTACAGGTACCTGATTTATCTTTACGGTGACGTTCCATGGGTCGAGACCATACAGAATCCCTTTGTGCTTTCCTTCACCCGTACTCCCAGGAGCGAGGTCCTCGGCCATATCATCGACGACTTCAAGTATGCCTCCGAGAACCTTCCCGAGAATCCCGACGGCGTCAAGGACGGAAAGCTGACCCGCTGGGCGGCATACCATTACCTGAGCGAGATGTATCTGCTCCAGAAGGACTACCAGAAGGCTCACGATGCCGCACAGGCGGTGATTGACAGCAAGATGTTTGAGCTTACTACGGCCCATTACGGTGTGAATAAAAAGGGGACCATAGCCGGAGACCCGTACAGCGACATGTTCCTGGAGAACAACCAGAACCGCTCCGCAGGCAACAAGGAGGCCGTCTGGGTGATGCAGTTCCAGTATGAATACCAGAAGGCCGGAGGCGGCACGCCTTCCGACGACTGGACCCGCCGTGCCTGGAATCCCATGTACTTCAACATCAACGGCTTTACCCTGAGCGATGAGTACGGTGGCCGCGGTCTCGCCCAGATTATCCCCATGAAATGGTGGATGGGAACCAACGGCACAAACGCCACGGGCGACAATGGCAACGGCATCTTTGACGCCGGCGACATGCGCAATTCCGAATACAACATCAAGCGCACCTGGCTGTACAACAACGAGGCCGAGAAGAGCCTTTACGGCAAGCAGTGCAACATCACCGACGCCACCTGGTCGCAGGGCACCCTGTTCCCCGCCATTACCAAGTTCTTCTATGGCAAGAAGGATAACCTTTCCATGACAGGCGGTTACAAGGACAGGATGAGAATCCGTCTTCCCGAGACCTATTTCCTGCTTGCCGAGGCCTGTCTTGGCCTGAATGACGCCCAGGGCGCAGCCGATGCCGTAAACGTTGTCCGCCGCCGCGCCAAGGTCCCGAACGTGGACGCCGTGAACATGGACCTGGACTTCCTGCTTGATGAGCGTATACGCGAGCTCTGCGGTGAAGAGGTCCGCCGCTTCACCCTTATCCGTACCGGCAAGTTCATCGAGCGCGTAAAGAAGTACAATGCCGCGCAGAAGGACATAATCAAGGAGCAGTTCCTGCTCTGGCCCATCCCTCAGACCATCATCGACGCCAACCGCGATGTGGAATTCCCTCAGAATCCCGGTTATTGATATAATGATTAAGAGATTACCGACATGAAAAATAATATTATCAAGAGTTTGGCGGTTCTGGTCATGGTCATGGCGGCAGCCTGCACCTATGATCCTTACAAGGACGACCTGGTGCTTCCGGCCGAAACACTGACCCTTAACAGTCTGAAGACGGACATCGCCCTGGACGAGAACAACCTGTCGGCCCCGGTGCTCACCTTCAACTGGACCCCGGCCCGCAAACTGTCGGACGATTACATCGTCACCTATACTTCCAAACTGGATGTGGTGGGAAACAACTTCGGTTCCACCACAGCCATCCGCAACGACGAGGAAGACGGCGTTTATTCCCGCAGCTTCACTTCCGAGCAGATTAACAATTGGGCCAACGACCGTTGGAACCTCCCCGTCAACAAGCCTTTCATGCTTGAATTCCGGGTTGTGGTGGAGTTCACGGGCGGCCCTGAATTCCAGGCCCCGGAGGTCCGTACCGTAAGGGTGAACGTAATGCCCATCCACGTTGATATCTTCGCTGCCGACAAGATGTTCATCGACGGCACCGCCACCGGCGGCCAGGAGGAGATCGCGGTGACCCTTGAGAACCCCAATCTCTATGCATGGTATGGCGACCTTACACCCGGCTCCGTCCTGCTCCCGACCGAATTCGACGGAATGACCTATTACATACATGCTTCCGGAAACGCCACATCCTTCACTCCCGGAGTCCCTATTGACCTGGTGATGGATGAGAACAAGCAAGGCTGGAACATCTCCGCAGGTGGCAAGCACCGCATTGTGGTGGACATGGAGGCCAAGCAGGCTGTCATCTACGACGAGGCTACCGACCTCCAGCCACTAACGGTTGATTTCTATCCCAATGGAACTGAAACCCTTCCTCTCGCACACGTTACGGTCCAGGATCTCTGGGCATATGGTGGCGGTACCGGTTGGGGCGCCAGGAAACTCGGTTGCTCCATGAGCGCGGCCGACCCGCAGGTTCTCATATATGAGGGCAGTTTCAGCGGAAGTGTCAAGTTCTGCATCGCCCAGAGTTTTACGGACGACGGCGGAAACGAGTACAATCAGAACAATGCCTACTGCTTCACAAGTTCCACCGCCCTTACGTCCAACAAGATTCAGGAACTGACCGGCAGTTCGGCCCGCGAGGTGAGAAACACCTACATGGGCATGCCTTCAGGCAAGCATCTGTTTATCTTTGACTTGAGGAACAACACCATCCTCGCCAAACCTGTCGAGTAATGCCAAGGCTCCTGTCATGGGGGACAGCCCTGCTGCTGTCCTCCCTTTCACTTCTTTTCCTCTCCTGCGGGAAAACCCCGGGAGAGGAAAAGGGTGATGATCCTGGAGCGGGATATACCCAGGTGAAGCCGGCTTTCAACAGGACAAAGGTCCTTAAGAACCCCCTGAACGGCTGGGTTATGTACGGTTCCGGTTCAGGGGATCCTTCCTACTGGGATACTGAAATCTATGTTGAGGAGAAAGGTGCAAATGTAAGGGTAAGGGATTATGCCTCAGCTGCTTACATCAGAACCTATTGGGCTGCCATGAATCCCGCGGACGGTGTATATGCCTGGAGGGACCCCTCGACGGCCATCTACAAGATGATCCACGGGGCCCTTGACCGTGGGCTGCCCATTGCCTTCCGATTCAACGTGGACGGCAGGGACCAGCGTCGAAACACACCCAAGTTCGTCACGGACGCAGGGGCGGCATACGGCGTGGAGAACACGAAGTTCCCGGACAGGATTACTCCTATGCCCCAGGATCCCATCTTCCAGAAATACTATGAAAAATTCCTGACCGCCCTTGCCGAAGATTTCAACGATCCTGAGATTTGCGCCTTCATCGACGGATACGGGCTGGGAAAATGGGGAGAGGGTCATACCGTGGCCTACAACCCCGACAACCTTACCCTTGTGGACGGGAATACCACCCGGCTGAAGGAAGAGGTAATGGATTGGATTACAAAGGCTTATGCCTCCCGCTTCACCAAGGTTCCGCTGGTACTGAACTATCACCGCTCGGTGGGACACCCTGTGAGCGGGACACAGCCCGACAGTGAGAAACTCGTTTCCATTGCTGTCACCAACGGCTACTGCCTCCGCAGCGATGCCTTTGGCATGAACGACTACTACGGAAACTGGGAAAGGAGCATCGTCAACACCTGGCGGTATAAACGTCCCGTCATCATGGAGGGGGGCTGGATAGTGGGCCAGCACAGTTACTGGAACGATCCTGCCGGCTATCGCAGGGACCATCCCGAAGATGTCCGAAAAGGCGAATATGATGCCAGTAAGGAAGCCAGGGTCAATATGATGGACTTCAGGGTGGGCCAGGAAACCCAGTCTTGGTTCACTGATGCCTTTGTCTATGTCCAGCAGTTCGTTACGGAAGGCGGCTACCGCCTCTACCCGGACCTGGTCTCACTTCCCGCAAGCGTCAGGGCCGGTGCTTCCGTGAAGATATCTTCCCGATGGAGGAACATGGGCTGGGGATACTGCCCCAACAACATCCCTCAGTGGAATTTCAAATACAAGGTAGCTTTCGCCATCCTGGATCAGACCGACAAGCCGGTCAAGGTTTTCGTGGACGACAAGTGCGAGCCTTCCTCATGGGTGGAGAGCAAGCCCAATTCCTATGAATTCCAGGTCCGGGCCGATGTGGCTCCTGGTAATTACAAATGGGCCGTTGCCATCGTGGACACCACCAGGGACAACACTCCGGGCATCCAGCTTGCAGTAAACAACGACGTTTCTGACGACGGATGGGTTAAATTGATGAATCTAAAAGTAGAATGAGTATGGATATCAACAGGTTCAAGATATTCTTGCTGTCTTTGGCGGCCCTGTTCGCCGGAGCATGCGCCTCGGGGGAGACCGTTACGTTTTCGCCTGACACCGAGACGGTTCTCAGGAATCCCCTCAACGGCTGGGTGGTATACCTGGGCCGGCACTGGGACGAGACTTTCTGGGAGAAGACAGGGTATGACCACATTGCCACTTCCGAAGGAGACACCGTCCGCGTCTCGGACTATGCCAACACGGTGTATGTCCGTACCAGCTGGCGCTCGTTCGAGCCCGAGGAGGGGAAGTACGCCTGGACGGATCCCGATTCCAGGCTCAACCGCCTGTTCCGCAGCGTCCTCGACCGCGGGATGAAACTCTCATTCCGCATCGTGGTGGACGGCCGCGACCAGGGCCAGAACACTCCAGATTACGTTTTTGACGCCGGTGCAGAATACTTCACATCCAAGGTTGGCCACCGCGAGGTGCGCTCCCCGTATGCCGACGACCCGGTGTTCCAGGAGAAGTATTCCAAGTTCATCGAGGCCTTGGCAGAGGAGTACAACGACATTGAAAAAGTTGATTTCATTGATGCTTACGGCCTTGGGAAATGGGGCGAGGGACACTGCCTAATGTACAAGGACCCGTCCCGTAATGCTTCCGTAATGGATTGGATCACAAAACTCTATGCCCGTACCTTTACGGAGATCCCCCTGGTGATCAACTATCACCGCCTGCTTGGAGAACCCTCCGACAACGGCTGGGGTCCGGTTTCCCCCGTTTCCGACAGTCTGCTGGAGCAGGCCATAGCCAACGGCTACAGCCTCCGCCACGATGCATTCGGCATGACCGATCACTATCAGGCCTGGGAGAAGGAATTCGCCCGCAGGTGGAACTATCGCAGACCCATCATACTGGAAGGGGGCTGGATTACGGGAGCACATCACCGCTACTGGATAGACTCTTCCGGCAAATACCGCGAAGGCCATCCTGAAGATGTCCGGAGGGGCGAATTCGAGGCCGGAGCCGAGGCTCACGTTAACATGATGGACCTCAGGACGGGCGATCAGACCAGAACCTGGTTCGGCAACTGCTTTGACCTTGTTAAGCGTTTCACCGTGGAGGGCGGCTACAGGTTGTATCCTTCCAGGGTTACCGCTCCGCTCAAGGCAGCCGTCGGTTCCACGGTTACGCTCAAGAGCAGCTGGGAGAACATGGGCTGGGGATACTGCCCGGTCAATATTCCGCAGTGGAACTGGCGCTACCGGATTGGCTATGCCCTCATGGACGAAGGCGGAAAGCCTGTCTGCATCTTCCCCGACGCCGATGCCGACCTCTCCCTCTGTCTTAAGGACAGTCCGCTTCAGAGCGAAGTCAAAGTCTCCCTTGAGGGACTCGTCCCGGGGAAATACGACTGGGTGGTTTCACTTGTTGATTCCCTCAAGGAGGACCGCCCCGGGCTTCAGGTGGCTATCGAGCCTTCCCTTCAAATCAACGGCTGGGTCAAGGTGCATTCTTTTGAAATCCAGTAACTTCTCATTATTTTTGTCTTGATGAGAAGATTCCTGATTTCAATTACGGTAATCCTGGCGGCGGTTCCATCCGTCGCCAGGCCTTACGTTATCCGCGACGGGGACACGCTCCGATTGGGGAATTCCCTGATGGAACGGGTTTTTGTCTGGAATGACGGCCATCTGATGACTGCCGCCCTCGTTGACAAGACAGCGGACAAGACTCTCCGTACCGAAAAACCGAGGCCAGACTTTGCCCTAGGGCGGCTGAAGGGCTCGGACGGGGTGCTGGATACGCTTTCCGGTCCCGGAGTGCTGAAGGCCAGGATTCTTTTCCGGATTGGATCAGCCGAAATACTGCGCGAATACATAATACGCGAAGGGATTCCGGCAATTGCCTGCGAAACCTCGGTCCGGGGAACAATTGAAGGAGCCCGGGGGATACGTATTGAAAGGCTCTCCTTCCCCGGAAAACACTGGACGGGCCGCACTGTGGAGTTCCGTGACCGCACCGACGACAATAACAACCTGGTTGAGGAACATCCGTTCATCTCATTTCACCGGACCCTCCTGAGGGGGAATCTCCTGTTTGCAAGGGATGCCGTTTCGGGAGCCGGTTTCTTCTTCCTGAAAGAGGCGCCCGGCTGTGAATCCCAGCTGGATTACGACGGCGTGGACTTTATCGCCGACGGAGGCTGTTTCTCAGTGACGGGTGCCGGATACGCTCCCCGGCCTGATGCCTGGACTCGCCTGTATGGCTGTGTCACAGGCGTTTCCGGTCGCAGCGAACTGGATGCCCTCAGGGCACTGCGCTCCTGGCAGAAGTCCATCCGCCCCAACGAGAACATGGTTATGATGAACACCTGGGGAGACCGGGGGCAGGATGCGAGGGTGACGGAACGGTTCTGTCTTGAGGAGTTGGAAAAGGGTTCCCGCCTTGGCATAACCTGCTTCCAGATAGACGACGGCTGGCAGAGCGGCAAAAGCCCCAATTCAGTGTCCGGCGGTTCATTCAAGGATATCTGGCAAAGCGGCATCTATTGGACCCCCGACCCCGACAAGTACCCCTGTGGCCTGGGCCCCATAGTCGAGAGGGGGAAGGAGCTGGGAATCGAGATAGGCCTTTGGTTCAACCCCAGCATCCAGGACGATTTTGCCGACTGGGAAAGGGACGCCTCCGTGCTTACCGGCCTGTACCGGGCCTACGGCATCCGCATTTTCAAGATCGACGGGGTGCAGCTTCCCACGAAACGGGCCGAGGAGAACCTTCGCAACCTGCTTGACAGGGTGCGCGAGGAAACCGGAGGCGATGTCATCTTCAATCTGGACGCAACCGCCGGCCGGCGTGCCGGATATCACTATTTTGGAGAATACGGCAACATCTTCCTGGAGAACCGCTATACCGACTGGGGCAATTACTACCCTTATCAGACCCTTAGGAACCTTTGGATGCTGTCCAGGTATGTCCCTGCGGAAAAGCTTCAGATGGAGTTCCTTAACCCCTGGCGGAACACGGACAAATACCCGGATTCAGACCCTTTTGCCCCGTCGCGCTACAGTTTTGAGTACCTTGTGGCAATCACTCTCGCCGCCCAGCCTCTAGCCTGGCTGGAAGCCTCCAACCTTCCTGAAGAGGCCTTCTCGGTGGGCTCGCTGATCAATGAATATCAAAAGGTTACGGATGATTTCCACAGCGGCGTCATCCTTCCCGTAGGCGATGAGCCGGACGGTGTGGCCTGGACCGGTTTCCAATCCGTAAATGATGACTCGTCCGGTTGGCTGCTGGTATACCGTGAAAACTCACCTTCCCCTCGCGGGACTCTCCGCACCTGGCTTCCGGAGGGCCGCCGCGTCCGCTTGGTCCCCGTCCTGGGACATGGCTGCCGTACCTCGGCACGGGTTCGCAGCGACGGTACCATCCGCCTGAAACTGAAAGACCGCAATTCCTTTGCGCTATACAGATACCAAGTAAAATGAAAGCCCTGTTCCTGCTTCTGACACTGATATTCGCACCGTACGCACGGGAAGGTATTTCCCTGAACGGGGAATGGTCGGCCATTGTCGACCAGTACGACAAGGGGATGGACAAGAAGCTGTTCCTGGATGCCAAACCGGAAGGGAAGACCGACTTTGTGGAATTTTCCTATGAAGGAGGCTTGAAACTTCAGGTTCCGGGCGACTGGAACCATCAGGACCCTGGCCTGTGGTGGTATGAAGGAACCATCTGGTATGCCAGGCATTTCCATGCGTCGGCCCGCCCCGGTCCAAGCCGGATACTGTATTTTGCCGGTGTAAGCCATCGGTGCGAGGTTTTCCTGAACGGGGTTTTGGTGATGGAGCATGAGGGGGCGTTCACTCCTTTCCAGGCCGATATCACCTCCATACTGAAGGATGGCGACAATTTCCTTGCGGTAAGGGTTAACAACAACCGACGTAAAGAAGCCATTCCGGCGATGAGTTTCGACTGGTGGAACTACGGCGGCATCACCCGCGACGTCATGCTGCTGGAGGTACCCCAGGTGCATGTAAAAGAGGCTTTCTTAAGGCTCAAAAAAGGTACCACCGACACATTACTGGCAGATATCACCCTAGCAGAACCACTTGAGGGTGTGGGTGTTACGGTTTCTGTCCCCGAATTGAAACTGGAGAAAACGTTCTTTACCGACGCCTCGGGAAAGGTCAGCGGGGAAATAAGGGCCAAACGCCTTAAGCTATGGTCCCCGCAGGCCCCGAAGCTCTACGATGTGACCATTACAGCCCTGGCCGACAAGGTGACCGAGAGGATTGGATTCCGTGATATCGACGTTGACGGAACCAGGATACTGGTGAACGGGAAACCGGTTTTCCTCAAATGCATATCCTTCCATGAGGAGATTCCCATGGAACGCCGCCGTGCCTGCACCGCGGAAGACGCGCGTATACTCGTGGATGCGGCGGTGGAACTCGGTTGCAACGCCATACGGCTTGCTCATTATCCACAGAACGAGTTCATTGTCCGTTACGCCGAGGAAAAAGGCCTGCTGATCTGGGAGGAAATCCCGCTCTGGCAGGGCATAGATTTTTCCAACGAAGAGACTTACCGCAAGGCGGAAACATATCTGTATGAGATGATTGCGCGCGACCGTAACCGTTGTGCCATAGGCTTTTGGAGTATTTCCAACGAGACACGTCCTGCCCCTGACAGGGATGCTTTCCTCTCCAGGCTTCTCGCCTATGGGAGGAGCCTGGACTCGTCGCGGCTTTTTGCCAGCGCGTTTGACGTTGCATATTACATCCCGGAAGCGGATGAATTCCGTATGAATGACGGCTTTGCCGGGCAGCTGGACGTGGTGGGCATAAACAAGTACATGGGCTGGTATGCCCCCTGGCCCAAGTCTGCGGCGGAGCTCAGGTGGAATGTCTTTACTGATAAACCGCTGATAATAAGCGAATTCGGCTGTGAGGCAAAGGCTGGCGTATTTGGCAACGGAGATACCGCGTCGTCCTGGAGCGAGGATTATCAGGCGTCGCTGTATCGGGATAATCTCCGGATGTTTGAAAACATCCCCAATTTGGCAGGAGTGTCCCCCTGGGTGCTTTATGACTTCCTCAGCCCTTACCGGCAGCACCCCGTCAACCAGGCCTTCTTCAACCGTAAAGGTGTACTTTCCGACAAGGGGGAGAAGAAAAAGGCATGGTATGTAATGAACGACTATTATAGCAAGAGATGAAAAAGTTTTTGTTGACCGGGCTGATTGCTCTCTGCCTTGTACCGGTGAGTACCGGCAAACCTGCATATAAGAATCCGCGCCTCCCGGAAGAGAAGCGGGTTGAGGACCTTCTTTCAAGGATGACACTTGCAGAGAAGGTCATGCAGCTTAACCAGTATACGCTGGGCCGGAACGACAATGTGAACAATATCGGCGAGGTGGTTGGAAAACTTCCGGCCGAACTGGGGTCGGTGATCTATTTCGGGTCCGACCCCGTTCTTCGCAATGCCATGCAGAAACGGGCCATGGAGGAGTCCCGGCTGGGAATACCGCTGATTTTCGGGTACGACGACATCCACGGATTCAAGACAGTGTACCAGATTTCGCTGGGACAGGCCTGCTCCTGGAATCCGGCCCTGGTGGAGAAGATGTGCGCCCATTCTGCCCGGGAAGCCCGCAGGAGCGGCATAGACTGGACTTTTTCTCCTATGATCGACGTTGCCCGAGACCCCCGCTGGGGCCGTGTGGCGGAAGGTTATGGGGAAGATCCTTACGTGAACGGCGTTTTCGGTGCGGCTTCGGTGAGGGGTTATCAGGGTGCCGGACTGAGGAGCCTTGACGCCGTGGCGGCCTGCCTGAAGCATTATGTGGGATACGGCGCCTCGGAGGCCGGACGGGATTATGTCTATACGGAAATCTCCCGTCCCACGCTCTGGAACGTGTACCTTTATCCTTACAAGATGTGCGTGGATGCAGGTGCAGTGTCGCTTATGAGTTCTTTCAACGACATCAGCGGAGTCCCCGGCTCGGCCAACCATTATACCCTTTCCGAGGTCCTGAGGGACGCATGGGGCTTTGACGGCCTTGTGGTTTCCGACTGGGATGCGGTGAGACAGCTGATCAACCAGGGCTATTGCAAGGACCTTGAAGAAGCGTCGGAGGCGGCTATAACCGCCGGGGTGGACATGGACATGATGTCACATGGCTATGACAAGTACCTTGGGGACCTGGTCGGTTCGGGGAAGGTTCCGCTCTCGGTTGTCGACGAGGCGGTGAGGAGGGTACTTCGCGTAAAGTTCCGCCTGGGCCTTTTCGAGAACCCCTATACCCCTGAAGAAGCTCCCGAAAAGAGATTCTTCCTTCCCGAGGCCTTGGAAACGGCCTCGCAGCTTGCCGCCGAGTCGATGGTGCTGCTGAAGAACGACGGCGTCCTGCCTGTGAAAGATGTGTCCAGGATCGCCGTGGTGGGCCCGCTGGCAAATAACCGTTTGGACCTTTTGGGTAACTGGAAGGCTCATGGCGAGGCCGCAGACGCCGACGCTTTCCTGAGCGGGATTGAGAGGGAGTTCCCTTCGGCCGAGGTCCGTTACGAGGAGGGCTGCAATGTCCGTGGCGAGGGTGATTTCTCCGCCGCCGTGGAGCTCGCTCGATGGAGCGACGTTGTGGTTCTCTGCCTTGGGGAGATGCTGAACTGGAGCGGCGAGAACACTTCCCGCTCATCCATCGCCCTGCCCGCCGGACAGGAAAGGCTGCTGGAGGCCCTGAAAGCCGCGGGGAAGCCCGTCGTGGTTACGCTTACCAACGGCAGACCTCTGGAACTCAATAGGATAGAACCCCTTGCGAATGCTATCCTGGAGACATGGCAACCAGGGATCAACGGGGCTGGGGCCCTTGCCGGAATTCTTTCCGGCAGGATCAATCCATCCGGGAAACTGGCAATAACCTTCCCTTGGTCAACCGGCCAGATACCAATTTATTACAATCGTCACAAGTCCGGACGACGCGGAACCCAGGGCATATACAAGGACATCACCTCCGACCCCCTCTATCCGTTCGGACACGGCCTTAGCTATACCACATTTGAATACGGGGAGCCGGTTTGCGTGGGTGCGCCCTCGCTCGGCGCTCCTTTCAAGGTCGAGGTCAAGGTTACCAACACGGGTGCGGCAGACGGCCTTGAAACCGTGCTCTGGTATATTTCCGACCCTTATTGCAGGGTGGTTACAAGGCCGGAAAAGGAACTGAAATACTTTGAGAAGAAGTTGATCAAGGCCGGTGCTTCAGAGACTTTTGTATTTGAAGTCGACCCCGCCCGCGACCTTGGATATCTTGACGGTGCCGGCAGATACTTTGTGGAAGCAGGGGAATATCATATCTTTGTGGGGGACAGGGACATCAAACTCCAATTATGACAAGACGCTTTCTCCTTTCCATTGCCGGTTTCTTTGCCTTTGCGCTGATGGTCGCAAAGCCGGCTCCCTCCTGGCAGGTTTCATCGCGGCAGGATATACTTCTTGAAAAAGGCTGGGTGTTCAGCCGGGATTCATCTGTCTGGCAGCCGGTGAGGGTTCCACACGACTGGGCCATTTACGGCCCGTTCAGCAGGGACAACGACCTTCAGGAAGTGGTAGTAACACAGAATTATGAGAAAAAGGCGTCCGTCAAGACCGGACGTACCGGCGGCCTGCCCTATGTGGGGTGCGGCTGGTACCGCGGAGACCTGACCGTGCCTGAAGGTAAGCATGCAACCCTTCTTTTCGACGGGGCCATGAGCGATGCCCGCGTCTTTCTGAACGGGAGGGAAATCTGCAGGTGGCCATACGGTTACAATTCCTTCCATGTTGACATAACGCCCTACCTGCACGAAGGCCCCAACGCCCTTGCCGTACGGCTTGAAAACCTTCCCAATTCCTCGCGATGGTATCCCGGAGCGGGTCTGTACCGCAATGTTCATCTGATTCTTACGGAAGAGATCCATGTGCCTGTTTGGGGGACGCACCTCACCACGCCTGAGATTGCGGAAGATTCCGCTTCTGTACGGCTTGAAACCAGGATAGAGGGGCCGGATGGTGTAGAGGTTTCCGTTGAAACGGGGATTCTGGATCCTTCCGGGAAAAGTGTCGCGTCAAGTGTCGTCAAGTACTTGCTTGGATCAGAACAGCCTGTAGAACAGATGTTTACGATTGATGCCCCAAAGCTTTGGAGTCCTGAGAGCCCGTCGCTTTACAGGGCTGTGTCACGGATTCTCAGGGATGGGAAGGAAACCGATGTCTATGAAACCGTTTTTGGTATCCGGACCATTCAATTCGACCGGGACCGCGGCTTCCTGCTGAACGGGGTTCCGCGTAAATTCCAAGGTGTCTGCAACCATCACGACCTGGGCCCCCTTGGTGCTGCCGTGAACGAGTCGGCCATCAGGCATCAGCTTGAACTTCTGAAAGATATGGGTTGCGACGCCATCCGCACCTCGCACAACATGCCGGCCCCGGAGCTGGTGAGGCTGTGCGACGAAATGGGTTTCATGATGATGCTGGAGCCGTTTGACGAATGGGACGTTGCCAAATGCCGGAACGGCTATCACCGCTATTTTGACGAATGG
>JAEEGL017203124.1_pt1 | contig 14321 bp, 12 predicted proteins | sample 9134231 | NCBI WGS metagenome assembly JAEEGL01 (sample SAMN16246548, study PRJNA631951) | gut metagenome | biome: gut microbiome; feature: rumen; material: fiber-attached | host: Bos | place: Iran: Karaj | collected 2018-10 | reverse complement strand
CTCCATCTTGGATACGTGACGGAGTTGCTTCATCTTGATTTTGCGCTCTTCGGCAGGGACGATCATCTTCATGATTGGCGGCTGGATGATCGGCACGAGGGCCATGTAGGAGTAGGCCGCGACCGCGATGGCCCCGAGAAGCTCGGGCTTCAGCTTGGAGGTGAGCCAGATGGCCGTCGGGCCGTCCGCGCCGCCGATGATGCCGATCGAGGCCGCGCCGGCGAGGTCGAACCCGAGGACGATGGCGCCGAAGAAGGCGATGAAGATGCCGAACTGCGCAGCCGCGCCGAGAAGGGCCGTCTTCGGGTTGGCAATCAGCGGGCCGAAGTCGGTCATCGCGCCGACGCCCATGAAAATCATGATCGGGAAGAGCCCGGTGTCAATGCCGAAGCTGAAGAAGTAGTGGAGGAAGCCGCCCGGCTCGGTGAGCCCGGTGGCGATGTCCAGCATCGGCGGGTTCGTGACGCCGGCGAGCGGGAGGTTGGCGAGAAGGCCGCCGAAGCCGATCGGGAGCAGCAGCAGGGGTTCGAAGCCCTTGACGATCGCCAGATACATCAGCACGAGGCAGACGAAGATCATGACGAACTGGCCCGCGCCGTAGGGCAGCGTGCCGCCGAGGACCTTGATCTCGTGGCCCTCGTGGAAGCTGCCGTTCCAGTCGTAGTAGCCCTTCGTGAGGTGCTTGGGTGGCTCGTTCTTGAAGAAGCTGACCACGCCCGTGTCCTTCTTGATCAAGTCCTTGACGCGGCCGGCCATTTCCTGCCAAGTGGAGGCCTTCTTGCCCTTTTCGGATGAAAGTTCGACATCCGCGATGGTGGCCGACACGTGCGTGCCGTCGTTGCGGCGGAACGCCTCGACCTTGGCGGTGGCATGGGCGTGTTCCTCGGCGACGGGGGCTTCGGCGGAATCCTGCGCGAATGAAGCGGCGCAGACCAGCGCCGCGGCTGCAAACAGTGCGATAGTCTTGTTCATTGTCGGCTCGTGGACGCGGCGGTCTGACCGTCGCGCAAAATGGGTTTGTTCAAAAAACGTGGTTTCTATTATATCAAAACGTGGGGCCGCGTCAAGGTTCGGCGCATTCTCAATTCTGGACATCAGGCTGACCGGGGGAGCGTGGTGGACGCGCGCTCCCCCCTATGAGGGTTTAGTCGGAACAGGGCGGTTTCTTATTTCCCGGCGGCCGCGTCGCCACCGCCATCGCCCTTGAAGGCCCGCAGCTCTTCCTAAAGAGTCGCGCCACGCCGCCCGCGCCGGGAACCACCGCCGCGCACACGAACAGGTGCCCCATGCCGTTGCGGCCGGCGCTCCTGTCGCGCCCCCACTCCATGCCCACCATGCCCCCGAACGCCTTGCCCAGGTCGGAGCAGTCCACGGCCACCAGCGTGTCCGCGGACAGGTCGGCCGCGGTGCCCATCGCCTTCTGCGGCGCCGGCAGGATGTCCTGCTTCCCAAGATGCCGGGAGACCATCTCGCGTTGCTTCTTCAAGACTTCACGCGCACGAACACGAGAAGGGTGTCTCCCTTCAAGTGGCGCCAAATAAGAAACCGGGAAGTTCCGACTAGTATTAAGTAGATGGTGCGCCAGGTGGCGCGCCGAATTTCTTAAAACGACAACCCCAACCAACAGGGAGTGAGGAACAATGAACAAACTCGTAACAACAGCTCTCGCCGCAACGGCATCTTGCACGATGATGGCCGGATGCGGCGGCAATCCACAAGCCGAAGCCGAGAAAGCGGTGATGTCGTTTGTCGCCGCCTATCGAAGCTGCGATTTCGACAAGGCCGGAAAACTGCTCTTTCTAGACACCGCTGCCGATTCGCAATCGTGGGCCGAGATGCAGATGGCTGCAAAAATGCTGAAGGACGGCACCGCAGACGAGGAGCTGAAGCAAATCGCCCCGATGCTTATCTGGCTGGCCTGGGATTTGGAACCCATCCACGGCGACAAGATAAAGTCCCTGCTGCAGTCCTATAATCCCGACGAGGGAACCAAGGCCGAAATGGCTGTCAAGGACGTAACGGACATGCGGGCCGTTCCGCTGAAGGCAACTTTGAAGCCCGAATACGCCAAGCAGCTGGGAGAGCGCGCGAAGGAAATCAAACCCGCTCTCGTAATCGCCATGGGCGTAAAGCACAAGGGCGTCTGGAAGACGGGCGTTGTCGCAAATCCCGTTGAAGGGGTTGACCCGGACAATCTGTGACAATGCGTCCGAGGGAGTCGTCCGGAGGCCTTGCGCATCCAGACGGCTCCCATTGTGTTCTTACCCAGTACGAGTAGGATTCGCCATGATCGCCTATCGCAACATAACCGACAACCAGAACTTCGTCCCTACGGTGCAGAAGGGTCCTTTCACGGTCTTCGAACACCAGAAGGACTTGAGCAACGACGCTTCGAGCGCCGCAACGGCGTTCTTCATGTACCAGATGAACGTCAACCGGCGACAGCTTCTCTGCGAACTGAAGGACGGCAACTCGATACGCACCCAGGCCGGCGCGATGCAGTGGATCGCCGGTGCCGTCGAAAGCGATACGGGTTTGGGAAGCGGGGCGAAGGCAATCGGCGGCTTCCTCAAGGGCGCCTTGAAGGGCGCCGTGACGGGGGAGTCGGCTGTAAAGCCAGTCTATCGCGGCGCAGGACATGTCATGCTCGAACCGACCTACAAGCACATTCTTCTTGAAGAAGTCTCGGAGTGGGGGCCGGATGGAGTCGTCATCGACGACGGGCTCTTTCTGGCGGCTGACGGCGCACTGGAAGAGAAGGTCGTCATGCGCAAGAACCTGTCGTCGGTATTGGGCGGAGAGGGCCTTTTCAACCTGAGTTTCAAGGGAACTGGAGTTTTGGCACTGGAGAGTTTCTCGCCGCGCGAGGAGCTTTTCGAGTTCAATCTGGAAAACGACGCGCTGAAGATCGACGGCAACATGGCAATCGCCTGGTCGGGTTCTCTGGAGTTCACGGTCGAGCGCTCGTCGAAGTCGCTGATTGGCTCTATGGTAAACGGCGAGGGCCTCGTCAACGTCTATCGCGGCACGGGACGCGTCCTCATGGCGCCGACAGTCCCCGGCACCACAATGGCGGGAGGTTCCGCCAAGGAGGCCGCCGAAGGCGGGGCAAAGGGCAAGGCCGGCGTCGGCGGGATACTGGAATCGATTACGAAGCTGTAGCCGCCTTTTTAGGACGAGGGCGTGGCACTGTGTTCTCATTTGGGCGCGTTGCCCGTGTCCTTGCCCTCGAAGGCCTGAAGTTCCTCCGCGACGGCTTCGGCACCGGCGGCGTCGCCGATGCCCATGAGGCCCATCATCTGGTTGCGGAGCGCGACCATGTACTGCTGGCCGAAGGCCGCGCGGTTGCGTTCGGCGTAGGGCTTGAGTATTCCGAGGAGTTCCGCGCCGACTTCCACGCTTCTCGCGGTTTCCTCCATGGCGTGGAGCCTCGCGGTGATGCGCCCCAGCGCCTGGCAATAGGTGAGGTCGTATCCTTTGCCAAGCGACTTCCAGAGAGAGCACGCGCGCTCGTAGGCCTCAAGCGACTCCTGCCGACGGTGAAGGCTGTCGCAAACCTCGCCGCGGATGTAGTGGCAGCCGGCAAGGAAGTCGGTGAAGGCGGGCGGCGGGTCGCCACCCGCCTTCGCCATTTCATCGGCGAGGTCGATGGCTCGGGTGATGACGTCAAGCGCCTTCTCCTTCTGCGCCCGCTTCTCTTCCGGGTCTTCCTGTTCCGTGATGGATTTGAACCGCATGCCGCCGAGCGAGGCGAGCAGAATCGCCTCCTGGATTGCGCAGCCGGGCCAGGAGCGCATGGTGTTGAAGTCCCAGAGCGCGAGCGCCTCGGTCAGGTCGGGGACGGACTCCTCGAAGCGGCCCTCCATGCACTTCATGTAGGCGCGTTCGGCGAGAAGCCAGCTTTTGAGCGGGGCGAGCGGAGCTCGTCCTTCTCGACGAGCGGCCCGATGGCGGCGAGGGCGTCGGCGTAGTGGGCGTCGGCGGCGCCATGGTGGGCGGTGATCACATAGGTCCAGGCGAGGCGGGCGAGGGCGGCGGCGCGGGCGACGCGGAGACCAGCGATGCCGCTGTCTTCACCGGATGTGGTGGCCTTGAGGTGGTCTGCGATCTTGAGGTAGGCCGCGTTGGCCGTCCGAAGGTCTTCCTCCCTCTCTTTGATTACCGCCCCGTGCCTGGTGGCTCTGGCCCAGGCGGCGTCGCCCTCGGCGAAAAGGCGGCGCGTCTCGTCGTCGGTTTCCCCGATCGCCTGGGCAACCAAGTCGTCGACAACGGGCATCGCATAGGTGTTGAGGCGCTGAAGCGGACCGCGGTATTCGCCTATCCAAATGCTCGCGAGGCGGGGCGGCATGGGGGAGGCCCGTTCCGCAAGGCCGTGAAGGCCTTGCGGCAAGTTGGGGGCGGCGGGTTCTGCAACCCCGCGAGGGGGTTGCGGCAAGTTGGCCTGCTCCCGGCTTCCGATACCCGCGGAGACAGCCGGCTTGCCCTGCATTCGGTTCCGGAAAACTAGTCCTGCGTTTCCATCCCCGCCAGAATAGCGGGGTCAATGCCAGCCACGAAAACGAACATCTTCCGGCCCGTCAGCGGGTTCATGACCTCGCCGGAGAAGACTTTTCGCTTCATGACGTGGCGTCCGGCGCATTTCTGCGATATCTTGGAAACGAAGTCCTCGATCGCCTCCGTCTCCTCACCGTCGGCGGAGGCCCGCTCGCTGACAATGGTGACCGCGCGGTCGTGCGCCTCCGTATCCGCCCAGAGGGAATAGACCAGGCTCTGCTCGGCCTTCTTCTCGGCTACCTTCATGGCGCCAAGAAGAGCCTTGCCCGTCTTACCCTCAATGTCGGCGCAGCCAATGCCCGCATACCGGTAGACGCCGTTCGCGTCCGTGAACTGGGCGGGGCCTATTCGGCTGGCGAAGTCGGTCCGCTTCGCCCAATTATCCCATTCCACATCGTTTTTCTGTTCGCTCGCTTCGGAGCCGTTGCCGGAAAGGGCATCGACGGCAGCCTTTTCAAGCTTCTCACTCCAGGCGATGGCCACGGCCGTATGGTAGATTCCGTCCTCCCACGACTCTTCGGCCCTCAATACCGTGCATCCGCGCACGAGCCTCTTGGAAAAGATGTCGATGATTGATTTGGCAGTCTGTGAGGTCGTTCCGTCTTTTTCCTCGACCGAGACGGAATCTTCGACGGATATACGCCGTTCGATGGCGCCAATCAGCTCGCGCTTTGCGGAAAGGAGGGCGACGAGGAACGACAGTTCCCGCGCCTTGATGAAATCGGGCGCGGCGAGGTCTGGGATTTCCCGTGCGCAATCGCCCACGAACACAAACCGGTTCTTGCCGGTGTCATAGCCTTCCTGTATCCCGTTTTTCGCCAGAAAGGCGCGAACGGCCTCCTCTGCGCCCGACGCTTCGACGTTTGATGAGATGCCGAGGATGGCGGCCAGCGCGACAAGGGCGGCGGCAATCCTTCCGGCAACGGGTGTGGTGCGGCAAGGCGCGATAGAGGAAGTTTTCAAGGCATATTCTCCAAAGGCGGATCAAGGAATGTCGTTGGAAGGCATGGTCGCTGGCCGGCCGATTATTTCGTTTGCCGCGCTGCGGCGCTTAAAGCCTCGAAAACGGCGGCCACGGCTTCGTCTGACGGGTGGCGGCGATAAGTTTCCGGAATAGCCGCCAGCAGCGTCTTGCGGTCATAAACCAGACCCTGGCAGTAGAAGCCTCCGATCTCCCGCGCTGGAATTTGCCGACCGGAAACGGAGATGCGCCACGGAGGAATTCGCCAGCCCGGAGAGACGGTATCGTTGAACTTCTCCATGCGCGCGATGGCGGCGGGTCGGCGCGGCTTGGCTCCGCGCTCTTTCCGCGTCTGTTCGTATGCCCAGGCCTTGAGCAGCGACGAGGATTCGAGCATGGCCTTTTCTCTCGCCTTTGCCCTCGAATCATTCCAGATGGGGACGCGGACAACAACAAAGACTAAATCCCCGTGCTCGACAACGCGGTTTTCCTTGCCGAGAAGATTGTCCTGCCAGTAAACGAAAGCCTCATCGACGGGCGGATCGGCGGCAAAAGCCGCCGATCCGCCCGCCAGGATGGCCAAGCAACCTGCCAAGACTTGACGAGGAAAACCTGACATCGGGTAGCGCGGTTAGAAGTCGAGATCGACCGTGTCGAGATTGTCGCCGGAGACGGCGCCGCCCGAAGCTGCGCCCTGTTTGACGCCGGAGGACCCCTGCGGCCCCACTGTCTTGGCCTTGGCGGCGGCGGCCTTGACCCGTTCGGTCACGGCGGCGGCGCCATCGGCTTTGCCCTCTTGGAACTTCTTGTCGGAATTGCGGGCTTCCTCGCGCTTCGCCTCCATTCCGGCGAGTTGTCCGCGACGGAACTTCGTTGCGTCCTCGACGGTGACGGCATCGGCGTAAAGTTGCTTGATCCGCTCCAGTGCTTCGCGGCTCAAGTCCGGCGCGAGGTAGTAGGCCGTGGCGTAGGTCTTGCGCCCTGAAATCGGATGAAGGCCTTCTTTCGAGCCAAGGCGCAGGACGCCGGAGAGCTGGATGTCTGTCTTGGAGGCGATCTTGTCAGAGATGCTCTCCGTGGCCTTCGCCGTGTCGTCCGCGTACTCGGCGAGGCCCTGCCTGGCTTCGCGGAAGGCTTCGAGGTCGCAAAGGAGCGACGTGGCGACATACTTCATCGCGTCGGTATCGGCCAATTGCTTGGCCGGCTTCATCTTCACGACGGGGATTCCAGCCATGTCGCGAGCCGCAACGCCAACGACGATGGCGTTGCCGTCCTTGTCTGTGAACCGGCGTGGGCCGACGACAGCCAGAAGATCTTGCTTGGCAACCCATTCCTGGGCGGAAAGCCTGCCTTTCTTTTCGGAAGGCGACGGATTGCCGGCGGCCAGCGTCTTGGCCTCTTCTTGCAGTTTAGGACTCCACAAGACGGCCATTGCTATTTCGTAAACTCCTTCGGTACGATCCCACGATTCGGCCTGTGTAAGAACCGTTGCCCCGAGCAGAGGCATCTTCGAGAGGAGCGAGACGGCGCTTGTCGACTCGTTCACGGGCTGTCGCGGCATGGCCTTTGCCTTCGCAACGGTGCTGGAAACGTCCGCGACCAATTTGTCGCGTTCCGTCGCAAGCGTCGCTCCGGTCGTTGCGGCGCCAACGGCCGATTCGACGGCCTTGCCGACGGTTCCGGCAGGATCCACCAGTGCGCTGGCGGCAATGCCCGCGAGTTTGGCCGCGTCAATCCCTTTGAGCGCCGCGACGAGCTGGTCGTCGAACGGCGCGTCGGCGACCGCAGGCGCCTCCGCCTTGGCTGCGAAGTCGGCAACGCGGTCCTGCACGGCTCCGATCTCGGAGGCAAGCGCCACTTCTTCCTTGGATTCGCTGAACTCCGCCTGCATGGCGATCTGCTCGGCGGCGGCAAATTTCATGCTGAAAGCGCGTATGATTTCGGCCTTGGCGTTCAGGTAGGCCTCCATGGCCTTGGCGCTGCGCTTGGTCATGAACATTTTGTCGGAAGGGAGGTCTTTGGCGGCGAGATACGCGCTTCCGACGACGATGATGGATTTCTTTGCCGGATCGTAGCCTTCCGGCACCCCGAGCTTTGCAAGGTTCTCGTGGACTTTGTCCGAGGCCGATACAAACTGTTCGGGCTGTATCGCAACGGCGGATGGTTCGCCTTGTGCGGCGGCCGCGATGGCGGCGCCCTGGTCTTCCGCGAAGACGGGCGCGGCAAGAAGTGCCGAGGCCGCAAGCAGGGTCATGGTGGGTTTATGCATGTGTTGCTCCTGTTGTTGGTGGTTGGTTGTTCAGAAACCGGCACAGGGGTGTTCTGCCTTTACGGCCGGAAGAACGCCTCGGTACGGATGTCCGTGACCCTCTTCAAGTCCGCCTCGGTCAGGGTGCCTACAGGTACCCAGTCCTCCCACGCTTGATAGCAGTGGACGGCATCTGAGACGAGGAACGGGGATATCACGATTTCATCGGGGTGCTGCCACATGCGGGACGTGGCGACGGCTGAAACGGAAAGCGGGTAGATCATTTCATAGCCAGACATTTCCGCGTCCTGGGCCTCCTCCCGGCTGGGACGATGGCATGACGGATACACCGTTTTTTGGGCAAGCGCCGCCTTGTCCGCATACAGCGACACGGAAAGGACCACCTTCCCGTTCCCCGACGGGTTGACAAACAGCGGGGCGGTTCGCTTCTGGGCGGTTCCGTCCGGCTTCGCCTTGTTCGAATCGCGAGATTTCATCGCATCCAAGATGAACCTTCTGACACGCTCCCCTTTTTCGCCGTCGAGAGTGTAAATGCGTGCGCGGAGAGCGATGTCGCCTGTCTTTCCCTTCCAGACGGCGTCCTGCCCCGGCCGTATGACTCGCAACGTAAGGCGCCTCCCCCCGCCATGGACAGGAGCGCGAAGTTCGTCTAGCCGGAGGGATATTGACGGCGGATTCCCAGCTTCCATCTCCATCTGCGCAAGGGGATGGACGGGGTAGGGCGCCGCATATCCCATGCCCATGCCGCCCCTCTGTGCCGCCTGCGCGGCCATGGCCGCATATTCGGGAGGAAGATTGCCGACGTCGGGGCTGTTTGCCGTACTCGAAGACATCGCCGGATTCACCAAAACGCAAGGGACATTGTCATCCTCGTAGGTCGTTGAGACGGCATCGAGCTTTTGCATAAGGTCTTTCGTCCACTCCCGGTACTGGGAAGCCTTTACGGAAATGCGCACTTTTACTTTGACGGAACCGTCGTCCGCAACATCGACCATTGGCGAACCGTCCTCCTGACGGACGATCTCCGACCACAGCAGACCGCCCGGAAAGGGTTCGAAGGCCTTCTTGACCATGCCGAGCGCATCGGACGCTTCCTGCCCGCGACTGGCGGAGGCAACAGGTTCTTGATCTGCCGGACCTCCGGCGGCAACTGCGAAAGACAGGCAAGAGGCAAGCGCGAAAAGCAAAATTGAAAACTTCATGTTCATTGGTTTCCGAAAGGTTCAAGTTCTGGCTATTTTGAGGCGTATTCGACGCGCACGTCCGTGACCGCTTTCAGGTCCTCTTCGTCGAACATGCCGAGCGAGACCCACACCTCGCAAGAAGGGAAACAGTGGGAGGCGTCCTGCACGACGAAGGGTGCGACGCACACGTTGTTCGCCGGAAGGCGCGGCGCCTGCGGGATGGGAACGAGCACGGCCCAAAACGGCGTGGGCATTCCATTTCCTCCGTTCCACGGATTGTAGTCGACGATTTCAGGATGGACGCGCACCTTGGCCAGCTCCTCCGATCCGGCCATAACGAATACGAACAGACTGATCGAGTTGTCCTTCTGCGGTTCTGCCTGACGGAGCATTCCGAACGCGGTCCCCATCGAGGGGCTTGCCTTCACGCCGCGGATCTTGTCGAAGAGAGCGCGCACTTCTGCGGCGGATGGCCCTGAAAACGAGTACGATTTGGCGCGGAGCGGGACAACGGCACCGTTCGACACATCCCAAACTCGGTTTTGTCCAGGCTGGATTACGCCAACCGTAAAGCCGTCTTGCGACCAGTCCTGCGGAGCGGAAAGAGAAAGGGAGGAACCGGAATCCAAAGCTTTTTGGGCTCGTTCAATCCCTTGCACGTTGGCCATCATGCCAGGGTACTGCTGGGCAAGGGTCTGCATCTGCTGCTTCAGACCCACCATGTTAGGGTCTGAGGCGGAATCGGTCATGCGTGCGGATATCGTCACGCTCTCCGCTGAACCGCCTGCGGCTTCCAGTTTTTCGGCGAGTTTGTCCGTCCACGCGCTGTAGGCTTCTGGATTGACAGAGATGCCGATCTTGACATCCACCATGCCGTTCGCGTCCGTGCGAAACATCGGTGCGCCGTCCTTGTCGCGGCAGACGGCCGTGTGGAGAAGTGATTTCGGAAAATCCGCGAACACCGTCTCGACGGCTGAGACGGCGCCGCCTGGCTTGGCCTGTCCGGTTTTTTTGAGTCCGCCCTTGATGCTGACCTTGTCAGTCAATTTGCCATGAATCGTTTTGGCCAGCTGCGTCTTGCGCACTTTTGCCTTGATTGTGACTTCCCGAAGACCAGTTCCCTTGTTTAGCGAGGGTTCTCCCACAACGGCGACGTCCTCCAGATAGGCGCCGCTATAGGTCAGAATCTGGTCTTTCACAAGCTCATCGTTCTGCACCAGCGTCTCGGCGTCCATGAGTTCGCCTACGACCTCAAGAATGGCGTTGCGTCCGGCGTCCATTTTCGCCTCTTCAAGCGTCTCGCCATAGCCCGTTGCGGTGACGGTGACGACCTCAGCCTCCTGCGCCAATAGCGATGCCGCAGAGAGGAGAATCGCGGCAAACGCCGCCAATGTGCGCTTGCCGCCGCGAAGCGCGAATGAATGCCGATTGTCAGTTTTTTCGCTTTCCATAAAACGGAATTCCCCCTTCCACTCTCCACACGAGGCCCTGGAAAGCCCGACCGAGAGACGCGAAAGGGGGAAATGCGCGCATGGCGCATCCCGCAACGAGCCGTCTCGGTCGGGAAATTTTCCAGGTTTCGTGTGACCGACGGATTGCAGTAATGCAGCAGAATATCGACGATATAATTATACCGCTTTTTATCCGCCGCATCAACCCCCTTTCGCGAAAAAAGGCGGGCGGGGGAGCACCGTGGAGATGCGCCCCTCATATATGTTTCTAGTCGGAACGGACGGGATTCTTATTTCGCGGCGGGCGCGTTGCCCTTGCCCGTGCCCTTGCCCTCGAAGGCCTGAAGCTCTGCGGCGACGGCTTCGGCACCGGCCATGTCGCCTATCTTGTCAAGGGTATTTATCTGGTTGCGGAGGGCAATCTTGTACGCCGCCCCGTAGCGGGCGCGGTTGCGTTCGGCGTAGGGCTTGATTATTCCGAGGAGTTCCGCGCCGACTTCCACGCTTCTCGCGGTTTCCTCCATGGCGTAGAGCCTCCCGTTGAAACGCCCAAGCGCCTGGCAGTAGGTGGCTTCGTACCTCTTGCCAAGCGACTTCCACAGGGCGCACGCTCGCTCGTAGGCCTCAAGCGACTCCTGTCGCCGGGAAAGGCTGAAGCAAATCTCGCCGCGGCGGTAGTGGCATCCGGCGAGGAAGTCGGCCAAGGGGCGGTCCGCCCCCCCGGCGCGCGGTGCAAGCAGGTCGTCTTCACCGGCGATCTCCTCCATGAGCGCAATCGCGCGGTCGGTGTCGTCCAGGGCTCTTTGTCGTAGATCACGCCTTGCGTCCTGCTCGTCATTTCCGGTTCCTTCTGTGTTTGAAATGAACCGCATTCCGCCGAGCGAGGCGAGTAGGACCGCCTCCTGGATGGCGCAGCCGGACCAGGAGCGCATGGTGTTGAAGTCCCATAGCGCGAGTGACTCGGTCAGGTCGGCGACGGACTCCTCGTAGCGTCCCTCCATGCACTCCATATAGGCGCGCTCGGCAAGCAGCCAACTCTTAAGCGGGGCATAGCGGGGCTCGTCCTTTTCGACGAGCGGCTCGATGGCGGCGAGGGCGGCGGCGTAGGGGGCGTCGGCGGCGCCATGGCGGGCGTTGATCACATAGGTCCACGCGAGGCGGGCGAGGGCGACGGCGCGGGCGACTTGGAGCGCTTCGCCCGCGCGGTTTCCCGCATGGTGGTCATCCCCGCCAGATACCGCCCTGAGGCGCGCGACGGCGTTGGAGTAGGCGGCCTCGGCCGTGGCGATGCCGACGCGGTTCGCGACCTTGCCGCAACCAAGCTTCGTGGCCTCGGCCCAGGCGGCGTCGCCCTCGGCGAGAAGGCGGCGCGTCTCGTCGTCTGTATCCTCGATTGCCTTGGCAACCAAGTCGTCGACTACGGGCATCGCGAAGGTGTTGAGGCGCTGGAGCGGGCCGCGGTTTTCGCCCTGCCAGACCTCACCAAGGCGCGGCGGCATGGGGGAGGCGGAGCCGTGTTCGCCCGGTGGGCGAACACCTCCACTGCCCGTGGCGGAACCTTGCTCCCGGCTTCCGGCTTCCGCAGCGGCCACTGACTTCCGGCTCCCGAATCCCGCCCATGCCAGCGCCACCGCGATGGCCACGCCGGCCGCGCACCCGGCCAGCGCGAGGGCGCGCCAGAGCCGCCGCGGCTTGCGCCCGATGCGGTCGAGACGGCGCAGAAAGGCTGCGTGGTCCGCAAGGCGGCGCGCGGGATCGGGCTCGAGCAGGTCGCGCAGCAGCGGGTCCCATGCGCGCGAGATGTGCTCGCGGTCGTATGACGACGGGGCGCGCAGCGAGCGCGGACGGTCCCCCGTGAGAGCCTCGTAGAGCACGGCGCCGAGCGAATACCAGTCGAGCGCCGGCGTGGCAGCGAGGCCTTTCTTGAAGGCCTCCGGCGCGGCGTACGAGGGCGTGCCCAGGAACTTTGGGTTGCCGGCGCCGTCGAGGGAGATGGAGTCGCTGCAAACGCGGGGCGCAACGGCTCCGCCCCCCACGACTTCCATCGCGGCGGCCGTGAACTTCGCGAGGCCGAAGTCGGCAAGGAGGGCACGGCCGGTGGCGTCGAAGAGGATGTTGGAGGGCTTGACATCGCGGTGGAGGATGCCGGCCGCGTGGGCGGCGGCCAGCGCGCCCGCAAGGTCGCGGGCGATGCGCGCGACGGCGGTTTCGGGCAGCGCCTTGCCTCCGTCGAGGAAATCGGCGAGTGTGAGCGGCATGCCGCCAACACTCGTTTCCGATGAACTGGAGCCTCGGCTGCCAGAATTCGCAATGTCGGGGCGGTGGGCGTCGGCCCACTTCGGGTACGGGCAGCCGAGCACGTTGTCGCAGAGGTTGCGGATTTCCCCCTGTGTCAGGAGAATCGCCGGAGTTGCGATGTAGTGCAGCCCCGAATCGGAATCGACGCCGGTGCGGAGTACGGAGATGATCGACGGATGGTTCAGCGCCGCCAGCGCACGGGCCTCGCGCTCGAAGCGGTTGGCGCGGGTCTGGCTTTCCGACGGGCGCATGACCTTGAGGGCGACATGGCGGCCAAGGGGTCGCTCGAGGGCGAGCCACACGACGCCCATGCCGCCTTCCCCAAGGGGACGGACCAGTTCGAAGTCGCCACCTAGGATCTCTCCGGCGGCGAGGCTCACCTTCCCTCCCGCTCGGCCGCCACCAGGGCCTCGGCAAGGTCGTCAAGAGCCGCGCCCTTTCCGCCGAAGCGGTCGAGTTCCTCGCGGACGGCCTTCAGAATGCGGTTCTTAATCTGGTAGACCGCGTTTGGCTTGAGCTTGAACTCGCGCGCGACATCCGCCACCGGGACGTTTTCGATGGCGACGCGCCGGAAGGCGGCCATGGTATTGGGGGCGAAACGGCCCGAACGGAAGACGCGGGCGAGGGCAAGCGACCAGACCTGAACCGCAAGCTCGCCGTCTACGTCAGGCTCGGGCGCAGGCATCTCGGCCGCGGCGGCCATCCGGCGGGCGGCCATCTCCTCTTTGCCCCTGCGCTGGAAGCGCATCACGGCATTGCGTGCCGTGCGCTGGAGATAGGCGCGGAAACGACCGCGCGCCGGCTCGTATCTAAAGCCCTTCAGCGCCGCAAGCACCGCCAGCAGCGACTCCTGCACGATGTCGTCGCAGTCGGCCGGCTGAATCGGCCTGTTGTTTGCACGCATCCTGGCGACATACCGTGCCAGAATTGGCCTGTAGATGCGCGCAAACTCCTCGGCGCGGGGCGAACTGGGATTGGCCGCTATCTCGCGCAAAAGCGCCTCCGACGTCGTCGGCGTGCGCCCGGGGGCGTTGTCTGGCCCTGCAGAAGGCATTTCGCATTCTGCATAGCTTGTCGTCATCGGCTCTAGCCGATGACGACAAGCACGTCGCCGGTGTTGACCTTGTCGGTCTGCGCGACGAGGACGGACTGAACCGTGCCGTCGCAAGGCGAGGTGACGGCCTGCTCCATCTTCATGACGTCCATGACGAGCAGCTCGTCGCCCTTCGCCACGGAGTCGCCGGGCTTGACGTTGACGCGGAGAATCGAGCCGGGCACGTTGGCCTTGACGTCGGTTCCGGCGCCGCCCGCGCCGCCGCCTGCGGGGGCGGCCGCGGCCTTGAGGCCGTCCTCGACCTTGAAGGCGACTTCCTTGCCGTTGACGATGGCCTTGTCGCCCTTGAGCTCGATGCCGTAGGCCTTGCCGTTCACCGTGACGGTGCAGGGGCCGGTCGCCGCCGCCTTGGGGGCGACGTCCTTGTTGAAGCGGCAGCCCATCGGGGCCTTGGCGGGGTCCTTGAGGAAGAGGATGCCCTTCTCCTTGCAGGAGGCGGAGATGAAGACGTTCTCCTCCGTGATCGGAAGGCCGGCGTCGGCGAGCATCT
>JAEEGL016796638.1_pt1 | contig 14321 bp, 11 predicted proteins | sample 9134231 | NCBI WGS metagenome assembly JAEEGL01 (sample SAMN16246548, study PRJNA631951) | gut metagenome | biome: gut microbiome; feature: rumen; material: fiber-attached | host: Bos | place: Iran: Karaj | collected 2018-10 | reverse complement strand
GCAGCAGCTTTATGAGTTTCATCGTCGCGTTCTCAACCTTGCACGAACAGAGAAAGCCGTCACACAGGGGCTGATGTTCGACCTCATGTACGTCAACCAACATATCGGCGAGCGCCAATATGCTTTTCTGCGGAAAGACTGCTCGCAGACTCGTGCGAAGGGAACAGATCATAAGAGCGATACGCTTCTCGTAGTGGTCAACTTTGCTGATGATGACGTTACTGTTGACGTCAACATTCCCAATCATGCTTTCAGCTATCTGCACCTGTCAGAGGGAACCGTCGAGGCCGTTGACCTGCTGACCGACGAACACGTCGCAATCTCTCTGCAAGCCGACAGCCCTGTCCACGTGACAATACCTCCACGCGGAGGGCGGGTGTTGAAGTTCTGAATAAGGTATCAACGGAATAATAGCCGTGGAACACGGTGCGAAGCAGCTCAAAGCATGCTTTCCAGTCGTTCCACGGCTATCTTTATGTCTTCTTCAAACCGCCGGTGATCCCTCAGGAAGTCTGCGTTGCCTTCGGCAATGGCATTGTACAGTTCCTGGCTCATGTCGTCGACATAGGATGCGATGGCATATTCTATGTCGTCCCGCTGCCAGTCGAGCGAGGAGTTTATGTATACGTTGCGCTTCTGGTGAAGGAAACTGTAGGCAGTCTCTATGCTGTCTCGTGTAATCATGCGTCGTAGCCTATAGGGCGAAATTGTTTCTGCCATTCACTCCATACAAATCCTTTCCCAAACAGATAGTCCTTGATTTCCTTTGGATCGCGGCTGAACGCGTAGCACAGCGATTCCAGCGAGTCAAATTCTTCGTCGCGTAGAAGCATGTTGATGCTTGAAACCAGAATGGCAGGGTCTTTTGGCAGATAATCCATGTTTGTTACTTTTCAATGAAACCATCCATGATGACGGTGGGCGATGCATTGTGGTCAAAAGCCCCTAGCTTGTAGCCGCCAGGAAGGCATTGTGGCTCCCAATAGAACACACCGCGGCAATGGCCGTTAGTCTCGGTCTGAGCCTCGCGGATGACACGAGTCAGCTGTCGGCGCCCTTCCTCCATCACCTCAGGGTGCTGCTCATCGACCTCGTAGCCCGTTTCCACAATCATCACGTCGCAATGGTATTTTTCACTCACGTGGCGTATGTTGGCCATGCAGTCGCTGATGATGTCGTCTGCGTTCAGTTCCGGGTGTCCCTCCATGGCCCAATAGGGATAGAGCGACATACCCACCATGTCGAACTTACCTCCGTTTTGCAGCACAATGTCGAGATTGTAGTCGTAAAGGCTTTGCTTGTGGCCACGGTCCAGATGTACGATGACGATGGTTTCGGGGAACACCTCCTTCACGGCATCATAACCCGTACGGATAAAGCCGGCATACTGCTCGGGATGCTGCTCGATGTGCCCCATAGGCCACAGCAAGCCGTTTGCAGTCTCATTGCCTACCTGCACCCATCGGGGCGTAATGCCGTTCGTCTTCAACAGCATGAGTACGTCAACGGTGTGAGCGCGCAGATCCTCCTTCATCTGCTCGTAAGAATGATCGGCCCATGCCTTCGGAATGGGCTGTTTGCCTGGGTCGGCCCATGAGTCGCTGTAGTGGAAGTCAACCATCAGGTCCATTCCCAACGCCTTCACGCGCTTTGCCATTGCCAGCAGTTCGTTTTTATCGCATGAGCCACCACGCGGATTTACCCACACACGCATGCGGATGGCACTCATCTGGTAGTCGTTCTTCAGTAGTTCCAAGCACTCCCGCTCACGACCTTGTCGGTCGTGGAACACAGTTCCGCGTCGTTCTTGTCCCGTCAGGAATCCCACATCGGCCCCTTTCACGAAGTCTTTCATGACTTGTTCCTCACAGCGAACGTCAGCGTCGTTCACTTTTTCGGATTGGGTTGTGCTCGTGGTCTGTGCAATGCCGTTCAGCGATAGCAGGGCGGCAATCGTCAATAGTAGCATGTGCATCGTGTGGCGGTCTTTGTTATTCATTATAAACGTTTTCTTTTACTCTTTCTTTGGTGATGTACGGTCATTGTTCAAAGCCCAGGCAAATCCCTTGGCCATTCGCTTTGCCGAATCAACAAAATGGTTGCCTGGATTCCATTCCAATGTTGTCTGTATGCCCTGTGCGGCCAGCAGGTCATACTGCTTGCGGATGGCTGTGCCCACTTGGCCCATTACGGCGTTCTTCGTTCTCTCTTCTTTATCACCAAGGCTGAGATAGACTTCTTGTGCCAATGGCTTTCTGGCTGCTATGTAGTCCATCCACGAGGGATACCAGACGGACGGCGATGCGGCCGCAATCCCCACGAACCTGTCGGTCTGATAGGCAGTCCAAAGGGCAAACAGCCCTGCCAGCGAATAACCTCCAAGCAGGCAGCGTGAATCCTCGGCATGGAGTTCGGGCAATAGCTGTTCGACGATGAAGTGTAGGGTTTCGTTGGCACCATCGCCAAACGGAACCTTGCCAAACACCGGTGGAGCCGGCCATGGAGTCAGTTCCTTGTTCCAGTCGTTCACCTGAAAGGCTACCAGAGCGAAAGGTTTGTCGGTCAGCGTCTTGATGGTCTCCACTTCTTCCGTAAGCACTTCCAGGTCGTGCTCGTCCACCGGTTGGATGAGCAGATGCCGTGCATTGGACGGAGTGTACATGTGGCAATTACTCCCTGCCATGCGAATGACTTCTGTTTCCATACTTCTAAACCTTTATCATGCCATCGTCGCCATTCTATTCCCTTGGCTGCAGGACGACATGCAAATATACAAATAAAATCCGAGAATCGTGTTTGAAAACTTAAAAAAACGCTGCAGAATGATAAAAGCCGTAAGGCTGGCGCTTCTGATGTGTTGAAATAAGATGCTATCGCATTGGTGTAATGGTACGCTAACTATCCTTTTATGGCAGAAGAACAATGCTTTCGTGGTTGTAAGTCATTGAGTTAGTGGTAGTAGGGCAATGCTTTAGAGTCTGTAAGTCATTGGGTTATTGATAGTAAAGCATTGAGTTTATAACAGAAAAGCAATGCTCCATAGGGGTACGGAGCATTGCTTTGTGGGTGATGAATCATTGCTTTATAGGGTGTAGAACGCTGCTTTGTATTCCGCGTCACTTGACGATTGCTTCCATGGGTTTGCGTTGGCGGCCAGCCTTCGCCTCACCTGCGGCATAGCCAAGGGGTATGAGTACTGCAGGTTCTTCGTTTTCGGGTAGGTTGAACAGCGTCTTGCATAGTTCAACGTCGAAATTGCATACCCAGCACGTGGCCAGTCCCTGCTCGGTGGCAGCCAGGCACAGGTGCTCAACAGCAATGGCGATGTCGATGTCGCCATGGTGTTTGCCGTCGGCTCGGATCCATTCCTCGTCGTGCAACACCGAAGCAATGACGTACATAGGTGCCGTTGCAAACCATTCGCGGTTGTAGCATTGCTGCAGCTTCGCTTTTTCCTCTTCCTGGCATACGATGTGGAAACGCCATGGCTGGCGGTTGACTGCCGAAGGAGCCAGGCAGACACACTCGAGGATATAGTCGAGTTTCTCCTTCTCGACGTTGAGGGACTTATATGCCCTGCAGCTGTATCTGCTCTTGACTAGTTCTAAAAAGTTCATGCTCATATAGCGGATGTTTACTTGCCAATCCAACGGTTAAGCCACTCGAAGTAAGTGCGCTGCCAAAGGATGCCGTTCTGTGGCTTGAGCACCCAGTGGTTCTCGTCGGGGAAGATGAGCAGCTCGGCAGGGATGCCACGCAGGCGTGCGGCATTGAATGCTCCCATGCCCTGGTTGGCATTGATGCGATAGTCCAACTCTCCGTGGATGCAGAGAATGGGTGTATCCCACTTATCGACGAAACGGTGGGGCGAGTTCTCATAGGTCTTTCGGGCGTTCGCCGTCTGATCCTTGTTCCAATAGGCATCGTCGTACTCCCAGTTGGAGAACCACACCTCCTCGGTATCGGTGTACATGGACTCGAGGTTGAAGGCACCGTCATGGGCGATGAAGCACTTGAAGCGCTTATCGTGATGGCCAGCGAGGTAATAGACGCTGAAACCTCCGAACGAGGCTCCAACGGCAGCCAGGCGGTCTTTGTCGACATAGGGCAGGTTTTGGGCGGCATCGTCTATGGCTGTGAGATAGTCGTCCATGCACTGGCCAGTCCAGTCGCCGGAGATTTCTTCGCACCACTCAGAGCCGAACCCTGGCAGACCGTGGCGGTTGGGTGCAATGACGACATAGCCCTGTGAGGCCATGATCATGAAGTTCCAGCGGTAGGACCAGAACTGACTGACGGGACTTTGTGGTCCGCCTTCGCAGAAGAGCAGGGTGGGGTACTTCTTCGTAGCGTCGAAGTGGGGCGGCAAAATCACCCAGTAGAGCATTTCTTTGCCGTCGGTAGTCTTCACCCAACGCTGCTCTGAGGTGCCAGCGGCGAGTTGCGAGAGTATGTGCTTATTCTCGTTGGTGATCTGTCGGATATCGGTGAGCTGGGGCTTCTTCCAGTTAGGCGTGACGATATAGAGATCAGCGGGATGGAAGTAGTCGTGGCGCTCCATGACGAGTTGCTTTCCATTATTCAGCATCTGTAGTGAACCAAAGTCGGCACAGTCGTTGGTGATCTGCTTCACTTCGCCTTTCCAGTTGATTGCGTAGAGGTTTTCGGTAGCGTGCCACACACCAATGAAGTAGATGGTGGCGTCTTTGCTGTCCGACCAGCAGAAATCATCGACGTTAGAGTCGAAGGATTCGGTGAGGAACCGCTTCTCGCCCGTCTTGAAATCGTAGCAGCAAAGGCGTTGGCGGTCACTCTCGTAGCCGTTGCGTGCCATGGAAAGCCAGGCCACATAGCGTCCATCGGGCGAGAATTTCGGGTTTTGGTCATAGCCGGGCAGGTACTTTAAATGCTCAGGGCTGTTCACGGGTTGGTCCTTCATCGACTTGGTGGGATCGCTCTTGGGGGCGACATAGCCCTCAGGCTTGCAGAGATTGCTCACAGAGCCTGTGGTTACATCGTAAAGGAAGATGTCAGAGTCGGTGGAAATAGCGTACTCGACGCCCTCCTTGGTACGGCAGGTGTAGGCGATAGTCTTGGCATCGGGGCTCCAGGCAAGTTGCTCAATGCCACCGAAGGGTGCCATGGGGCACTCGTAGGGCTTGCCCTCAAGAATGTCCTTCATGGATGAAGGATCGATGATGAATGATGATGGATCAACATCGGCCACGAAGGGGTGCATGATGCTCTCTACGTAATGGTCCCAGTGGCGATAGTTCATGTCGGTCACGAGTCGTCCGCTGGCCTTGGGCAGGTCATCTGGGTTTTTACGGATAGATCCGTAGTAGGGTAGTGACTTCAATAGGATGACTTTCTTCTGATCGGGCGAGAAGAGGAATCCTTCGACCTCGCCATTGGTTTGTGAGAGTTGCTGGCGGTTGGTGCCATCGATGTTCATGCTCCACACCTCGCCACCGCTAATGAAGGCGATGCGGTCGTTGCCGAGCCATGCAGCATCGGTCTCGTTCTTCGCCGAGGTGGTAAGTTGGTGCTGGTTCTGGCCGTCAGCATCCATCACGTAGAGGATGTGGTGACTTTTGTTCTGCTTCACGCTGTAGTAAGCCACGTTATATACGATGTGTTTGGCATCGGGCGAAGCAGCATAGCCACCAATGCGTCCCATAGCCCAAAGGGCTTCAGGCGTCATCAGGTCGCTCTGGAGTCGGATGTTTTGTTTTTGGATCATTTCCTGTGCTTGAATGGTGGTGCCGAGTATGAGCAGGGCGACCACGAATAGGGATTTGATGGTGTTCATATTTTTCTTGTTAGGAGTGTCGAAGTGTAGGAATTATGGAATGAATACAATAACCATGGGGGATTTGACTTCATTCCTTGTCTTTCTCTGTTATGCAACGAACGCGTTCCGTAGGCCGAGCACAGAGGGACTATTATTTCTTTTTTACTGGATCACAAGTCAAACCGCATCCGAGTTTGCGCCAGATCTTGCGGTCGACTTCGCTGAGCATGACAGTAGTGTGGACTTGGCAATCACGAAGCAGTGGCAACTGCTCCAGAGCTTTGCGGCACTTCTCGTCGTGTTGCGAGAGTACGCTTAGTGCCACCAGTACCTCATCGGTGTGGAGACGAGGGTTGCGTCCGCCAAGATATTCGATTTTCGTCTTCTGGATGGGCTCAATCATGCTTTGTGGGATGAGTTTCACCTCGTGGTCAATGCCAGCCAGATGCTTCATGGCGTTAAGCAGCAGGGCTGCACAGCAACCAAGCAATGGCGTAGTCTTCGAGGTTACGATGGTACCGTCTTCCATCTCGATGGCGGCGGCATGGTTTCCGCTTTGGATCTTGCGTTCGTAGGCTGCCACTGTAACGGCACGCGTTGCGGTGGAGATCTTTGCTTGGTTGAAGAGCAGGCGTATCTTGTTTACCTCGTTCTCGTTATCAGCGCCGTTGGCCATCTTGTTGGTGGCGTCGTAGAAGCGGCGTATGATTTCATCCTTGGATGCCTTGCAGCACACTTCATCGTCACAGATACAGAAGCCCACCATGTTGACGCCCATATCGGTTGGTGATTTATAGGGATTTTCGCCGTAGATACCTTCGAAGAGAGCGTTCAGCACGGGGAAGATTTCTATGTCACGATTGTAGTTGATGGCTGTCTTCCCGTATGCCTCAAGATGGAACGGATCGATCATGTTGACATCGTTGAGGTCGGCGGTAGCAGCCTCGTAGGCGATGTTCACGGGATGTTTCAGTGGCAGGTTCCACACGGGGAAAGTCTCGAACTTGGCATAGCCGGCACGTGTGCCACGCTTGTTCTCGTTATAGAGCTGTGACAGACAGGTGGCCATCTTGCCGCTGCCTGGACCAGGTGCAGTAACGATGACGAGCGGTCGCGATGTCTCGATGAAGTCGTTCTTGCCAAAGCCTTCGTCGCTGGCGATAAGTTCCACGTTGTGTGGATAGCCATCGATGGGGTAGTGGAAGTAGGAGCGAATGCCCATACGCTCCAGACGATGGTGGAACTGCTCGGCAGCATGCTGGCCGCTATAGTGGGTGATGACGACAGAACCTACCATAAAGTCGCGGCGTTGGAACTCGTCGCGCAGGCGCAGCACATCCTCGTCGTAGGTGATGCCGAGGTCGGCACGCACCTTGTTCTTTTCGATGTCGCTGGCACTCACTACGATGACGATTTCGATGCTATCGCGAAGCTGGGCGAGCATGCGTAGCTTTGAGTCGGGTTTGAAGCCTGGCAGCACACGTGAGGCATGGTGGTCGTCGAAGAGTTTTCCTCCGAGTTCCATGTAAAGCTTGCCGTCGAACTGTGCGATGCGCTCGCGAATGTGCTCCGATTGGAGCTTGATGTACTTGTCGTTGTCGAATCCGATTTTCATATTCTTATTTCCCTAATCCTTTACGCTTGTTGGCCAGTTCCTCACGTTGTTTCTGCAGACGCTGTTGCTCCTCCTGCATGGCTTGCAGGCGACCGGCAAGACCTCCCAACTTCTTCTGTGGATTACGCTTGTTCTCCTCATAGCGGGCTTCGAGCTTAGCCAGAAGTTTCTCGTCGTTCGTGGTCTTGCGAAGCAGGAACATGATAGCTGCTGAGAAGAAGAGCGAAATGAAGTAGTAGAAGTTAAGACCTGATGAGTAGTCATTGAACATGAAGAAGAACATAAGCGGCATGAGGTACATCATCCATTGCATCATCTTCATTTGTTCGGCCTGCTGACCTACCATCTGATCCTTCTGCTGGCGCATGGTCATGAAGGAGTAGAGGATGTTGGCAGTACAGAAGAGAATACACGTCAGTGAAAGGTGGTCGCCGATACCCCAGATGTTCTTTTGCCACTCGATAATGGGGTCGTAGGTGGAGAGGTCATTGATCCATAGGAAACTCTCGCCGCGCAACTGAATGGCGTTAGGCACAAAGTTGAACATGGCAATCCAGATAGGCATCTGAATGAGCATGGGCAGACAGCCTGCCATCGGGCTCACACCATATTTTGCATACTCCTGCATCATGGCCTGCTGCTTCTGCATCTGGTCTTCGGGGTTGTTGTACTGCTTGGTGGCCTCTTCGAGTTTCGGCTTCAACACGCGCATCTTTGCCGATGACATGTAGCTCTTCTTTACAAGAGGATAGGTGATGGCTTTCAGCAGAAGGGTGATGAGAATAAGCACGATGCCCATGTTAAGTCCGAATCCCGTCAGCCAGTCAAATACGTAAATAGTGAAGAAACGGTTGATCCAGCGCACGATAGGCCAGCCAAGGTATACGAGCTTCTTCATTTGGAGATCCTTACCGAAGGTGCTTTCCTCCTCAACGGCTTGGAGTTTGCGGAAGTCGTTGGGGCCATAGTAGAATTCAAACTCGGAAGGAGTGCGACCGCTGGGATCGAAGAATGTCTTCATCTTGGCTTGGAACTGTTTCAGGTAGCCAGAGCCTTTCTCCTGCGGGATGCTCGTCATGAGTGAGTTCTCCTGAAAGTCGTTCTTGGCAATCATGATAGACGAGAAGAACTGATCTTTGAAGGCTACCCAGTCAAGGGCTTCCTCAATCTGTGAGTCACGTTTCTCGGAAGTTTCGCTCAAGTGGTCGGTAGAGCTGTCTTTCTCCTTATAAGTAAGTGTGCAATAACGATTTTCAAACATGAATCCACGTTCCTGTTGCGGGCAACGTTCCTGCCAGTCGACATCCATTGTCTGCACATTGGGCGCAAAAAGACCTCCCATGCCTTCGGCGTGCATCTGCATGTGAAGCATGTAGTCACGTCCGAGTTGATAGTCCATGATAATTTGCTTGCCTTCGCCAGCGGTAGCCGTGAACGTTACTGTAGTATCGCTGACGTTGCTGGGCTCGAAATAGAGGTCTTGAGTGGCGATGTTGCTTTCCTTGGCCGAGAGCATATAGTTAAGCTGCTGGTCCTTGCCATTGAAGAGCGTCACGTCAGGATTGCCCTGGCGATCCTTGAATCCCTTGACGACGGCCTTGACGACGGTACCTCCCTTCGACGAGAGAGTCAGTTCCACCTTCGAGTTCTTCAGCACAATGTTCTCAGCACTGCCTTTCAGGGCGTTGTGGAACAAGGCCGTGGTGTCTTCCTCAGCTTTCTGCTTAGCTTCAGCGGCTTTGGCAGCAGCTTCAGCCTTTTGTTTCTTTTCTGCGTTGATGCGTGCCACTTGGGCAATGGAGTCTTGTACGAAGGTGGCACGCTGCTCCTCGGCTGAGGGGCGGTTGAAATAGCTGAATGCAATCAGCACGAGTGCAATCAGGATGAATCCTGTAGTAGTGTTCTTATCCATTTGTCGATTTACGATTTACTATTTGCGATGTTGTATATTTTTTCCTTTTTATTAAATTAAGGTGCAAATTTACGGCTTTTTCTCGAAACTGACAAATATTTAGTCAACTTTGGGTGTTTCGTCCAATTTATTTTGTAATTTTGCAAGCAGAAAAACGTTTTTCGTTACTCAAAAAACAACCAATATGATGAACAGAAAGCTACTCATCACCCTCTTTGTAGGCATGCTGTCTTGTATGCAAGTATTTGCACAGACTACAAATGTCAATAGTCACACAGCCAATGTCATAAAGCAATATCAGGATTCGCTGGCCATGCTTAGAGCTAAAGTGGACAGCCTTACCAATGCCAGTAGCGTCAAGGCAACCCATCCGCAGTTGTTCCTGCCCTTTACCTACTATCCAGGTATCGCCCAGCGTTCGCTCTCATTAGATGGAAAATTGGCATCACCTGCCGAGCAGACGTTGTTGAACTTCTATCTGCAACGCCCTGACTTGGTGGAGTTTACAGAGAGACAGCTTCAGCAAATGCAGGAGGTGAAGGCAGTTGTGCCCGCCAAACCTGCAGCACCGACACCTGCCCCCGTTGTCTCTGCCCCGGTGGAACCTGAAGCACCCGTCGTTGACGTAGTGGTGAAGAAGCCCAATTTTTGGAACTTCAAGGCCGATACCTACATGCAGTTTCTGCAAAACTACATTTCGAGTAACTGGTATAAAGGTGGCGAAAGCAACTACTCGATGTTGGCAAGCCTGACAGTGGAGGCCAACTATAATAACAAGCAAAAGGTGAAGTGGGACAACAAACTTGAGATGAAGCTTGGTTTCCTTACTTCGCGCGATGATTCACTTCACACATTGAAGACATCGGAAGACCTGTTCCGCTATACTTCCAAGTTGGGACTTCAGGCTTCCAAGCACTGGTACTATACGGCCCAGCTCCTTGCCTACACCCAGTTCATGCGTAACTACAAGACTAACAATCCCTTTGTCTTCTCCGACATCATGTCGCCACTCACGGTAAACCTCTCGCTCGGTATGGATTATAATGTCGACTGGCTGAACCATAAACTGAAGGGTACTGTTCATTTGGGTCCTGCTGCTTATAACTTCAAGTATGTTGATCGTTTGGCACTCTCCACGCGCAATGGTCTCGAAGAAGGTAAGCACATTCTTCACGACGTGGGTTCGCTGTTCACCATCGATCTTACATGGCAAATCCAGAAGAATATCAAGTGGAAAACGCGAATGTATGGTTTTACCAGCTACAAACGTGTGGAGTACGAATGGGAAAACACGTTTTCCTTCCAGTTCAACAAGTACATTTCCTCCAACATCTTCATCTATCCGCGCTTCGACGATAGCCGCCAACGTGATGACCATCATGGTTATTGGATGTTCAAGGAGTATATGTCGATAGGTTTCAACTACTCGTTCTAACGGCAAATCGTGCGTGCTTCTATGTCGAAGTCACCCATAGAGATTAGTCCGTTATTTGGCGTGGCGATCGTTTTCGTCGCAGGGACGGCGTTTGGTGAGTATGCCCTGGCCAACGTTCCGACTTTATGGACATTGGTAGCCGCGTCGGTTGCTATTGTATATGCTTTATGGCTTAGCGACAGGCAAGGCAGGTCAGTTTTGATGGCCTCGTTATGTACGCTGTTGGCGGTATTTATTGGATCAGCTTTCCTTAGCCAGTCGAGAATGCACCAAGCTGCACTACCACTGGATGGAGAAACTCTAGAATACGATGCAGTAGTGCTCACACATCCTCAGCAACATGGAAAGATAGTTGTCTTCGACATGATGCTTACGAACGCTTCACATGCAGACGATGGTATGCCAACTGATCGTTTTCGTTCGCTTACGGCAACGGCTATCCTCCTTCGCGATACAATCACTCGTCACTATGAACGCCTGCATGCCGGATCTGCGTTTACGGCATTGAGTACCTTTGAACCCAAAAAGAATTATTATCCATCGCCAGCCAACAGAAACCAGTGGCAGACGTTCATTCCCTATTGGAACTGGCAGTTTGCAGAAGTAAACCATGCATATCTCACGCCGTGGCAGAATCTTAGGATTCGCCTCTTACAGCTTCGCCATTCGTTTTCTGAAACCTTGCGGAAGAGTGGGGCAGGAGGAACAGAAAGTGCTGTGGCCATTATTGCAGCAATGACGCTTGGCGACCGCTCTGGACTAGGGAAACAGACGCGCGAAGACTTCTCCATCAGTGGCGCATCGCACGTATTGGCTCTTTCCGGACTTCATCTGAGTATCCTATATGCCTTTCTCATGCTGCTCACTGGTCGAAAGCGACGAGTCCTCTCACAGATACTTTGCTTATCAGCGATATGGCTATATGCCATTATGGTAGGCCTCATGCCATCGGTTGTGAGGGCTGCTATCATGCTTACTATCTATGGCGTGATTACCGCTATCAGGCGCAAAGCCTATTCGCTCAATGCGCTCTCGCTTGCCGCGATCGCTATGCTTTCAATCCGTCCCCAGAATTTATGGGATGTAGGTTTCCAGATGTCGTTTCTTGCCGTGCTGGGCATTTTGCTCATAGGTGTTCCCCTCAATAGTTATTTGAAAAAGAACATATTTGCCAACTATTTTAATTATGACCCTGACAAGGGGCCGACTTTTGGACAACGATTGTGGGCTTGGTTACTAGGTATCGTTGTCATTTCGTTGGCAACACAGATTATGGTGGCACCACTTGTGGCATACTATTTCGGACGATTTTCCTGCTATTTCCTACTTACGAACATTGTTGCCATTCCATTGGTGACACTTATCCTGTCTGTTGCTTTCATATTCTTCTTTCTTACACCTTTTCCTGCTATGCAATATTTTGCAGGACAAATTGTTATGAGATTGGCAGAAATACTTTCTTCTGTCTTACATTTCATTGCCAAACTACCCGGATCAAGCATAGAAGACATTCATCTTTCACCCCTGCAACTCCTATTAGTCTATATTCTTGAAATAGCTATTTGTTTCCTCATAGTTAGACTGGTTAAACACATCAAATATTGGCGCATATTGTTGTCTGACTGATGAACATGGGAGCCAATACCTATAAGAATACATGCTGACATTGGTATTTTTTTTAGTGAAAAGTGCTTAATATCTTGATTTTTTTGTACTTTTGCAGAAAATTAAGGTTTTATGGGACTTTTTGGAATATTTAATAGAGAAAAGAAAGAAACCCTCGATAAGGGACTTGAAAAAACCAAACAGAGCGTTTTTTCGAAATTAGCACGAGCCGTTGCTGGTAAGTCGAAGGTCGATGACGAGGTGCTTGACGATCTTGAAGAGGTGCTTATCACCAGCGATGTGGGTGTTGACACCACCCTGAAAATCATCCACAGAATCGAAGAACGAGTGGAACGCGACAAATATGTCTCCACTAGCGAGCTAAATGGAATACTTCGCGACGAGATTGCTTCGTTGCTTGCCGAGAACAATACCAGTGACTTAGACGACTGGGACCTGCCGCACGACCATCGTCCATATGTCATTCTTGTGGTCGGAGTCAATGGAGTGGGCAAGACCACAACCATCGGAAAACTGGCCTACCAGTTAAAACAAGCGGGAAAGAAAGTCTATTTAGGTGCCGCAGACACCTTCCGTGCTGCTGCTGTGGAACAAATATCAATCTGGGGTGAGAGGGTTGGCGTGCCTGTCGTGAAGCAACAGATGGGTGCCGATCCTGCCTCTGTGGCTTTCGATACGCTACAGTCGGCAAAAGCCAACGATGCCGATGTGGTGCTGATCGATACTGCTGGCCGACTTCACAACAAAGTTGGCTTGATGAATGAGCTCAAGAAAATCAAAGATGTGATGAAGAAAGTCCTGCCAGAGGCACCCGACGAAGTGCTGTTGGTGCTCGATGGCTCTACGGGACAGAACGCTTTTGAGCAGGCGAAGCAGTTTGCCGCTGTTACGCAAATCACGTCGCTGGCTATCACCAAACTCGATGGTACGGCCAAAGGAGGCGTTGTCATCGGCATTAGCGATGAGTTGAAGGTGCCCGTGAAGTACATTGGTTTGGGTGAAGGTATGGCTGACCTGCAGTTGTTCAACAAACGACAGTTCGTCGATAGCTTATTTGGTGAATGAGACGCGGGTTGGTTGACATCATCACCATGGGGTGTTCAAAGAACCTTGTGGACAGTGAGTTGCTCATTCGGCAGCTGGAAGCCAATGGCTATCAATGCCGCCACGACGCAGAACACCCTCAGGGGGAGATAGTCGTGGTGAATACGTGTGGTTTTATTGCCGATGCCAAGGAGGAAAGCATCAACATGATACTTGAACTTGTGCAGGCCAAGGAGCAAGGACGTATCGGACAGCTCTATGTTATGGGGTGTCTTTCGCAACGCTATCTGAAGGATTTGCAACGCGAAATTCCACAAGTGGACCGCTATTACGGTAAGTTCGACTACATGCAATTGTTGGCCGACCTTGGAAAGGCGCAGGTGGAAGAATGCCGTGGACAAAGACGCATCACGACTCCTAGGCATTATGCCTACGTAAAGATCAGCGAAGGGTGCGACCGGCATTGTGCCTATTGTGCTATACCAGTCATCACGGGCAGACATCAGAGCCGTCCAAAGGAAGAAATCCTTGACGAAGTGCGCCATCTGGTCAGCCAAGGTGTGAAGGAGTTGCAGGTCATTGCACAGGAACTGACCTATTACGGCCGTGATCATGGTGGAACGTCGCAGATAGCCGAACTCATCAGTGAAATGGCAGATATTAAAGGCGTGCGTTGGATTCGTCTTCACTATGCCTACCCCGCTCAGTTCCCTTGGGAGTTGCTCGACGTGATGCGCGAGAAACCTAACGTTTGCCGCTATCTTGACATTGCTTTGCAGCATATATCCGACCACATGTTGGACCGAATGCACCGGCATGTGACAAAGCAACAGACGATGGAACTCATCACACGTATGCGTGAAGCGGTGCCTGGAATCCACATTCGTACAACGCT
>JAEEGL016396224.1_pt1 | contig 14321 bp, 17 predicted proteins | sample 9134231 | NCBI WGS metagenome assembly JAEEGL01 (sample SAMN16246548, study PRJNA631951) | gut metagenome | biome: gut microbiome; feature: rumen; material: fiber-attached | host: Bos | place: Iran: Karaj | collected 2018-10 | reverse complement strand
ATGCTGCTACCCACTAAGATTCAGAATCCTGTGGAAGGTTGTGGCAAGGAGAGCTACAACCAGAAGGCCTTCTGGCATCCGTGGGGTGACCACATGCATAATGGAATAGACATCTTTGCGAAGAAAGGAACCCCGGTGCACCCTGCCATCGGTGGCATAGTGGTTGCTACTGCCCGTGATATGAAGATAGGTGGCAACTGTATCTTGGTTCTCAGTTCTGGTTTCCGATTGCACTACTATGCTCACCTGAGCGAGATAGACACGCATATAGGTGCCTTTGTCACTCAGAAGTCTGTGATCGGTAAGGTTGGTGATACGGGCAATGCGAAAGGCAAGCCAGCGCATCTGCACTATAGCATCTGTAGCTTCTTCCCTCAAGGTGACTGGAGATGGGAGTCAAAACAGATAGCATTCTATATTAATCCGATTAAAGAGCTGGAAAAATGAAGCTTATTGCTTTCTATATTGCCTTTTGTCTTTGCAGCAATATATATGTTTATTGAGTATTACGTTTTACCATATTTCCAATTTATATGAAAAAGTTATTTATTGTTCTCGTACTTATAACAGTTTTAGGCTTCAAAACCATTATCGCATGCTTCACTTATTAAAAAATATATAGAAAATGATGAGTAAAATAGTATTGAAAGTTTTTTTATTTATCATAGTTCTTGTATTGCTTTGGAACCACCTGCCTTATTTTTATTCTAATGATAAGGCGGTGGATTATATTAGCAGGCATGCAGAGACAAAGTCAAAGGGCTCATGTGCAGGTTATGTAATGCGTGGTTTCTGGCATGGTGGTTGTCCGGTTGGTTTGGTTCCTGCATACGGTTATGGAAAGATACTACCCCTGATGGGATTTCAGGAAGTTCAGACGAAGGACTATACACCAAGAAAGGGAGATGTGTCAGTCTTACCACAGAACAACAGTCATGTTTTCGGACACATTGCAGTCTATAACGGCAAGCAATGGGTGTCTGATTTCAGACAAAACAATATGCTTTGCTCTAAGGCTTATAGAGATAATGGTAAGTTTCAGATATTCCGCATAACTGATGGATGGCATTGGAAACATGTATGGACTTCGCCAGTAGATTGGTACGGATGGATAGAAACTGCTATTAAAGGTTGGAAGAATATAAAGTTTGTTTAACTTAATAAAAAACAAATAGATGATTAACCTTATTTTCAAGATTTTATGTGGATGCCTATATCTTGTAGGTCTTCCATTTGGATGGTCGTATCAAACGACTTCCATTGTGATATGCATATACTTGTGGCCGATTTTATGCACTCTAACAACCTTTCCAATTCTATGGGAAAGTATTCGGAAGCATAAATGGATTGTAGCTGTGTTTTCATTGTTTTATACGTTATTTTGTATTTGGATTACTGTTTATTTTACAAATCGATATTCCATTAGTGACCCTAATGCTTTCATGAATTGTATGATAGATCTTGATTCAATAGCACAATATGTCGGAACAAGCTATGAGTTACTTAACCTCTTAATATATGTAGTAGCTTTTGCGTTAATACAATTGTTTAATTATTTCTGTTATAAGAGATTAAATAGAATTTAATGAAGTAATTGGAAAAGTAAAATGAAAAGTGGTGTGCTGCAGCACACCACTTTTTTATTCCTATTCCAACATCCCATGCTTCACCATCCATTCCGTCACCTGACTGAACACAGAACCAGCCATGGTACCACCACTGGCAGGAAGCCCCTGCTTATTCAAGCTTACGATGATGCTGTATTTAGGTGCAAAAGCAGGGAAGTAGCCACAGAAAGAAATGTGATACTCACTAACCTCATTGTCACCTTCACCATAGATACTCCTTACCTGAGCTGTACCAGTCTTACCAGCCACCTCTACCAATGGCGTACCTGCAGGCCTGGCTAGTCCCTCAGACACCACATGATACAATGCCCCCTGTAAGGCAGAAATATTCTCCTTGCCAGCTATCTGGTCGTTGATCACCTCTAGGTCACCTACCCTCAACGTAGGCTTCACCATCTTACCATCATTAGCTATGGCATTATAGAATGTGAGCGTTTGGATAGGTGTCATGAATCTGTCATACCCGATAGAACTCCAAAGCAACTGTTTCCTTGCCCATGTACTGTCTTTTGGCGAGCTATACCTCATTGGTACTAATTCCTCAATGCCTTCTACATTGCTGGGTTCCCCAAAGCCCATTCGGTCCAGTGAGTCAAAGAACTCTAGTTCCTTGCCCTTAAACACCTTATTTACCATTTTACTGAAAGCGATGTTTGAGCTGACCTCCAGAGCCTGCTCCATATCCAGCACCCCATAGCCCCCTCTATGCCAGTTGTGATCCTTGATAATATTAAGTTCGTCTAGGGCCCAGATGCCATTATCCACGTCCACCTCATCCGTCATCTTTACCTCACCCGTTTCAAGCAAAGCCAGCAGGACGGCAGTTTCTACGGTAGAGCCAGGTTCCTGCTGAAACCCAAAGTTCCTACATGGCTGATACCTCCCATCGAAACCACGTTCCAGTCCCACCAGAGCCTTGATGGCCCCAGTCTGTACCTCCATCACTATCACCTGTCCTTGCAAACCGTTCAGCGTCGTCAGTTCCTCAGCCAGCAGAGAGTCAGCCACCTGCTGTAACTCTACATCTATGGTTTCACCCAGTCCCTCGGGATTCCTTTTCTTTTCACCTTTAGGCATAAGCATATACCCCACAATCCCCAAGAGGCATGCCACAGCTACACACACGGCTGCGATAGGCCACACCCTATTATCTTTGCGCTGACCACCCTGTCCCAGCACCTGCAATTCGTCATCTCTCATAGTTTTTCCTCCTTTCCTACAACAGACTCCAGATAAATCTTCAGTTGCCTCAAAGCTTCCTTCGAGGCAGACAGCGTGAAGGCATGATTCAGAGCCATGTCCGACATCATCAACGTCTGTTTGTTCACGTTGATCTTAAAAATGTATTCACGGTTGATTATCACCTGCTTGCCAATACGGATAAACCTGTCAGCCTCCTTGCCCAGCTGATCCTCTATCAACTGCTGGCAGTGAGCCAAGTTCATGGTAAACACATGCTCCGTCTTGTCATGCAGCACCATCGTAGAGTAGTTTCCATCCGACTCTATATAGACTATCCGTTCTGGTTTCACCCGCACCAGCTCGTTAGCGTTCGACATAATTAAAACTCTGTTAATCACTGTATATGGCTTTGTTTTCTATGCAAACTTAACATATCTTTTTGAGAACGAATTCCTTTTCTTTAGCGATTGTATGAAATAGGTCTTTGGCTGTACGAAATCCCAAACAGCACCACTTAATTCCAAACCTCTTGATGGAATTCCGCCTCCACTACACGCTCTAACTTGTCTGGCAACGAGTGAAAGAAATCATAGCCAGTCAACGCTTCTATCTCATCAATGCTCATCGCATAGGTATTCAGCGCACGATGTCCAGCCTTATTCTCGAACACGAAACCAATGCCCTCATACCCCTCTCCTATCTTCACCAGCAGCACCTTGTAGAAAGCATCAGGGATAGCCACACGGTTATCACCCAGCGTGCCCTGCTTCATCTCCCCCACTATCGGTCCACACACTATCTGCACACTGCCATAACGCTGTGCCCAAGTGCGACATTTATTCTCCAGCGTATTCCAGTCACCAGCATTCAAGTTGCGGTTCTGAGGGCAGATATTCGTAAAGTAGCAAGACTCATGCATGGCCTCCTTGCTCCATTTCATGTCCCCCGCAGGAGCCATGTGTCCCCTATCCCATCCTGTGTTTCTATAGTCATTATTATCCGCCTGCGGAGCCTTTATGTCAGGATCAGGATAATACCCATTATCCTTTTCACTGTGCCCAAAGCCTCCTCAGCAGTCAGCTCATAAGCCACCCAGTTAGGGATCTTAGTGGCAGAGTTGAAAGAAACCGTGTAGCCAGTATGGTTAATGACAGTACTGCCCTTGACACCTTTCACAATCTGTGCTTCACACTTGCAAGAAGAAAAGATGAATAGAGGAATAACAATTAACAGGGAAGCATATCCACATCTTTTCATTTCGCCTTTTCCTTGTACGTCACTTTCAAGATAGAGCGGTCATAGTCAATCTCTATCTTGCCCAATCTATTAAGTACTGACTGGCCAAGTAAGAGAGGAGCCACCTGGCTTTTTACCACAGAAGCCCTTACATCCTTTAAGTTCAAACCTCCAAAGTTTACGTTCTTCAAGTTAATTACTGTTCCCTCACTGATTTCTCCATTTGCATTCATATAGTTTTGTCGACCAATGATATCACGAGGAGAAAGATAGTTGTTTTTCATCATGAACGTAGCCTCTACAGTCGACATTGACACATCACTTGCTCCCGTATCAAACACGAAGTACAGCGGCAATTCGTTGATTTCACATTTCACCTTGTAAACGCCCCCTTCTTTAGTAAAAGGTATTTCCGCCACACGTTCCTCAAAAAGTACCTGTTCATCAGTATTACTTTCTCTTTCAAACTCATATTCCTGCCTATATTTCTCTATTAAGGCCTTGAAGGCAGGTAAGTTGCGAATGTTATCCAGATCCTTGTCATTCTCTATATGTCTCAGGCTCCGATGTCCCTTTTCGAAGGCCATTCTCAGATTCTCTACAGCTTTATCCGTTTCACCCATGATAGAATAGATGCATGCAGCATTATAATAAGTGCCATCACCGTCATCAGCCTCCAAAGACCTGTTCAACCAGTCTATGGCCTTGTCATTCTGTCCTAAATACAGATACCCGAATGCTGCAGTACAGTTAGAACTAGGGATAGAATCAAGTTCTATTGCCTTTTCCAAATCTTTCTTAGCTTTCTCTTGATTCCCCAGCTGCATATAAAGTCTTCCTCTACACATATAGGTATAAGCTTCCGAAGGCTCCAGTGCTATGCTCATGTCATAATCCTCCAATGCCCCTTTGCTATCCCCGTTCATATCATGATACCAACCACGCAGATAATAGCCAAAGTAATTGTCTGGATAGGCTTCGATAAAATTCCTTATAGTCTTATCGGCCTCTTCGTTTTGTCCATTATTATAGAAAATACTGGCCTTAAGGGTCATGTAATTTCCATCTGTGGGATCCAAATCCAAAGCCTCATTGACATTTGCCAGCGCATTCTGATAGTCACCCATCCCCAAATATGCCTGTGCAATGAAATAGTAAGCTTGATCCATCGGACTGATTTCATTCGACTGTTTATAATAATCAATGGCTTTCGTGTACTGATTATCATTATAATAGACTCCACCGATTGCATAAGGCCACAGTAGATTGGTCTTATCTTTTACAGCCTGTACTCTCAGCTTTGCTATAGCCACATCTTGGGCTTCTTTAGCAATTTCACTAATAAGATGATACGCCTTTTGATTAGATTCCTCTTTGTTCAAGGCAGCTATCACATCATCCATGGCCTCGGCATACCTACCCAATCCCAGAAGACTCTCAGCCCTGAATGCATATCCTTGAGCATAATCTGGTGCCAGTTTCAAAACATAATCAAATTCTTTGATGGCATCTTCATACCTTCCCTGAGTTTTGGCATTTCTTCCTACCCCCATATACCCAAGCGTAGAACCAGGATCTAGAGACTTTATCTTCTCATAATCTTTGTCAGACAGCGCATACTGTTCCATATAGTAATAAAGCTCAGCCCTATCCTTATACAAATCAGGGTCATCATCCTTATAAGATATCGAAGTAGTCATATCCTCTATCGCCTTATCTTCCTCATCCAGCATGTGGTTAATACGTGCCCTGGTTCCATAGGCAAAAGCCATATACTCCCCATCTTTCTTTGGCAAGTATTTCAAGGCATTCTCTACAGCAGTCAGAGCACGTCCATACTCTTGGCTAGTATACCTCAACAATGCTATCCATGCAAAAGCATAACCATTTTTAGGGTTATCCTGCAACTCCTTGTTGAAGTACTCCAGAGCCTCCTCATCCTCATCATTCTCCACAGCCTCCAAACCCCTATTATAATTATAGGTGTCTGGACGCTTTACTTTCTGGGCATTCAGTATTCCCACTAAGCAAAACAGCAGCAACGCTAAAATGAAAAACCTTTTGATTTCTATTTTCTTCATAAACTATGTTATTATTTAATACCCCAAATATACCTCTTTGTACCTTATACGATATTCAGAACACTTCATTAGCATTACTCTGCAAAGTACTGAAGTTTCCATTCTGTTGAGGGATCAATTCATAAGTAAGAATATGGTTATCCAAAGTCACAGGAGAGTCTTTAGAATAAGACTCGTTTGCCACAAAACCACCTTTCCCTCCATTTGGCATTTCTTTATTAGGATTCCATCCTTTACCAGCATAGAAGAAGACCTGATATCTACCATTAGGAAGTTGGAAAGTATGAGAACCACCAGCTTTGATATAAGCATTGCGCACCATCTCCCCATTATGTTTAACTATCACCACCACGTCAGAGTTAGAATTTGCTGACGTAGATACTTTTATCTCCGAGTCATAACTACTCCCTAATGCTGAATTAGCATAAGGAGCTGCACCAGTTTTCAGTGAATTATTGTAATATGGATCATTCTCTATCGCAGTCTGTTGACTTTGATATGGGCTATTACCAGTACTAAGAGAATTACCTACATAAGCTGCATCTTCTTTGCTCTTGGTAGAGGTTGAGCTGGAACTATAGCTATTTTCATATCTTCTTTGATCAGGATCATTATCACGTTCGTAATTTATCCAAAGAATAACCCCAACAATTACGCAAAAAATTAAAAATTTCTTCATTGTATTAACCTCCTATTTAGTTTTTCTTTTTTACAATATACCATTGAACGATAAGTAATATAGCCACTATAACATCTACCACATTCCAGACCTCTCGCCCCAATGCAACTTTCTGAAAAGGTTGAAAGAGCAAAGCCAGAGCTACAGCGACTACACAAAACAATGTATTCTTTTGTTCATAATATACATACGCCATTACTGCAAACACCACCATTGCCACAAACCTTACCAAGATATAGTAACCATATGGTAAGGGGAGTAAGCATAGGAATAACATTACGGCAAGACCTAACCCAATGTTGGATAATTGTTTATTCATTATTTCTTCCCTGTAAACATTTTCATGACCATACTCCCAATCTTACGTTCTATGCCAATCTTGGTCATAGGTATACCAGTAGCACGACTGATTATCTGCTTTAATTTGGTAATACCCAGAGCCCTTTTCCATGAAAAGGTAACGCCAGGAATTGGTATTAATTTCTTGGCCATATTATTAGCTATTAGTATCAATATTCGTTTTGATATATGCAGAAGGATCTTCGTTAATCTTTGCAAGTTCCTGCTCTTTCCATTTATCAATAGCTGTTTGCAAAAGATCTGCCTGTGCATTTGAAATTCTTTCCATCAATTTTCTATTTGCCAAGACCTCAGCTTCCAAACGTTCCTTATTCTTCTGAGTTGAAATTTGTATTTCTGTATTTATTTCATCATTGAGATCAGATATTCGTTTATCTGACAGAACACGTACTCTGTGCATTTCTGCACGTAAGTAATCATCATAAGGGCCTGATGCAATCATCATCTTAAAGAAAGTTGGTGCTATTTCAATAATTATAAAAAGAAGCATAATAATAACTGAAACGATTTCAAGAGAAATATTGTCTTTTTTAACATTAGAAAATGCCTCATATCGAACGCAAAAACCATTTTCTTCAGTTGTATTTTTAGCATCTTCTTCTATTTTATTATTATTAGTATTGATTTGATTATTTATGTTATTTATCTGATTATTAACAGTGGCCAAACTTGCGTTTATTCTTTCCAGATCCGCTTCATGCCTTTCATCCCATGATTTTAATTGATTTTCAATCCTATTTCTAAGTTCTTCTTTTTCTCTATATATAGGTCCTCTTCCTATTCTACCACTTAAAGCCGTTCCTTCACCTTCTTCCATTAACTCACGATTAGCCTTTTGCAATTCATTATCTATTGCACTTCGCTCACTATCCAATCTCTGTTTCTCTGCAATAAGTTCTTTTCTTTGAGCCTCAAAATCTTTAAGACTCTCTTTATTAGAACTATTACCTGCATTACCAACCTCTCGCACTTGATTACTTCTCTCAATATTGTCCTTAACAAGTTGAGAGTTAATTCTGTCTTCAAAAATTTTCATTTCAAGAGGAGTTGAAATGACTATTCCTAAAAATATAGCCATGATGATACGAGGAAGTCCGCTAAAAAACTCTCTCCGACTGATAGTATCTTTACCATCAGAATACATAGTATTAACAATGAAACGATCTAAATTAAATATCAACAGTCCCCAAAAGATACCAAAAGCTATTGCTTTTACTACACTATTAAAAACAAAATATAAAGCATAGCCACCTGAAATCATAGCCATCAGAGCTGTAAACAGTATTGTTCCTCCAATTCCTGCGAATTTAGCATAATCTGTTGGACATTGCCTTAATACTTTTCTATTAGCTCCTGCACAAATCCATAAGAATTCATTTAACCATCCACCCCATTTAATTGTATCCTCATTATTATTTTTTATTTCTTCCATATCCATTTACTCGTTACATTGTTAAATACTCTTTTTATTGAACTCATAAAACTAAGTTTCGGCGAAGGTGGAGATAACTCCACGTTTAATCCCAAATCTTTAAATGATTTGACTCGTGGGACCTCTGCCTTAATCCAGTCTATATCTACTTGTGGGAATCTCACATTCACATTATATCTTGGTTGGTTAATTGTTATTGACATATTATTGACTATATTTGGAACAGGAACCAACAAAGATTTAACTTGAGGAACAGGTAACATCCCTACAGTAATGCTCTTCTCCTTTTTGCCAAACTCATCTTCTGCAAAAAGTGTATAAACAGATTCGTGGTCTTGCTCTACAACTTTTTTACCAGAAGCATTCACTTCTTCAGATCCAAACCATACTTTCTTCGCATTCTTCACATTCCATGATAAAGTAATGGGGATTGAAGGAAACACATAATACTTATCAGTAAAGTAATCAATCTTGCATTCATCAAAAACTTTGATAACAAGGTTTTCAGAGAATATGGTTTTCCCATCTAAAGCCAAAGCTTCAATTGTATAGACAGAATCATCTACCGGAGATATGGTCTTACTACCAATAGTATCTATCTCTGAAGAAGTATCTGAGCATATCATTTTTATGGATAATGCATTTTCCACTTTCCATGTCAAATTAACAGATTCTCCAAGGTCTCTTTTTAACTTCAATTTGTCAGCATTGAAACTAATCTTTGGTTTGTCAAGAAAATCCATATGATAGAGAACCATCCTTGAAGTAGTATCTATGTTAGAAATAAAGAAAGAAATGTCCCTCTCAACAGGATTCTCTATTTCGAAGAATTCTTTTCCTGAAACATCTATTCTCTTACCATCATATTCTATAGTAACACTATCACAAAACTCAGCTTTCCATTTTACCTTAATTGGAGAACCCATGAGTAACTTATCGTAAGAAAAATCAATAATACGTGGAGCTATTGCATCACATACTTCACATACATCCATTGTATCAGGATTCTCTGTTTCACATTTCTTACAAATCCAACTCATAAGATCATGTATTTTTATTTATACGATTAAGTCCTAATTGAGCTGTTTCACAACCATGATATATAGCTCTCAGATACCATTTCTGTGCCTCAAAATAATCTCTTTTAGTTCCTATTCCTTTTTCGAAGCAAAAAGCTAATTTTTCCATTGCATTACCATTGCCTTGATTAGCAGATTTTGAAAACCATTGGAAAGCTTTTGCTCTATTATCATTTCTCCAGTGACTTATTAGCAGTTCACCCAACTTAAGCTGAGATTCTTGATCCCCCTGATCAGCAGAATAGAGTAAATAAGGAGCAAATAGGATGATATCGCCATATAGGGAATAACCATATTTAGCCACGATATAATCATAATTCACAACATCTTTCTCATAGCGTATAGCTCTACTCTTCCATGCAGCTATTTCTTTGTTGTCATTTGTTTCATTAAATTCTTCAACATACGACATCCTTATTTCCCGTAAAGAATTACAGACTTCACATCTTTCAAGACTCTCAGGATTCTCAGTTTCACATTTCTTACAAATCCAACTCATATCATACATCAATAAAGGTTTTATCCACTGCCATAACAACTCTCAAACATTTTTATTATATTAATCATTGTTTTAGGTATATAATCCAATGCTCGTTTACGTATTACGACAGGGATTCCATAATAAGCTTCAGAGATTGCCCCTGTCATGCAAGCAATTGTATCAGAGTCCCCTCCAAGAGATATAGCATTCCTGATACTATCTTCAAAATCGACACTCTCTAAAAAGGAAATGATTGCTTGAGGAACAGTGTTCTGGCAAGTTGCATTCCATATATAATCTTTACTTGCTTCATGTAAAGAAAGACTGATATTATAATTGAACCTATTTTCTATTATTCGCTTCATCTCTTTCTTTGCTATTTTCTTCTTTGCAAGAAATACGCAACAAGCAATAGCCTGAGCTCCGCGAATTCCCTCTTCATGATTATGGGTGCATGTTGCAGATTCTTTGCTAATCCGCATTACATCTTCAATGTTTTCACAATACCATCCTACTGGTCCCACTCGCATCGCAGAGCCATTGCCAAAACTATTATAAGGTAGGTATTTATTTCTATATTTACGCATAAAGACCCATTTGAGGAATCCTGTTCCATAGCCACAAGATGGATAATTCAAGGCATATGAGTAATAATAATCCTCACAATTACCACCATTTATAAGCCAATCAGCAGTAGCAACTGTCAATACAGTATCATCTGTAAAATGACAATTTGCATCCCATAAAGGGAATGTCTTACTCTTTATTAGCCCATCCTCATAAATGCTGCCAATTATATCGCCTATTATACCTCCTATCATTATAATATATTTTGTAATTGAACTTCTTCAAATTCCAAGTTAAATGGCACACCAACTTTTGTCCTTAAACAGGCACTTTATATCTCTCAGTTCTTTATCTATACGGAACAGTCTGTCCTTAGGGAAATAATACCCTACAATATTCTTTTTATTGCGCTAAATCTTAATTATTATTATACCTTCCACGTTTTACTACGAAGTCTTGGTTTCTTAGCAGATTCTTCAGCAGGTTTTATATCTGTTCCTTTTTTCTTTTCCTTAAAAGTACTACGTATTCCAACTTTTTCTTCAGGCTCAGAGATAGGCTTAACTGGTATTTTAGTTGGAGGTGGAGGAGGTGTTGTGATAGGATCTGATTCTTTTAGTGTTTGTAGAGTCTTAAAGACCTCATCAATAGATGGGCGATCTGAAGCCTTATTGCTGAGCATTGCACGAATTAGACTATCCAATCTATCTGACATTCTTTTAGCAAAAGAGAAGTTCTTGCCTTCTACGACACATCCCCAAGTACTACCAAATCCAGAGGGGAGAACTGGTTTCTTCCCCGTAAAATATTCTGAGAGTATAATACCTAATGTAAATATATCAGATTTGAGTGTCAAAGTATTCCCAGGTATTTCATCGTCTTCATCCATAATATATGCAGCTTGCTCTGGCGAATAATACTCAGGAGTTCCGACTAGACTTTCATGGTCTGTTGGTGGATTACCACTGAAATAGCTATCATCAAAATCTATTAATTTACCCGAATAGCCTAATGATGTCTTCTTTATGAGTATATTATCAGGTTTCAAGTCTCCATGAACAATATTCAAGCTGTGTAAAATCCGAATACTATGACAAACAGATTTAGCTATTAAAACAATCTTATCAAATGGCAGTCTGGATATTTCTTTACAGGATAGCGAAGATATATCTATTTTTTCTGTCACTTTATAATAACAAGCTCCACAACGAAAGAAATCAACAGCAAATACTAAGTTCCCTCCAAGTGAAACTTTTGAACCAATTTTCTTATTCAATTCGCGATGATGGTTTTCAAAGGCTTCACATGCTTTTCGCTTCTGAGCTTTCATCTTTTCACCGCCTGGGCTGTCAGGCAAAGGATACTTAGGAGAAAGAAACTCTTTAATGAAGTATTCTTTTCCGCCTTTTTCAGCAAAAGTAACTTTGCTCATACCTCCAGCTACTACAAAGTCTTTCAAAATTCTGTAGCCATTTATAACTTCTCCTTCAAGCATCGGCATCGTTTTTGCTATTTAGATGTTTCATATATTCGTTTTTATAACGTAGCCATCCAGACTCGATAGCATGATTTAAATTAATTCTTCTCTGAGCTAACTCTTTTTCTAATTCTTTAATTCTTAATTCATTAGACCAGATACTACCCATACCTTCTACTGGATTTTTTCCAAATAGTTTTTTTAGCATTTTGAATGAATCAAAACCTACAGCAATCAAAGATAAAGATGTATCATCACCTGTAACTTTCTGAATGTATTTTTCTATCTTAATCCCCCAACTTGTCGCGTCTTTAACTTCTTGCAAACTCTTTTTAAGAATGAATTCAAAATGCATGGGAGTAGGATAATAACCGAAACAACCATCAGTAGCACTTATTATTGCAATAGGCTGTTTCGGTAATTCTATATGAATATGATTAATATCAAAATTGCGGTCTGCACATATACAGTTAGATATAGGTGAATCATTACTCAAATTCTCCATCGGATCATTATCTGCTTCCAAATCATCTTTACTAATTTGAGAAAGGCCTTCTTTTGTCCATAAGTAACAATGGGAATCACCAGCCCAATAACTATCAATTAAAATTGTATTATCTTTCTCAATAGCAGTTACAACCGCCATAGTTGTGGGATAATCACGTACCAATTTGCTTCGCAATGAAGATACAACCTTAGGTTTATATCTTTCTTGCTCTTTGAGAAGGTTACGTCTAATTTCTTCTTTCATATCTTCAATAGAAACATCATTTGTAGAAAGATGATTATGAAGATAATTATTCATTGATGCTGATACTATTCTAGATGCTACATAAGCCTTAGTAAATCCATCACCTAAAGATGAATTACAGATAGCCGCACCAGCTCCCCCCATTCCGTCAAAAACTCCAACAGCATAAGCTTGTCCTTTTGTAATGAGAAGAGGTGGAGCATCCTCTCCGTGCCCCACTATCTTCTCTGTTACAAAACTTATTGATATAGGATCTTTATCCTGCATTTTCTTCTTAAATAGAGTTAACAATCGTTGCCATAATAGTCTCATAATCAACTTCCTCAAGTCCTTCTCCAGCTTTTGCAGGATGATGAATAGTATTGTTCCAGTTTATTCCTATTTCTGTCCAAGCACTTGCATCTGGAGCAAATACAATCAGCCTTTTGGCCGACTTATTCATTTTTCCAGATTGCTCATCATCCCACCAATTTGTAAGTTCATTGAAATCTGCTGGCATATTTTGAGGATAAAACTCATTTTTGCATTTTTCTAAGCCTACAGGATGTGTAGATGCATCAGACCACACAACAATAACATGTCTTCTTCTATCGCCTCCTTTTGTCCAATCGGAATTGATAGCCATCGCCAAGGCTTCTAATCCATTTTCTGGTTCATCACCACCACCATCTGCTTCAAGTTTTCCCACAAAGGCCTTAAAATCAGAATCTTGATCGGGGATATTAAAGAATCCAGAATCTTCGATAGCCCTCTCTCCATCTGCATAGAAGTCCCTAAAACCAATTACACGAATTCGTAATTCTGAAATGTTCTTCCCTTTAGCATCACAACTTGATTTCAAATCGGGATAAAATTTTAATGCCTTTGTCTTTACAGTATCAAGTAAAGATCCCATACTACCTGTGCAATCAATACACATTACAATGTCAACATTGTACTTCAATCCTTGTCCTGGCATATTCTAAGTAAAATATTTCCCTGCCTCCAGCTCCCTATAAGCAGATATTATTAGTTTAAGGTTATCACACAAATAAAAAAACGTGGAGCCAGTTTAGTAAACGCCTTTTATATGTATGTATCCTCACTTTTCTCTCCTGTGTAAGCAGAAATGTCAAAATGAGAACTCTACAAAGATAAAAAGTTGATTTGAAAAATCAAATATCAATTAGGGAAATTTGTATGAAATCTCTATTACAATGTATGAAATGAATGGAAAAGGAGCTGCCATTTCATATTTTGCTAATCCTGCAATACCGCAACAAATAGGAGTAACAAAGAAACGCTTCTTTGGATAGGCCTTTGCAAACTCACAGAACTCTTTCACATATTTACCCATGATACTAAGCCCGCTCATGTAGGGGTTGGCAT
>JAEEGL016292086.1_pt1 | contig 14321 bp, 15 predicted proteins | sample 9134231 | NCBI WGS metagenome assembly JAEEGL01 (sample SAMN16246548, study PRJNA631951) | gut metagenome | biome: gut microbiome; feature: rumen; material: fiber-attached | host: Bos | place: Iran: Karaj | collected 2018-10 | reverse complement strand
CTGAGTGTAGATGGTGGCGACGTTGTGGTCGTAGGCATGGTATGCCTAAACGATCCTCAGACAGAGACCATCATGGTAGTCAGCGAGAATGGCTACGGCAAGCGCTCTGAGGTTGAGGACTATCGTAAGACGGCCCGTGGTGCCAAGGGAGTCAAGACCCTCGCTGTTACCGAGAAGACAGGCCGTCTGGTAGCTATCAAGGTGGTTACCGACGAGAACGACCTTATGATTATCAACAAGAGCGGTATCCTTATCCGTCTGAAGGTAGCCGATGTACGTGTTATGGGTCGTGCCACCCAGGGTGTACGTCTCATCAACCTCACCAAGAAGAATGATACCATCGCCAGCGTATGTAAGGTGATGCACTCTGATGATGCCGACGACGGTGCTGAGGAGGCAGAGGTAATCAACGAGGTTGTAGAGCCAGAGACTCCAAACAATGAATAATTACAATTTATAATAACATTTATAACCAAATTTTTTAGGCTTATGAAAAAATTAATGATGATGGCAATGATGTTTGTAGCAAGCGCTACAGCATTTGCCGGTGACAGCGATGCCTTTAAGGCGTTTAAGAAGGCTATCAAGGGTCTGGGCTATGCAGAGGCAGAGACACTTGTTAAAAACTCTGTTGGTCAGTTTGCTAACGCTCAGGAGAAGGCTGCTGCCTACAACATGCTCGTAGAGCTGGCTCTTGACGATTTCAACAAGCAGAGCACTATCGTTACCGAGAACCAGCTGGCAAAGCAGATGGGTAAGGAAGAGAAGCCTGTTGACAACGCTGCAATGTCAGCTGCAGCCCTCAATGCTCTTTTGAATGGTATCGAGTGCGACAAGTACGACCAGATGCCAAACGAGAAGGGTAAGGTGGCTCCGAAGTTTGCCTCTAAGAACGCTCAGCGTCTGTGGGTTGCTCCTCGTAACCAGCTTGTAAACGCTGGCCAGGATGCTCTCACTGAAAAGGATCAGGCAACAGCTCGTAAATACTGGCAGGCATTCGTAGAGAGCGACGCTGCTCCTCTCTTCAAGGAGTGCGATCGTGCCTCTCAGGCTCCTTTCTTCGGACAGGTTGCCCGTTTTGCTGCCATCTTCGCATATCAGGATAAGGATATGGCCAAGGCTCTCCAGCTCGCTGAGGTTGCTATGAAGGACTCTGCAGAGTATGAGAATGCCCTCAACCTGAAGCTCGAGATTCTCGGCAATGACCTGAAGACCAAGGCTGACACTCTGCAGTATGCTGAGAAGCTGAAGGCACTCTATGCTGAGCACAAGACCAACGGTATCATGGAGAAGCTCTACAACACATACCTCGGACTTGGTCAGGCTGATGATGCCAACAAGCTGCTCGACAGTGTTCTCGCTGCCGATCCAACAAACTTCGTAGCTCTTGCCGACAAGGGTCTGTCTCTGCTTACAGCTCAGAAGGCTGGTGAGGCTATCGAGTATCTGAAGAAGGCTTTCGAGGTTAAGCCCGACAATGCTGTTATCGCTACCTATACTGGTACTGCTTACAGCGTATACGCTCAGGATACCGAGGATGCTGCCAAGAAGAAGGAACTCTACAAGGAGGCTATCAAGTACTTCGACAAGGCTAAGGAGCTCGACCCAGACCGTATGCAGAGCAACTGGGGCTACAACCGCTACAACGCTTATTACAACTACTACGGCGAGAATGCTCCTGAGACAAAGCAGGCTGAGGCTGATAGCAAGAACTAATAAGTTAATACATTAAAGAACCCAAAAGCCGGAAGCGAAAACTTCCGGCTTTTTCAAAGTGATGCAGATGACCATTATATGTTCCTTGCTCCATTTGCTGGTAGACGGTTTATGTGTGTGCTGTCTATATATGGTGGCATCGGCTTTTTCTTCATCGCATCTTGTAGGCATTTTTCTTTCCTATAATATATTGGCATTCCTGACACAGCCTCTGACAGGAATTATGGCCGATAGAATTGAACGCAAACACTGGCTGCTGTTAGCCTCTGTCCTGTTGCTGACGATGGCTTGTTTGGCAACGTCAGTAGTAGTAAACTTGAGATTATCGGCTCATGGCGTAATGATTGTGGCTATTCTTCTGGGAATAGGCAACTCGTTGTTTCATGTCTGGGGAGGAAAACAAGTTGCAGTCAAATCTGGCAACGACATCCGTGCTCTTGGAACTTTTGTGTCAACTGGCGCCTTTGGATTATCCCTTGGCATCGTTTTTTTCTCATGGCCGTTAATATATGTGTTTCTGATTTCTATCTGCCTGTTGTCGATAGTTTATCTGAATCTTGACTTCAGGTCAACTAATGCAACGACCACTGATAAGATGTCTGTACATCGGTTTAGCAGGTTATTTGTCAGTCTGTCCTTGCTGGCATTAATGCTTGCTGTGATGTTAAGGTCGAATTTGGGCGAGAATTTCACTGGAGGCATTCCGAAGAGTGCTTGCTTGATACTTCTTATTGGATTTCTTTCCATGCTTGGTAAGATGGCTGGCGGATGGCTCGTACGATATATGGGAATCGTCAGGATGCTGATATTTGTGGTATTACTGACAGTGGTATGCTTTGTATTCAGGAGTCAGGGGTTGGCAGTGCTTCTTCTGGGCTTGTTCGCAGTCAATTGCACTATGCCATTGACATTATATCTTGCTAATCTGGTGCTGCCCAGACATGAGGGACTGGCTTTCGGATTACTTGCATCTGCACTTATTCCTGGTTATTTATTAGCTATCTATAGCCTATGATCATTTCCATGCTGCTCCTTGCCCTCATATCAACGGTTCTGATAGAATTCGTAGTATTGTTGCTCTTAGGTGAACGGAGTAGGGTGGTGCTTGGCTCGTCTGTAGTCATCAACATCCTCACCAATGTCCCTCTGAACCTTTATGTTATTTACATCGACAACAGTGTGCTGACTGTTGTTTTTGGTGAGCTTATTGTTGTTGTCATCGAGGCATTTTGCTACTTTCTTCTCCTCCGCAACCTCTCCAGGGCATTCATATACAGTTCGTTGTGTAACTCCATTAGTTTTCTGATAGGGGTACTGGCGCAACTCCTCATAGTATACTTTCAAAGCAATTAGAATATAAACCAATTAAAAATATCGATTATGTTGTTATTAGATGTTATTCTTGATCCTGGAATTTTTAAGGATACTGCTCGTGTTATCAAACCCGTTGTTCGTGATACCGTTGCCACTCCTTCAGACTCGGCAACTGCCGATACTGTTGCCTCAACATTCAATGTGCCTGGAGCAAATCAGCAATTAGCCGACGTTGCACCAATCCCATCAGATACTTTTGGAATACCCGATGATGTATTATGCACTATCATCGTTGTCTTGGCTGCCTTGAGCCTCTGTTTCTATTTTGTCAGGAAATATCGGAGAAATCGGAACCAATGATCTATGTAAAACTATAGGTTATCTGCTTGAATGTCTTGAAAGATTAAAGCGATATTTAACTATAGATCTTACATTTTGCCCATTTTTCTTTGCAGGAGTCCATTTGTCAGATTTTCTAATCTGCTTGAGTATTGGAGCTACGAAGGGTAATGAGCTCTCATTGCCCATGTCGCACATCACAGGTGCTTTAGTTGTGCCATCTGGTTCAACTATGAATTGGATTGTGAGGTCTATATTTGATGTTCTTGTGTTATTAAGTAGGTTCAAGGCTTTATAATTGTTGTTCATCCGTTTGACCAGATAGCCAGTGAAATTATTCTCGTCTTTAAAATTAAACATTGGCTGGGTGTCAGGATCCATGCATATTGATTTGCTGTCAGCTGCAATTTCCTGTAAAGTAGCTATGTCTTCTCTAACTTCTTTGGGCAATTTTTTGATTTCGTCTTCAGTAAGTTCCGCTATCTTCTTGTTGTTCTGGCTGACATAATATTCATCGTTGATTTTATAGATATGTGGAGTCAACTTCTTGTAATCTTTGTAGGCCAGAAACTTCTCAACCCCTTTCTTTCCTTCCTCACTATTCTTAATATTATGGATGGCAAGAAGATTGTCCCAATCCATCATATTTTGAAAAGACTCACTAAATAAATTCCTGTTGATGGCTATTTCAATCGTTATTTTTTTCCCGTTTTCTGTAGAAATCAGAGTCAAAATATCATTTTTTATTTCACATAATGAATTACAGAAGTTCAGGGTATCACAGATTCTCTTTCCAACATTTTCCGTGAATATGTTTTTACAATCCATCAACTTTCCATCTACAAGATTATAGATGTAAGTATGCCGGAAAGCTTCAAGTTCTCCACTGTCATTCACTGTTGTATATGAAATCTCGTAAGTAAAGAACTTTTCGTTATAGGAAGTGCAAATGCCAGTAAATGGGATCCTACCTATCACCTTCTTGTTGCCTTTATGCCTTTTCCCGCCAGCCTTCACTAAGAAGCCATTTACACCATCGCTTGGTTTGATGGAAGGATTGCCAAACATGACTTCCCTGATTTTATAATCTAATTCCGGGTATTTTGTTGGAAGTTCGATATCTACGTAGAGTTTGAAAAATTCACTACCGATTTGGATGATTCCATATTCGTTGTAATTCTTGAACCCCTCCTTAGCTATATGTTTTTGGGGCAGGGCGTTAATCTGTCCTTCTGCACTAATTGAGGATAGTACCATCAATAAAGATAGCAAGAATTTTGCAACGGTGATAGGTGAAATAAAACTTTTAGTCATATTATCATTTCTTGATGGAATTATTGAAGTCTTCTGCAATTTTTCCGAAAATATTGAGTTTCTTCTGGTGTACAATGAGATTGATAGTTTTGTTCTTGCACTTGATGACAATAATGCCAGACCGACTCTGTCCTGTAGTGTTCTTCTCTGCCTCAACGGAGATACGGTCTTTCGTCAGGCTGGGGTAGACGCCGACCCATTCTGGAGTCGACTCAATGCTCCAGTCATCATAGTTGCAGATAACTCTTACACTTTGTTGGCCTTTGGGTTTACCCTTAAATTCCAGTTGGTCAGTTGATAGTTCCAATTTGACTTGCTGCACATCGTGTTTTGGTTGTGGATCATGTTTCTTAGTAGAATCGCTGTTAATGATGGGTTTAGGAACAGGATTGTTGATCTTCGAGATATTACGACGACATACAGCAATTTGCTTGTCACACATCTTTTTGTTCTCTTTTGAAACGTATAACGTCCTTGCTGCCTCAAATCTAGCTATTGCCTCATTCTGACTAGAAACAGTCTTTTTCTTTTGAAGTTCAATGCCTTTCTTGTACTCTGAATCAGCATCTGTCTGTGCATGGCTCTCTATTGAGAGGCATATCATGAAGAGAAAAAGTAAAAATCTATATTTTTGAATCATATTTCTATTTTTTATTGTTACTTTTTAAATTTCTTAGCAATCATATCACACTGCTGGGTAGAGACACGTGGTGCTCTTTTGTTTCCCACCATGATATAAGATTCATCGGCAGACATTACAAAAGATGCATTCATTTGGTTAACGTAAAAATAGTAGTTACCCATATCATCTATACCCTGATACGTCAGCATATAATCCATCTGCCCTGCACCCTCAAACTCTGTAGCACTATAATATACACCATATTCGTTACTCACCTGCATCAATGCCACAATGGACGAATTGTCGGAATACCACCACACACATGCCTGATATCCTGTATCATTAGCTTGCTGTATGAAATCTTGTTCCATTTGAGTGAAATTATAAGAGCCGGCAACTGGACCTGGAACAGGATTTGGAAGTGGATTTGGTGTCGGATTTGGTGTCGGATTTGGTGTTGGATATGGAACAGGCTCAGGAACTGGAACAGGATCTGGGTTAGGATTGATTTTTTTGATATTTTTTTTGCACTGTGCAATCATGTTATTACACTTTTTCTTATTTTCTGCAGTGTTATACATAATTTTTGCAGCGCTAAACTTATTGATAGCCTCTTTTTGTTTTACAACAGTCATTGTCTTCATGAGCTGCACTCCTTGTGCATACTCTTTATCTGCATTACTTTGTGCATACAGGCTTACAGACAAGCAGCATATTAACAGAGTAAAAAGCAGTCTTCTATATTTTTTCATCTTACTATTATTTATGTGAGTTGATAAATTCTTCTAAAGCACGTTGACGTTTTCTATAGGTAACAGAGAGGTCAGACCTGTCTAGGTCTTCAAGTTCTTTTGCCTGTTGGGTAATCACCTTAAGGGCATTCTCTATATTATTCCAGACCTTCTTCTTCTTTGTAGTTGCATCAGATAATTGGGCTGTATATCTTGAATCGTTGCCAATAAGATTCTCTATTTCCTCATAATTACGATATGCACTCATAAGAGAATTTTCATAATTGTCGTTCTCACTGTCACTACCGTAATTTGCGTCTTGGTCAGCTTTTTCCATAAGGTCGTTGATGGATGCTGTAAGGTCTGCAGAATTCTGCCCAGCAGTTGGCTGCTCTGGAAGGGGTTGTGAAGTGGATTGTCCCAGTGATGATGTATTTGTGATTTCTTGAATAACAGGCTCTTTCGGCTCTTTATTAAGCAAACTAAGCAGAATACCTCCCAAAAGCAATATGACTACGGCAGCAGCAGATGCTATCATAATCATCATATTTTTCGGCAAACCTGTATTCATGCTTTGAGGGTTCTCCAGTGCCACTCTCATCTCTGCAGAAGATTGGAACCTCTTGTCTTGGATTTTTTCGCAGGCCTTAGCTATAATGGCTCTCAACTCCTTGTTTCTGATTACATCCAATGGCATTTTTGCAGTCAGTTGCATATCGAGAATCTCATGACGTGCGCCCTCAAATGGTGTATGTCCTACAATGCACTGATACAGCAGAATACCCATTGCATAAATATCTGTAGTCTGATTCTGGTGTTGGATATCTCCCAGAGCCAGTTCTGGAGCAGCGTATTCGGGCTTGCCCATAAATTTCCCTGCAACCGTCAGTGATTTGTCGCTCGTAGTCAGTGTTCTCATTTGTTTGGCGATACCAAAGTCAATGAGTTTGATGTGGCCATCACTCGTAACCATGATATTAGAGGGGTCAATGTCACGATGGATATATCCAGCATCATGCAGGGCCATCAGACCAGAAAGGATATTAATAACTACAATCTTTGCGAAATGCTCCGAATCATTTCTGTAGTATTGAAGTAATTGTGCAGCGAACGGAATGACATTTCCATTGCGGTCTGTCGTTTTGCCTGCCATAAGGTCGCTGAGAGAAACACCGTTGAGCAGTTCGCTGACTACGTGAAAGTGCTTCACAATCTCGCCATTGGGTTGTCGTTCATCGATTTCGATAAACCCCAGCATCTCTACAAGATTATCGTTACGGAGTTGGATGGAAGCTTCCCTTCTTGCACGATCAATAGCCTGGGCAGGTAGGTCATCAAACATAAATTTGATGGCAACGGGACGTGTAACACCAGTGCGTTCTTCCACACGGATGCCTTCAAACACTTGTCCCATGCCTCCTACGCCTATTGGTTCCGATGAATCATCTACCTGATAGTAGACTCCCATCTTCCTCTCTTCTTCTCCTTGTATTCTTACAAAAGCCATTTCTTCTCCTTATTTATATATAGGATTATATTTCGGGTTGTCTTCCTTGCTCAGTTCCTTTACATCGGAAAGTTTAATCTTCTGAACTATATTTGACTCCATATTGACCAGCAGGTAATTCTTACTGTCGGAGTTGTTGGAATAATCTATTTCGATGATAATACCTCGGATAGACTCATCGTCGGTTGTCTTGATGATATCTATAAGTTCAGACTGTTCGAAGATGCTTTGATTCGGATTGGCAGGCTGATACTTTTGATTAACGACATCGTCAAGCAGGAACGACATCATAATACCGTTCTTCTGATAGAGACTGAGTTGGTTGTCAGACTCTCCAGCATACTGTCCTTCATACTTTTTGCCATTGCGAAGCTGATAAGTCCTGTTGATGCCGGAAAGTTGGTTCTTAGGGCGACGATCGGCCTTGATAGACTCAATGTCCTTCCAGGATATGACGTATGAATTTGGTGAGAGCTCCAGATATTTTACGTAGACACCATATTCCAATACCTTTACTTGCTTTACAACAGAATCGCCAAGGTTGGCTCCAGGCAGATACTTGATATCGTTCATCTCAACAAAACTGCCCTGATCTGTACTTTCAAGTGCATCATTCTTCTTTGCCCATTCTTTCCAGGCGTCAGGAAGCAAGTTTTCGGCTACTTGGTTAGATGTCACAGATACAAGGTCTTTGCTGACCCAGATGACAGCATTGTCTGTATGGAATGTCATCTTGTCTATACCGTCCTGCTGCTGGATATAGCCGTTGAGCACAGAGCCGTTCTTCAGAGTTACTTTCTGAAAGACTACGGCATTAGCAGATAGTACAAAAGCGAGCAGGAAAAAACAGGTTTTAATTATCCTTTTCATAATCAGTTTGTTCTATGTGGTGATTCCAAGAGCTGTTTAACATATTTCGTCTTGATACCAGTGTTATATCCCTGTGTGGCAGCTGCACCAGCATGGTGAACTCCAATTAGCATGCCGTATTTGTTGAAGACGGGTGATCCACTTGCTCCTCCAGTGGTGGCGGCATTGTAACGGAACTCAAATTCGCTATCCATCTGGATAATATCTCCTCCGTGTGCGATGACTTGTATGCCTTTCTCGTTCTTTAACTCTTGGAATCCCATGCCTGCAGGGAATCCTATGGTATATACGTGTTCTCCCACTTTCAGCGCTTCATCCCTGATATCCATCGAGTCTATGACGTTTACATAGGTACAGTCGGATGTTGGCATTCGTTTCGATACTGTCTGTATCAGGGCTATATCCACGTTTGGGTCATTACCGGCAGAAAGCACACGACATTTTGTGAGATTCGTCTCGTCAAACACATCTCCCTGTGGAATTAGGGCAATGTAGTCAAGTTCACCCTCTACTTTCAATTGAGAGATAAACGCTGTAAGGCCTAGGTTTACCTGGTTGGCAACAATCAACTCTGCCACCTTACTGAGTTTAAACGTCAATATGCTCTTGTATTCCTCCATCTGTTTAATGTGGTCGTCAAAAAGCCAAGGCTTTACTACATGTAGGTTTGTCATCAGTTGTCCGTTTGGGGATATGAAGAATCCTGTGGCAAAATAGTTGCTAAGTTGGTCTGCTTCCCAAACTATATTATTGTTTGCATCACGACCTAATCTTACCTTGGATGGAAATATATAACTATTGTCAAGTAACCCTCTATCTCTGAAATCTTTGCAAATGTTATTGAGCACATCCAAATTTAGGTCACCCATGGTTACATTATAGTGAAAAAAGCCAACTAGCATTACTACCGAATGGTTATACCTATTATACAGCTCCCCATCAGTATATTCCTTCTTTGATCCACCTGTCATGTCGTATATAGCAGATCCTACACCGCAAAGCAGTAAAACGCACGCAGCGGCAATGGCAATCTTCTTCCACTCAAAAGTTGGCCACTTGACGGGCGAGTTTGCAAGATTCAGAGGTACGCCTCCACAGACAATAACATTGTTTTTCTTAATCTGAACAGGAACGTTCGACTGAATATTTCTCCCGTCTACGGTTGTGCCATTCTTACTATGGTCAATGATATATACCTTATTATCTTTTCCAACCTTAATCGTTGCGTGGTATCGGCTTACAGTGCCACCACTGATCTTGATGTCGTTGTTGGTGTGTGAACCTATGCCATATACTGCCTTATAAGCAGAATTATCCTCCGGCATGGGAACTCTGTCCCATGGGAGATCTACATCTGCCAGCTTAACCGGATCACCACGTCGGATGGTAACAGGCTTACCAGGGGCAATAGCCTGATTCATAATATACGTACCATTACTACTACCCTTGTCTTCTAACAGGATATCACCACTATTGGTCAGAGTTATCTCCGCATGGAAAGAACTGACTCTGTCGCTATGTAATACTATATCACAACTGGCGTCTCTTCCTATTTTTAATAGTCTCATATCTTCTCTGTTTTTAGGTTAAAAAAATTAATGAAAACGTTTTTTCTGAGCTGCTTCTTCCTTTTTCTCAGGTTCTGGCTCCTTCTTAGGACTGTCCTTCTTGGCAGAATCCTTCTTCTTTACCACCTTTTTCTTCGCATTCTCTTTTTGATCTTTCAAAGAGTCGTTGGCAATAGAGTCGTTAGGCTGTTGGGTATTGACAGAGTCGGGAGCAGCATTCGCATCCTGAGACAGACTGTCAACAGCCATTGGTATTGGTGGCTTTGGAGTGGGTGTCTCTCCGCCAGAGAAAGATTTATAGCCATATATACCACAGACAATGAGAGCAACAGCCAGAATACCAGCAATAGCATAGCGTATTATGGCAGCCCTCGGATTGGGTATCATATTCCAGTCGAGCGTATATACATGAGCGAAGGAAATGCTGTCATTACGGGTGACAGGCACTTCTACATTTGAACTGATTTTAATTCCATTCACATAAGTACCATTTTGGCTAATATCCGTAATGGTCATGCTCCCTGATGCAGATACTTTCAGGGTTGCGTGTCTGCGACTGATGACGTCACTATTATCGTCAATCTCTATGTCGCAGCCATGTTCTCTTCCAATTGAATATACTTTCATATAACTTACACTTTCTTGGCTTTAGAATTGAATCAATGTTAGTTTCTATAATAGCTATCGTCAGATTGTCATGTCCACCACCATTTTCCTGCCCGAGCTGATCAATCTGAGAGGCGATATCCTCAACCAGATTATCTAAGTCCGACTTCTTGTTGGAAAACAACTTCAAAAGATCCTTTTCTGGTAGCATCCCATGAATTCCATCTGAGCAGAGTACAAAACGGTCACCTTTCTTATAGGGAAGTTCGGCGATGTCGACTTCAACATCTGGAGCGATACCTAATGCTCTGGTGATTACATTTGATTGTTCTGAAAGACGTGCCTGCTCTTCTGTTATAGTTTTCCGCTTAACGAGCTCGAAGACCATAGAGTGGTCGAATGTACGGAAAATCTTTTTCTTACCCCTAATCTGGTATACTCTACTGTCTCCCACATGAGCGACAAAAGCAGACTCTTCTGAAATGAGCAGAATCGTTGTTGTTGACCCCATCCCCTTTAGTTCCGGAACTCTGTCTGCTTCTGCGATAATAGCCTGATTAGCTCGTTGTACAGCTTTTGTGATAACATCTGTTGATGGAACGTCTTCATCGGCATCATATATTTCTGCCAGTATTTCTTCTGCAGCTATCGTGGATGCTGTCTTGCCCCCAGGACCTCCACCCATACCATCGCATACTGTCACAAGAAGACCTCTCGGAGTCTCACTGAATCCGTAAGAGTCCTGATTCTCTGCACGTCCTCCAATCATGGATTCAGCAAAACCTGTGCAGTATGGCGTATGTTCAGTGTGAAGTTTCTGCATATTTACATAGCGATAGTTCCACCATTGTTGCCAGAACCTTCCGGCTCAAACCCTACAGTTCCGTCTTTTGGCCTCTGGCTTCTTCCATAAGGAGAGTTTGCTGCTCCACCAGGCTGTGAGCTCTTTGCGGCGGGTTCATCTACCGTGAGGAATTCCTCAGATACCGATAAACCAAAACTGCTGGCATCGACCAAAATCAGCGCCAGTTCATAATGATCACCAATGGTAATAATATCACCGCTCTTACATTCTACTGCAGTGAATCCAAGGCTTTCACCATTCAGCATAGTACCATTGGTAGACTGAGCATCACATATTGAGGCAATCACCTTTTCTGGGTTCTTCATCTTCCGGATAACCAAAGTGGCATGGTCAGAAGAAACAGTCCCCTCTGAGAGAATAACGTCGCAGTCAGGACCCTTACCAATATGGTTTTGTCCGATCTGCAGTGGCCAGAATTCGCCAGCTGCTGTCTTTGAGACAGAGAAAAGGAAACCTGCGATTGGTTTGTCTGATACCAATGGCATTCCTTTAACAGGACTAAACTGACCTGCATTGGTGACACGTTGTGCATGTGCAGGATTGTCTGTCATACCAGAAACAACTGTTCCTTTTCCTGTTTGCCGTACACTGCCATTACGGGAATAAAAACTGGAATTTACGTTGTTGTTAGAATTGTCGGCAGGTTCAAATCCTGGAATTACGGTTTTGTTCTGTGACATAAGCGAGTATTTTTAGTTAGTTTTGACATTATTGTTGTAATATTCTAATTCGAGGGCAAATATACAAAAAATATATTAAACTGTGATATTTTTGGCTCAGAAAATTGCAAAATAATGAAAAAAAATATATCTTTGCATAAAAATCTAATTTTTTACTAACTTTTTCTACTTATGGCAAACAAGGATAAGAATATTTTTAAGAGAATCAAATCGTCTTCATGGGCAAAGGGATTATTAACAACTTTTATTGGTAGTCTGCTTTCAATCTCCCTAACTTTTGGTGTAAACTCTTGTCGTGATGCTATCCAACAAAAGGCAGACCGCCATCTTGCAGCTTTGATGGTGCTTGGCAATATTGAGATGTTCGCAAGGAATCTGGAAACATGGCAGAAGGAAAATCAGCCTTTTGATTCTGCCTGTGCCATTGTTCTTGCGTTGCCAGAGGATGCCATAAATACTTTGTCAGACGATTCACTTGATTATTATGTTACTATCTTGAAATCCCCAAACCCGACAATCGTTTCCCATGATGAGACTGCTGCCAAGATATTCTCTAATAATATTGAAACGTGGAAAAATGTAGGCAACGCCATGTTCATCCAAAAAGTAGGACAGCTCTTTTCTGTTATCACTACCGCTAAACAGATACTAGATAATATAGGAAAACAAATAAGTGACTATTATCAGGAATCCATGACTTCACGCCCTGGTTCTATCAGGGATGGGAATATTGCATTCTTGAAAAGTCGTGGTTTAAGGCAATTGATGCTTAATGCGCATTATGCCTATAATGGATATCCAAACTACACAAAAGCGTATCTGAGATATTGGAATAAGAAATGTATGGATCTTATTGGCGTGACAGAAGAGGAGGTCAACCAACATCTTGCTGGTCTTGAAGAGCAAAAAAGAGATGAAGACAATGAGCCCAAAATAGAGGACTTTATGTAATACCATTCACAATGATCCTGGACTAAAAAAAGCCGGAAGCGAGAAACTTCCGGCTTTTTTGGTGGCTTTTACCGTCTGCTTATGTGTACCATATCGATGGCATTGCTCCCGGTAATGAACTTGTGCCCTTATTATTTTCGGCACTCTTCTTGATTTCTTTGGTCTCGTTCTTAGTTGACATAAGCGCACTCATTTTTAATAGTTATATCGATCTTCGGCACAAATATACGCTTTTTCGGGTCTGCTTCCAAATATATATTCAATTTTTGCTCCCGATTTAACATCTTTTCTCGATTTTCTGCATATTTATCCGTCTATCATTCAATGAGCTATCAAAAACCTCCCAATGTATTTGGGGCGATTCTTTTGTGCTTTCGTTTTTTATAGCACTTTTTGGGGAATAAGTTTTGTTATTCCAAAAATAATTATTATATTTGCTCCAAAATTCAAACTTTATTCTTTATGCAATAATTAATAACACTAAAAACAAACAATAATATGAAAGCAAGATTTTTATTACTAACAGCACTGTTCTTCCTGTTGTTTGGCAATCAGACAAAGGGACAAAATGTATGGTTTGAGAATGTGTATCTGCAGTATGATGTGGTTTATAACGGACAGGTTGGTTTGAACATCGTGGCCACCTTTATCGTAAACGGAATGCAGGGACGCAGCATCTATGTGGATATGGGCGTGGTTGATAATAACGGACAGCCAGTACGCACACCTCAGGGAACACCCCTCTACGTGAGACTAACACAAGTTCCTGCCTATACTGAAACCAGATACAATAATATAACAGCCTTCCTGCCTGCGACATCGTTTACGGCATTAGGCCCTGGAAGTCATTCCCTGAATGCTGTCGTACAGATTATGGATGCCTACTATAACACGAGCCTTGGCGTAAGCGATTACGTAAGCTTTGCATATAACGGTGGAGGGAACAACGGCGGAGGCTACAATAACAATGGTGGTGGAAAAGTTAGAGAGCCAATGAAATGTCCTACATGTAATGGTACTGGAAAATGTTCTGTTTGCGCAGGAAGAGGAGAATTCCGCAATGGTGGGAATCCCGTTGATTGCCCAACATGTCACGGAGGAGGATCATGTTTTAAATGCGGTGGACGTGGAACCCTTTTATTATACTGAATATACGTTATGAGATACTATACACAATTTTGAAATATTCACTACAATATGAAGAGAAGAACAATTTTGATAGGGGCGGCAGCAGTGCT
>JAEEGL015667404.1_pt1 | contig 14321 bp, 13 predicted proteins | sample 9134231 | NCBI WGS metagenome assembly JAEEGL01 (sample SAMN16246548, study PRJNA631951) | gut metagenome | biome: gut microbiome; feature: rumen; material: fiber-attached | host: Bos | place: Iran: Karaj | collected 2018-10 | reverse complement strand
CAAGCTGGGCGTGAAGCCGGACGTGATCATCGGCTGCGCGGGCGGCGGGTCGAACCTCGGGGGGCTCATCGCGCCGTTCATGGGCGAGAAGCTGCGCGGCGAGGCCGACTACCGCATCGTCGCGGTGGAGCCGGCGAGCTGCCCGTCGTTCACGCGTGGACGCTACGCCTACGACTTCTGCGACACCGGCCGCGTGTGCCCGCTCCAGAAGATGTACACGCTCGGCCACGACTTCATCCCGTCCGCGAGCCATGCGGGCGGCCTCCGCTACCACGGCATGAGCGCCACCCTCTCCGAGCTGTACGCGCAGGGGCTGATGGAGGCCTGCTCGGTGGAGCAGACGAGCGTCTTCGCGGCGGCTGAGCAGTTCGCGCGCGTCGAGGGCATCCTTCCCGCGCCGGAGTCGAGCCACGCCATCCGCGCCGCCATCGACGAGGCCCTTAAGTGCAAGGCGGAGGGACGCGAGGAGACCATCCTCTTCGGCCTCACCGGCACGGGCTACTTCGACATGGTCGCCTACCAGAAGTTCAACGACGGCGAGATGGGCGACTACATCCCCACCGACGAGGAGATCGCCGCCAGCCTCGCCAAGCTTCCATGAGCGGGTATCTGGAGAGGATCGTCGAGCTGCTCGGCCGGATCGAGGCAGAGGAGCGCGAGGTGATGGACGCCGCGTCGTCCGCCGTCGCCGACGTGATCTGCGCCGACGGGATCGTGCACGTGTTCGGGTGCGGCCACTCGCATCTGCCGGCGATGGACGCCTTCTACCGCGCTGGCGGGCTCGCCTGCGTCTCGCCGATCCTCGACGAGGACCTGATGCTGCACGTCGGCGCGGCGAAGTCGAGCCGCATGGAGAAGATGTCCGGCATAGCTGGCGAGGTGTTCCGCCGCCAGGGGACGAAGCCGGGCGATCTTGTGGTGGTGATCTCCGCGAGCGGCAGAAACGCCGCCCCCGTCGAGATGCTGCGCGCCGCGAAGGCCGCCGGCCTGCGCACGGTCGCGATCTCATCCTCGGCCTACACGTCGCATGGCGGGGTGCTTCTCGCGGAGGCCGACATGCCGATCGACTGCAAGGTGCCATACGGCGACGCGGTCATCGACGTGGCCGGCTCGAAGATGGGCGGCCTTTCCACCTACGCCTCGCTCTTCATACTGAACTCGATACTGATAGAGGGCGCGAAGAGGGCCGCTTCGCGCGGCGTGACGCCGCCGATCTACGCGAGCGGCAACTGCGACGGCGGAATGGCCCGCAACGTCGCCCTTGAGGAGCGCTACTTCGGCCGCGTCAGGCGCCTTTAGCTATCGGCCGAAGCTGCGGCCGATCTCGCGGTTGGACCTGTAGATCATCACAGGCCTGCCGTCCGGGCTGACGTACGGCATCCGCGCCGAGGCGAGCTCCTCGACGAGCGCCGTGGCCGCCTCGGGCGTGAGCTGCGCCGAGGCGCCCGCGTAGGAGTGCGCCACGGCCTTCGCCACAAGCTCTTCGCGCCATCGCTCCGCCCCCCGCCTCGCTCCGCCCTCCGCTATGTCGGACGCTATCGAGGCGAGCATGGAGCCGGCGTCGCAGCCTGAAATGAGGTCGGGAACCGCATCGACCTTCCAGGTGTCGCGGCCGAACTCCTCGATGACGAAGCCGAGGGCCGACAGCTCTGGGAGAAACGAGCGTATGCGGGCGGAGTCGGCGGGCGGAAGCTGGGCGGTCTCAGGGATGAGAAGCGGCTGGGACGCCGACTCGCGGCGGCTGAGCGTCCTCTCGTAGGCGATGCGCTCCCTTGCCGCCCGCGGGTCCATCACCACAATCCCCGCGTCGGTCTCAAGCAGAAGATAGCCGGTTGACGTCTGGGCAAGGAACTTGAACCACCGCCACAGCGGCGAAGCCGCCGCCTGGGGACTGTCCCCATTGCCGCGGGGACTGTCCCCGCTGTCGGCTGCCGGGGGACAGTCCCCGTTGGGGGGACAGACCCCGTTGGGGGGACTGTCCCCGTCGTTGCCGTGGGGACTGTCCCCGTCGTGGGGGGGAGGCGTGCGCGGAAGCTGGAAGGTGGGCTGCACCGGGGCGGACATGAAGGGCGGGATCTGCGGCGCGGCTGGCGGGGGACAGACCCCGTTTGAGGGGGGACAGACCCCGCTGCTGGGGGGACAGTCCCCGTTCGCGGGGGGACAGACCCCGTTCGCGGGGGCGGAAGTCGCGTTGGTGATGGCGTGGATTATTGCCTCGCGCACGTCGGCGGGGCGGCGGAAGCGCACCTCGCGCTTTGCGGGATGCACGTTGACGTCCACCTGCGTCGGCGGGAGGTCGATGAACAGCACGAGCGCGGGCCTGGCGTCGTCCCTTGAGCGCGGGCACGCCTCGCGGATGGCGTAGCTTATGGCGGCGGCGGTGGCGGGGCGGCCGTTCACGAACACGAACTGCTCGCGTCTCACGGCTGCGCCGGACGAGGGGCGTTCGATGTAGCCGTGGACCGACACGTCGGAGGCGTCGTCCGCCGGCTTGAAGTCAACCGGCAGCAGCGTCTCGGCGAACGACGCGCCGAAGAGGTCCCGGATGCGCTCCTCGAGCGTCGCGCCCGGGGCGAAGCGGTATGTTTCGCGGCCGTCGAGCGAGAGGGAGAAGCCGATGTCGGGATGGGCGAGCGCGTGGACGGTGAACGTGGCGCGAATGTGCGCCTCCTCGGTGGCGTATGCGCGCAGGAACTTGCGCCGGGCCGGGACGTTGCAGAAGAGGTCGCGCACCTCGACGCAGGTGCCTGGCGGCGCGCCGCAGTCGCCGACCTCGGCGAGCACGCCGGCGTTCACCGCGAGGCGCGTTCCGGCCTCGTCGTCGCGGCGTCGGGTGGTGAGGGTGAAGCGCGAGACGGAGGCGATGGAGGGTATGGCCTCGCCGCGGAAGCCAAGGGTGTCGATGCGCTCTATGTCGTCCACGTCGCGGATCTTGGAAGTGGCCTGCCGCTCCAGGGAGAGGATTGCGTCCTCCCGCGCCATGCCGCATCCGTCGTCGCGGACGGAGACGAGGTTGCGTCCGCCCGCCGTCACGGTCACGTCGATCCGCGTGGCGCCGGCGTCGATGGCGTTCTCCATCAGCTCCTTGAGCACGGAGGCGGGGCGCTCCACGACCTCGCCGGCGGCGATCTTGTTCGCCACGTGGATGGGGAGCAGCCTTACGTGTCCGTCCCGGCGCATGGTCAGATGTCCAGCGTCAGCTGGCGGCGGTAGAACGTCGGCACGTCGAGGTTCTCGCCGTTCCAGATCGTCTGCTCCGCGTGCCTGAAGCGCGAATTGGGGGCGAGGGCCGTGCGCTCGCCCTTTGCCTTGGAGGCGGCGCCGCGCGGCTCGTCCTTGCCGTACGGGGAGGCGACGGCGCTCTCCTCGAAGAGCAGCGTGACCACGACGAGGCGGCCGGAGAAGGTGGCCTCGTCGTTGACGGTGCCGAGGTCAAGCGTGGCGTGCTCGCCGAAGGCCGCCGTGAGGCCGGACGATATGGCGCCGACCTCCGAGAGGCGCAGGTCGTCGCCGCCGAGAATGCCCGCGAGGATCGCGCGGACGGGCGGACGGGCGGCGTCGCTTCCCACGAGGGGCGACTCCGCGAGCGACTTCAGCACCTGCAGGGCGCGGTCTTCGCCTGTGGCGGAGGCGACGCCGAAGCGGGCGCGTCCGCAGCCGGAGAGAATCTTGCGGAGGCGTTCGGCGTCGAGGCTGATGTATCCGGGCTTTTCCAAGATGCGCCACAGAAGCGTCACGCCGGAGGCCAGGGTGTCGATGCCGTGCGCGAGCGCGTCCTTCATGTTGTCCGTGCCGGCGACGAGCTGGTCGAGCGGGAGGATCACCGAGACGTCCGCCTGCTGGCAGATGGGGCCTGCGGATGTCTTCGCCACGCGCATGCGCTCTTCGCCCTCGAACCCGAACGGCATAGTCGCGAACAGCAGCGACACTATTCCGAGCGAGTGCAGATGGCGCAGCAGCTCGCCGGTGGCGCCGCCGCCCGTGCCGCCGCCTAGGGCGGTGACGACGACGGCGATGCGCGCGCCGCCGAGGGCGGGGTCTATCAGGGACGGGTTGTCCTGGAACGACGCGCGCGCGGAGGCCGGCTGGCCTCCTGTGCCGCGTCCGGCGAGGCGGTTGCCGCCGAGCAGGATGAACGGAACGCCGTCGCCTGCGCTTCCTGTGCCGGCGTCGGTGTCGATGGCCAGGGCGCGAATCCCCGGGCCGTATGCTCTCATGACGCCGCGCGCCATGGCCGATCCGGCCCCGCCGACGCCAATCAGGATGAGTGGTGATGGTAGTGGGTTCATTTGCTGCGTCCGAAGAGGTTCTTTATTGATGCGAAGAAGGACGGCTCCGGCTCGTTCTGGCGCTGCGCCAGGAGCAGAAGGCCGGCGACGACGGCGCACGCGGCCGGGTGGGGGTGGCTTTCGAGGCCCTCTATCTCGGGCACGAGCGATCCCACGCGCACGCCGCAGCCGAACACGGACGCGGCGAGCTCCGCCGTGCCGGGAAGGGCGGAGGCGCCGCCGGTGAGGACCACGCCCGCGTTGAGCATGTGCAGCATGTCAGCCATGTCGAGCTTCGAGCGCACGATGGTGAACAGCTCCTGCAGGCGCGCGTTGACGACGGTGTTGAGGGCGCGGCGCGAGACGGTCCTGGGCTGGTATCCGGGCGTGAGGTCGGGCACCGGCACGCGGTTCGCGGCGTCGTCCGGGGATATCATCGCGCTCGCCGAGAGCTTCAGGCTCTCGGCCTGCTTGGCCATGAGCGAGAAGGCGATGCGGATGTCCTCGGTGACGTGGTCGCCGCCGACGCCGATGACGTCGGCCATGATCATCTTGCCGCCGGCCCAGGCGGTGTAGGAGGTGGAGCCGCCGCCGAGGTCGATGACGAGCGCGCCGTCCCTCTTCTCCTGCTTCGTCAGCACGGCGGCGGCGGCGCACGTGCCGGCGAAGAACACGCCGTCCTCCGGAATCTCGAGCTTGGCCGCGGCGGCGGCGTTGCGTGCGTTGCTGATGTGCTGCTGGGAGCCGTGGATGCAGAGCGAGCGGAGCGTGAGCAGGCGGCCGCTCATGCCCTTCGGGGAGGGGATGTTGTCCATGTCGTCGAGCTGGTAGCATATATGCGAGAGCTCGATGGCGTAGCGGTCCCGCGCGAGGTCGGTCTCGTAGGAGCGGTCGTTGACCTCGGCGATGGTCTCGTCCTTCACCACGCCGCCGTCCACAGGCGTCTGCGAGGCCGTGGGCGTCGAGCGCACGTGGGGGCCCGTCACCGCGAGGTAGGCCTGGCCGATGGAGTAGTCGGACTTGTCGGCTAGGCGCCTGAGGACGCTTTCGATGGACATGCGCGCCTTCTGCATGTCGTTGATCTCGCTCTTGCGCACGCCCGACGACGGTATCGAGTTGATCGCGGCCACCTTGACGCGTCCGCCCCCCAGGGGCTCGCCTATCGCGATGACTGTGTTGGTGGTGCCTATCTCGAGGGCGGCGATCGGTTCGGAGTTGTTCACTGTGCGCTCCCTTCTAGTTCCCGAGGCGGGTGTTGGGCCCGCTGGCTGTTATCCTGTTGTGCTTGCCCCACTCGGTGGCGAGCCACATGGTGCCGTGCGGCGTGAGGCGGGCGTCGATGGTGCTCGCGAGCTTCACGAGCTGGCTGTGGAGCGACTCGCGGGAGAGGCGCGAGTCGTCGAGCATGTGGTCCCACGCGATCTTCGCGCGGTCGTAGTTGCCGAGCGTCACGACTAGATAGTCCTTGTTCGAGGTGTCGATCTCGAGCACCCGCAGCTTCCCGGCCAGCTCCGGCTGGGCGGCGGCCTCGACGAGGCGGAGCGCGGCGGCGGCCTGGCCCTCGAGCCTCTTGCCGGGGGGCACGGGCCTGTCGTCTGGCTCGCGCACGATCGGAAGATGCATTATGGTGTTGCTGTTGTACCAGAACACGACGCCGTCGGAGTCGGCCACGCGCCCGGCCGCGGCTGAGCCCTTCTTCGGCGCGACGCGCGCGATGGGCTCGCGCTCCGTAACCTCCACCGTGACGCGGTGCGGCATGCGGCGCTCGATGCGCACGTCGCGGATGTTCGGTATCGCCATCAGCTTCCTGCGCCTGTCGTCGAACGGTATCTCGGCGAGGTTCGCGCCGTTTGTGAGGCCGAACGTCATCGTGATCACGTCGGGATGCACCATCTTGCCGCTCGTCGCGATCACGACGTCAAGCTCCCTGTCGGTCACGCGGCACTGCTCCCGCCAGACGCGCGCGAGGGCCGAGAAGGCGGCGTATAGCCCCGCGGCCGCGGCGGCCAGCAGCGCCACGGCGACGCAGAGCGCGGCGATGGCCCGCCTGGAGGCGCCTTTCCCGCCGCCGGACTTGACGTTCTTCCTAATCATGCGCGGCGCTCCTGACCACGCGGTCGCACAGATGGGCGAAGTCGAGGCCGACCTTCGCGGCGGCCTTGGGGACAAGCGAGTGGCCCGTCATGCCGGGGGACGTGTTGAGCTCCAGAACGTACATGCGCCCGTCGTCCGTCACCCGGAAGTCAACGCGCGCGATGCCCCTGCATCCCACCGCGTCGAACGACGCGCGGGCCAGACGCTGCATCTCCGGAAGGTATGCGTCGTCAGGAAACACGTAGCGCGTCTCGTTTGAGTTGTACTTCTCTTCGTAGCCGTACCAGCCGTTCGGGGCGCAAATCTCCACCACCGGCAGCGGCTCGCCGGCCAGCACCGCTACGGTCATCTCGCGCCCGGGCACGAACGCCTCTACGAGCGCCTCGCCGTCGCCGCCGAACTTCTCGCGGTCGATGCGCCGCGCGTCGTCCACGGCCCTGCAGAATCCCGAAGGGTCCTTTACGATGTAAACGCCGACGGACGACCCCTCGCGCGGGGCCTTGACGACGCACGGGAAGCCGACGCCGCCGGCGTCCTGGGCGGCTGCCCGCGCGGCCTCCTCGGACGAAATAGACGTCCACTTCGCGGTGGGCACGCCGGCCTCGTCGAGCACGCGCTTCGTCGCGATCTTGTCCATGGCCACCCGGCTTGCCGCCGCTCCTGGCCCCGTATATGGAACGCCAAGCGCGTCCAGGGCCGCCTGCACGCCCCCGTTCTCGCCCCATCCGCCGTGCAGGGCGATGTAGCATGCGCTAGTTCCTTCCGGAAGGGGCGGCAGACTGTTGCCGTCCAGCACGACGGACACGACCTCGCGCCCTCCCAGCGATGTCAGCGCCTCGGCCACGTTGCGGCCCGAGATCAGCGACACTTCACGTTCACTTGACGCCCCGCCCATGAGGACGGCCACTTTCCCTAGATTCTCCATGGCGCACATTATATCATATTTTGCCAATTGTACGAGCGACAATATTTTTTGATTTTTTCTGTCATTGTGTCACCGAACGCGCATAACTTACTTCTGATGAATAGCAAACTCATATCGATTCTAGCTCTGGCGGCAGTTCTGCTCGCCGGAATGTGCGGTTTTTGGCTCGCTTCCGGGCCAGAAGAGCCAGTTAAGGCCGTTTCCACTGGCAATGCGCCTGCGAAGAAGGAGCGTGTCAAGAACAAGCGTCCGAAGCGTGTCGCCTCTCGTTCTGCGAAAAATAAAGAAAGCGAGCAGCGCATCGACACTAGCCGTAAAATCGGGGTGCGTCTTGTGAGCCAGGACGAGGAGGACGCCCTGACTGGGCCGCTCAAGGCTCTGCTCGACGAGCTTCGGGCGGCAGGCGAGGCCGGCGACAAGGCCAAGGTTCTGAAGATCGTCAACATGCTCCAGAAATCAGAAGAGTGGCCTGACGGCATACCGAAGGCTCTTCATCTGGCGGCTTTGGAGGAGCTGACCGAATTCGGCGGCGACACTGCGTCCGAGCTGTTCGGGTATCTTGAATGCCTGGATCCCGAAGTGCGCGAGGAGACGTATGGCGCCCTTGAGGAGGCGGTTTCCGACACGCGCCTGAGCGACTTCGAGCGTAGCAAGCTGATCATCGAATTTTCAAAATATGTCGCCGATCCCGATACTTTGGAAAGTTTCTTCGATGAAATCGGCATGAGCATGAGAAACTCCGTCGCTGCCGACACGATTATCGGCGTCATGAAGTCGGGCACGGCCGCAGCCAAGATCGCCTTGAAGGAGGCGATCGAGGAGGTTACTGACGACGAGACCGGCTCGTATGACACTCCTGAAAAGATGGAGCAGTGGAAGAAGGAGAATCCCGACGACGACGACGACGCCGAGGAGTACGCCGGCGATCCCGACGAGGACGACGACGATGATGATGACGGTGACGGTGACGACGACTAGCCGTAAAAATATTTGAAAAAAAACTTGTCAGCGATTTCATGGACGCGCATATCTTATGGTGGATGCGGAAATGAAAGCCCGCTCCGAGAAGTTTCTTTCAAACCTTGCAGAAAAACCGGACCGTCCTAGCGGTTCGGTTTTTTGTATTCAGGGACAATCCCTGTGGACGGCGTATCGCCTTTGTCTTTTCATTTTGCGTTAATTTCTAGCAGGTCGGCCATGGCGTCGCGCCAGCGGTAAACGGCGGCGGGGTCGCCGGTGTAGTTCCGCATCGTGTCCATCACGTCGCGCGGTACCGCGAGGAGTTCGCGTGCGCGTTTTGCCCAGGCGTCGTTTGGATCGGCGTGTCCACGCCAAACTCGTGGTCGTAGGCGGTGGTGGAGATTGGGACGCCGGGCAGTGCCTGCTTGAGTTCCTTGACCGCCGCGCGGATTGCGGGGAAGTACTCTTTGTGTACCTCGTCACACCCGTACACGTATGCGTAATCCTGTGCGCCGATCGCCTTCGCGCCCTCGTAGAACTTTCTGAGGCGCGGAATCGTCCCCTCGCGCCACTTCGCCATGTCAACATCATTCGTGGACTTTGGATACGACCAGTATCCGAGATTGAACCACCCCGTGCGGCCTTCCTCCTTCAGCTGTTGGACGGCGCGCAGGCGGTTCGTGTCGCTGCCGTGGTAGAGGCTGTCGAACGGGATGAGGTAGTCGGCGAGGAACGACACCCATTCGCGCTCGTGCTTCCGCCAGATATTGATGGGTGAGAGCGGATCGTTCCTGCGGGCCTGCGCTTCGGCGATCCCGTCGGGATCCTCCCACTGGGTGTTGGCCTCCGGGGAGAACGTGACGGCGAGCGGCAGGGCGGAGGTGCGCCCGAGCGTAAAGCCGTTTACGCGCACGGCGAAGGGGACGCGTATCGTCTCCACGCCCTTCGCGGAGACGAGCAGCGCGCCGCGATAGGTGCCCGCCGGCTGTCCGGCGGGACAGTGGACTCGAATCCAGAAGCTCTGCACGTCCTGATTCCTGATCGCGATGCCGTCGAGAAAGCCGAGGATCGGGTTGGGCCACCAGCCGAGGACGGGCTTGCGCGTCGCGCGGACGTAGCCAGGGGCAACGTTCGTGGACACTGCCTCGCCAACCTTATACGGCGGCTGGCGCGTTGTCTTGACGTAGCCGGTCACGTCGCACGCGATGTTCGCGGCGGAGAATGAAGCGGCAAGAGTGCCGCTTCCCCGATTCGCGCAAGAGCCGAACTTCGAATTCAAATGCCCGCAATGTGGGCAGACGGTGGAGGCTGACGATTCGTATTGCGGCCAAGTGGCACAATGCCCATACTGTGGAAAGGGGATCGCCGTACCGCGCGGTAAGTCGAAACTTGGTGTTCGCAACGCACTTCCCCAACAACAACGGAGTGGCGGAATGGCGATTCCTCGGAGATTTTCTGACCCAATGCAAGAAAAACCTGCCACAACACCTCCTGATGCAGCAACAGTTTCACCGAAAAAGAAACGTAGCCAGTTGTCTAAGGTAGTCATAATTCTTTGCATCGTCATAGGTGTCGCCATCGTTATTGGTTCTGCATCTTATGGCTGTTACATTTATTTTGGTGACGAACCTCGCCTTGAACGCGGTATCAAATACTTCGAGAGCCAGAATGGTCGTATTCGTCGTTTCCAATAGGAGGGTACGTGCGTGGGCTGGGGCGCGTAGGCGGTTTCTGTTGCGGAACCGTTGACCGGGCAGATGGTTTCTGCTATACTACTGACAACTAGCCAGACTAGTCAGAATAGAAGGAGCAAAAAGCCATGAGTTCAGTATGGGCGCTGCAGGACGCCAAGAGCAAATTCTCTGCCGTCGTCAACAGGGCGTGCGAGGTCGAGCCGCAAATCGTGACGCGGCACGGGCAGCCCGTCGTCGTTATGCTGTCCTACAGCGAATACAGGAAGCTCTCGGAGCCCGCGCGTTCGCCGATCGACGTTCTGCTTGGCGGACCCAAGGTTGATGGCGGGCTTCGGACGCCGCGCGACAAGTCTGCGGCGCGGAAGGTGGTTCTCGCATGATGTACCTTCTAGACACCTGCGTCATCAGCGAGACGCGCGCCAAGAAGCCGAATGCGGCCGTTATCGGGTGGCTTTCGCGGCAGACGCCGGAGACGCTCTTCCTCTCGGCGATATCGATTGGCGAAATCAAGAACGGTATCTGCATGCTCGGGAACACGAAGAAGGCAAGGGAGCTGTCTGCGTGGCTGAACGAGCTGGAGGTCTCGTTCGGTCCGCGCGTTTTGTCCGTGAACACGACGGTTGCGGAATGTTGGGGCGGAATCCTTGCGGACTGCGCGCGCGCCGGCAGGACGCGTCCGGCAATCGACGCCCTCATCGCCGCGACGGCAAGAGTCGACAACCTTACGCTTGTCACGCGCAACGTCCGCGACATGGAAGGCATGGGCGTTCAACTTCTGAACCCTTTTGCGGATTAACGGAGCGGGCGACTAATCTTGGTTTTTGAAAATAGTTGCCCAAAATCAGCGATGGAAATTTGGGCGACTATTTTTCCAAATCAAATTTGAAATATTTACATCATTGGGCTAGAAACGCGGATGGAATTATGGTACACTTGAGACATGGAAAAATTGCATACGAAGTTTGAAGCAGTGCGCGTCGCCTCGCTTGGTGCGGCGATTTGCCTTGCGTTTGGCGCGCAGTGCGATGAAACCGACTGGTTCAACGTGTCCTTTAATGGGTACACGCAGGGACAACAACTCACCGACGCGGGTGCGACCGGCGGCGCGTGGCATTCGCCCATTCCCGACATCGCGACGAACGTGCACGACGGCGTGCGCAACGGCATCGCCATCACCGCTGGCATTGGGGAGGAGCTGGCGTTCGAGCCGACGACAGCGCCCGCCGGACGCGACATCGAGCGCATCGACTTCGGTCTATGTGCTGAATCGCTTGGGCCGTTCTCGTTCCCGGACTTCGACGGCGCGGCGGGCCTCGCTCCTGCGAAGGAGGAGGACGGCGCGGCGGTGTACTACGGCTTCGCCACGAACGGATGGGTGAAGCTCACCGGCGAGGGCGTTGCCCCGGTGGACGGCGCGTGGGTTGACGGGCGCATCGAGCTGCGCACCGTTGACGGCATCCGCCTCGTGAGCTATCTCGTGAAGAACGGCAACAATGAATATGTGCGTCTCGCCGACGATTCGGGCGCGTCGTGGTTCCGCACGTCCGCGCCGCGGGCGCAGGGCGGCGTCGAGTCGATCTCGTTCACGGGCACCGGACGCTTCTCCGACTTCGTCGGCAAGGAGGACGACGGCGAGGCGATGCGCGTGTTCCACTGGGCAGGCGGCGCGGAAGGCGACTGGACGGATCCCGCGAACTGGACGACCAACGGCGTGGCGGCGGGGACTGTCCCCGGTGCGGCGGGCGACATCGCGATCGTCGACGGCGCGGCGTCGCTCGTAAACGGAACCGAGAGCGGCACGGTCAACAACCTCACCATCGGATTTGACGCGAACGGCGCGGCGTCGCTCATGGGCGGCAGCCTCGAGACGTCCATCGCGCTCGATACGACGCGTCCGCGCGCAGGGCGTCCGCTCGCGGCGGAAATCGGCACGTTCCTCGGCTTGACGCCGGACTACACGTTCACGTGGCGGCGCGGCTCCACCGCGAAGGCGTACGAGACGGCGTCGGTCGGCAGCGCGGCGTCCTTCACGCCCACGACGGCGGACTACGAGCACTGGTTCAAATTCACTGCGCGCGACGGAAGCGGTGCGACCTTGCTGGAGAAGGAGTTCTTCTTCTCGAAGCTGCCCGTCTTCTACATGACGACGGACGACGGGCAGACGCCGAGCGCAAACAAGGAGAAGCACGACGGGCAGGTCCTGGTGCAGGGCAACGACGAATGGAAGTCGCTCTACAACGGCAAGATGACGATCAACGTGCGCGGCAACTCCACGAAGAACTACCCGAAGAAGCCGTGGAAGCTCAAGCTCGACAAGAAGACCGAGATGTTCGGCATCCCGAAGTCGAAGCACTGGGTGCTGCTTGCGAACTACAACGACCAGTCCATGATGCGCAACAAGCTCGCCGGCGACTTCGCGAACGACATCGGCTCGCTCGGCATGAGATCGACGTGGGTCGAGTGCGTCCTCAACGGCGCCTGGCAGGGCACGTACCAGTTCGGCGAGCAGATCCGCGTGGCCAAGGATCGCGTGAACGTGCACGACTGGGAAGGTGACGCGGGCGACATCGCAGAGGCGTTTGTAAAGGCTCAAAAGGCGAACGGACACATTCTCACGAGCGACCAGGAGGACGAACTCGCCACGCAGTTGGAGCAGAACTTCGCGTGGGTGACGACGGACACCTTCTCGTATCTCGACAAGACGAACAACGTCACGCTCACCGGCCAGCCGTCCGTGCTACTCAAGAAGTTCACGAACGACATCTCGGGCGGCTACCTCTTCGAGTTCTCGGAGGAGTACGACGAGGTGTCGAAGTTCACCACGTCGTCCGGCGTGCTCGGCGTCAGGACGATGATGAAGTCGCCGGAGTACCTCTACACCAACACCGACATGTTCAACTACTGCCAGGACTACCTCAAGAAGTACTGGGACGCCTGCACGTCGTGGGACGGCTACAACGCGGGCGAGGACAAGTGGATCGGCGACTACTGCGACTACGAGTCGATGGTGAACTACTGGCTCGTGATGGAGATGTTCGGCAACAACGACGCGGTGAAGAAGAGCCGTTACGCCTACAAGGAGCAGGGCCAGAAGCTCGTGTTCGGTCCAGTTTGGGACTTCGACTGGGGGGTGGGAAGCCTACGCGTGTGCGCGCGCAACAAAGACGTGTCAACGGTGTCGGCCGGCTGGAAGTGTCAGGACGCGTCGGAAAAGGAGGCCTATTCCTTCTTCAAGGACTGGGCGGACAGCCCCGAGTTCTGCACGCGCCTCCACACGCGTTACTGGCAGGTGCGTGACCGCTTCGCTGTTTGCATCGCGGACGGCGGCCTCATCGACCAATACACCAACTTCATCCACGAGGCGTGCCTCGCCAACTCCGCGAAGTGGGACTTGAAAGTACGCTTCGACAATAAAGATTACGACCTCGGCTACAACGTAGGGGCGCAAAGTTTCATAACCGATGTCACTCGTCTAAAAACCTATCTCACGCAGCGCCTTGCCTGGCTCGACCAGCAGTTTGCGGACGTGCCCACGCTCATGGCGAGCGTGAAGCAAAATACATCCAATCACCCGTACACGGCCGACGCGACGACGCTGCCGATTGCGTTCTCGAACCTGGGAAGTGGCGCGAGCATTCCCAAGGGACGGCGGCTTCGCGTCCAGTTCACGGTCGACGGTTCAAGTGCCGCGACGGTCTCGTGTTTCGTGAACGGCATTCGCGTGGTTCAGAAACAGGCGCTTGACGGCAGCCGCGTGTTCAGCGCGGGGATCCCGTCCGCGGCCTTCACGGCAGCACAGGGTGAGCCGAACTGCGTCTCGTTCATCGCCTACGATTCGTCGGGCAACGTCGTCGCGCGCAATTACGCGCTCGTCACGCAAAGTCCCTCGGAGGCGACGACAATCATCTTCCGCTAAGTGACGTGTGCACGTGGCGAATGAGCACTGCGTAAGGAAAAATTGAAGGAGAAAATCCACATGGCAAAAGTGAACCTGCTGAAGGGAATGGGTGTGGTGTGTGCCGCGCTTGCGGCGTTCGCATCGTTCGGCGCGGTGGAGAAAGCAACGCCTGAAGCGCTTGCACATAGATGGAGTTTCACCGAGAACGTGAAAGATTCCGTGACAGGCGTAGAGGCGAAGCGCATCGGCAAGGCGAACCTTTCTGCGACGGCACTCGTTCTGCCTGGCGGTGCGCACGAAGCGGGGCATCTCGACCTTGGAAGGAACATCCTTCCGGCGGACGGCTCCGACGTCACGATCGAGATGTGGGCGACGCTCCGGTCCGTCCATTTCTGGGCGCGTATCTTCGATTACGGCTCGGACGACAAGAACTACTTCACGATGGCGTGGAGCGAATCCGCGAAGCCCGACACGGACAGCAT
>JAEEGL013634403.1_pt1 | contig 14321 bp, 10 predicted proteins | sample 9134231 | NCBI WGS metagenome assembly JAEEGL01 (sample SAMN16246548, study PRJNA631951) | gut metagenome | biome: gut microbiome; feature: rumen; material: fiber-attached | host: Bos | place: Iran: Karaj | collected 2018-10 | reverse complement strand
GTATAAATCTTCATCACGATTAATAAAGAATATACAGAATTTTCTACTTAAATCTAGTCTCTTCATTGGAGTTGCTAACAACTTTGATAAATTAGGATAATTAGTATATTTAGTTAATTCTTGACGTACGATAGAAATAACAGATCTCTTTGTTTCTGTAGGAGCTTTTGATAATGAAGATAATAATCTACATGAATGAGTATTACCTTTAAACATCTTTTCATTTTCATCAAAAGCATCTAGTAATTCTATTACACTATTGATATTAATTTCAGGTTCTTTAGCATTTTCAAATAAGAACCATACTAATCCTAGGAATAAGTTCTTAGCAGAAACTACCCAAAAACGATCTTCTATTTGATTATTGAATAATACATCAGCAATCTTTTCAATACTTCTTGTAGCTTCATCAATATGATTACTATTATATAGTGAGTAAGCATAAGTTAGTGGATTCCATCCATCACTAGCTAAAGAATTACGAAGATTAATGATTACAGTTTCATAACCATTTTCTTTTAAGTCATTATAATATCTTCTAAAATATTCTTCTTTAGAATCTAATACAAAGAAACTTTCTCCATTTTCAACAATAATATCCATTAATGGGAACATTACACCATATGTTTTACGTGAATTAATACGACCATTAACGATAATATTATTCTTTGCATTGTACACTTTTTTTAATAAATCCCTCTTATTCATTTCTACACTCCTTATTATCCTAATAATATAATACAATAACATTTATTTTTTTACAACAAAAAAAGACTAAAAATTAGTCTTTTAAAGTTTGTACTTTATCTAAATCTTCTTTATTTCCAATTATTATGACATCATTAGAATCAATACAGAATAAATCATGAACATTTAATAAAATGATTTTCTTTCCATTTCCATAGATAATGTTATTATTACTATCAATAATACGGACATCACCTTTAACAATATTATCATTTTTATCTTTTTCAATATAACGTTCAAGAGATTTCCATGTACCAACATCATCCCATCCTAAATCACTAGGGATTGTATAAACATTTTTACTCTTCTCCATTACTGCATAATCAATAGAGATTTTATTACATTTTTCATAATTACTTAATAAGAATTTTTTATAATGAGGATCAGTAATTAAAGGAAGATCTTTTAACATTAAATATTCATTATTAGAGTTTTCTTCTATCTCTTTAATCATATTTAAATTATTAAAGATAAACATACCTGCATTCCATAAATAATCACCACTAGCAAGATATTCATTAGCTTTCTCAAGATTTGGTTTTTCAACGAATCTTTCTACCTTATTAGGAGCTTTCTCTTTTTTATTATATTTAATATATCCATAAGCAGTTTCAGGTCTTGTTGGTGTAATACCAATAGTAACTAAAGCTTCTTTATTCTTTCCTACAAAATCATTAGCTAGTTTTATTTTCTCTAAGAAGACATCCTCTTTCTTTATATAACTATCACTTGATATACACGCAATATTAACTTCACCACGAAGATTTCTTATATATAAACTAGAAAGTAAAATACATGGTGCTGTATTTTTAGAACAAGGCTCTGTAATGATATTAATATCAGGTAATTCTGGTATTTCATGTTTAATCTTTTCAACATAACGATCGTTTGTAATAATAAATACATTCTCTGCTGGAATTAATTCACTAATACGATCATAAGTCATTCTAATCATTGTTTTTTCGCCTAATAGTTTTAAAAACTGTTTAGGCATATCTTCCGTTGATTGTGGCCAGAAACGGGACCCAATACCACCAGCCATAATTAAAGCACAAAGCACTATTTCACCTTCTTTTTAAATTTAGGTTTTTTCCAAATATATTTAAAGAATTTAAAAGAATATGTAAGTCTTTTAAATCTTGCCTTATTGAACTCTTTAAATAATCGATAAAATCCCTCTAAACCAAGTTTACTAACTAATTTAGGAGCTCTATTAATTTTACCTGATATAAAGTCTACTGTTCCACCACTACCAACGGCATACTTAATACCACATTTCTTCATACGTTCCATATTATCACGCATAAAAAATTCTTGTTTAGGTGCACCAAAACCTATAAAGACAATATCAGGTTTAAATTTTTCCATTTCTTTGAAACAAGAATCTACAAACTTCTTAGAGAACGGATAATTTTCATATGGTGGTGAATATCCAGCTACTTCAATTTTATATTTTTCTTTAACATTTTCTACAGCTTGTTTATTAGATTCTTCTTTGCCACCTAAAAAGAAGAATTTCATTTTCTTTTTCTTACATAGTTCAAAGAAATCATATACCATTTCACTACCAGATAATTTTTCACAATTCTTAAAATCTTTTTTTTTAAAGATTTTAGCCATCTTCAAAGGAACTTGACCATCAATAGATGCATAATTACTATTAACAAAGTTATATAATTCTTCATTAGTATTAGCAAGAGTTATTATTTGTGCATTTAATGTAACTATACATTTAGGTTTTTCTTTATCTTCTTTAAATAACTCCTTTTTATTCGTAAGATTAATATTTAAATTACAATATTCCATTAAGTACTCCCTAATTTTATTTTATCAAAATATAATTTTAATTAATATTATTTTACATTATTAAATAGATTATCCCAATCATTAACTATTTTATCTTTTTTAAAATTCTTGCAATATTCTTTTCCATTATTACTGAATTCTATTAATAACTCTTTATTATCCATTAATTCTTTTAACTTATCTTTAAATTCTTCTTCATTATTACAAACGAATCCTGTTTTATTATCGATTATTGATTCATAAATAGATTCTCCAAATACTAACGATACTGTTGGTACTCCACACGCATATGCTTCTAAGATAGTCATTGGAAAGCCCTCGTTTTCACTTGTATTTAGATTTATTGATGAAGAAAGTAGTACATCTTCAATATTAGATGTTGGCCCCATTAATTTTATTTGACTAGTGTGAATAAGAGATTTTAAGTACTCCTCTTCTTCTCCATCACCATATACTTCAAGTGACCAATTATTATATTTTTCATCATTAAATATTTCTTCCACCATTTTTATCATTAAATCTATTCTTTTTTCAGAAGATAGTCTTGCAATTGTAACTAATCTATTATTGTTTAAATCATTTGTTTTATTAGTTTCAAGACGTACAGGATTATAAATATATGTATTATTATGAAGCCCTGCCTCAATTGCCTTTTCCATTGTTTTTTTAGTTAACCAAATGAATCCTTTAATTTTATCATTATATCTATAGAAAGTATCCATTGTTGCTTTATTACTTATAGTATCTCGAAAACCGGCATGTTGTTCATGATAGGTAATTCCTAGATATTTAGGATCTATTAAATCTAATACTTGATATTGAGTAACAACAATATAATCAGGTTTATAATTATCCAAATATTCTGTTAATTTCTTTTTATCTTTTTTTAGTCTTTTAATATTTCTTAATCTATGAAGTATTTGTTTAATAAGTCTTATTAAATGAAAGCCAGATAAACTTTCTTTAAAGTCACTTCCATAATATGTATGCCATATATCTTTTTCATTAATAGTTACTACCTCTAGTCTTGGGTCATGTTCTAAGGTAATACCAAAATGATCATCACGAATAGAAACTATAGATACTTCGTAACCAATATTAATTAAAGCTTCTCCTACTGTTTTATTTACTTGCCAAACGCCACCATAATTACCACCTTTATTTTGTAAAAATACGATTTTCATTAGGCACCTCTTTTAAATAGAATCTTAAATCTATAAATAAATTTAGTTTCTTTAAAGATATAGTAGATTAATAGTATTAATAATGTATTTAATATTGTAAAACAAATAAATACTAAGAACCATATACTTAGGCTAGTAATATTAAAGTATTTAATTATATAGTAGCCTGCAAGTAAATCAAGTCCATAGATAATAAAGAATTTAATATTCTTAACATAATAATCAAACGCACTTCTATTAAAACAATATTTATGTACTACAAGACCTTTTAGTCCATATTCAGCAATAAAGACAGATATAGCAGTTGCTAAAAGTACTCCTGGTATACCAATAAAATGAACAAGAGTTAATGACAATACTAAATTAACTATGGCATCTACTATGGCACAATGTTTTGTCTCTTTATATAGTCCATCAGCATTAACAAACGTTACTGTTCCCAATTTTATTACATATGAGAATAATATTAAGACAAATGAAAAAGCAATAAAGAAACTAGTTTCTATTTTTCCTTCATAGAATAATCTTATAAAGCCATTAATAGCAAGCGTTAATGGAACACATACAATAGTTGCTATAAAGAATAACATACTATCAAATTCCATGTATAAATCATACATTTTTTCTCTTGATTTAACTAAAGCATTACCAACTATAGCTGTCATTGATCCAGAAAGTTTTCCTAAGATATTCTTCATCATTGTGATGATATAGCTATATGCTGAATATATCGCTACATAACCAAGTCCTAAAAAAGATGAAATAATAATTGTATCAACATTACTACTTACTAATCCACATATTTTATGAAAAATAAGGGAAGGTAACATCTTCTTAAATCCAAAGTCTTTCTTTTTATTAAAAATTTTAACTTCAGGAAATTCACGTTTACATACATATACTTCAACAAGATGTGATAAAAGTCTTACTACACTATGCATAATTAAGATATAAGCAAACTTAAAGCCCATAACTAACATAATTATCTCAGTAATAGATAATACTATTTGTCCACCTTGATATATTAAATTATAAATATATTTCTTTTCTTTTACTTCTAATAATTCCTTATGTGGTACAAAGAAATAACTAATAACATTACTTAATGCAAATAAAAGGAATGTAAGAACTATATACCAATAATCAAATTGGCAATCTTTAATAAAGATAATTACAAAGAAGGAAACAATAAATGCTAGTCCAAAGACAATCATTCCTATTTTAGAGAATGTTGTCATAGCACCAGAAAGTATTTCATTTAACTTCTCTTTATCACCATTAGCATTAGGTTTGTATAATGAATAAAGAACTGCACTAGCAAGCCCACCATCAACAAGAGAAACATATACCATTATATTATTAAATAAGTTATATAAACCCATTGTTTCATTACCCAAGTATTCAATAAAGAGTTTAACTTTAAAAATACCTAGTAGAGAAACAATAATTAAAGGGATTACATCTGTAACCATATTAAGGGCTGTTCTCTTTGTTTTCATTTTATCACCTACATTTCATCATATTCTTTTGTAAAACTTAATATAATCTTTCCTCCACCATGACCTACTTGTTCTTCTTTAGGAGGTGGCGTCATATAATCACCAAACTGATTTGTTAATACTTTATCATATTCTTCTGGAATAACATATTTTCGATCTTCAAAAGGAACAGTTATTGGATTAAACCAATTCTTATCAAATTTGTGATCATCAGTAAAGTATTCATCAAATTCTTTATTATATTTTAACATTTTATTATGTTTTCTAATTATTATTTTATTACATAAAGATCTTGGTATTAAATGAAGTACTATATTAATTATTTTACCTTTTATGCCAGATAATTTAATATCTCTATTTAATAATAAACTAATTAGTTTATATCGATACATAAATCTTATTCTTCCAAATTTACTTTTAGGATATCTATACATTGGAAAGATATCTACATTAATACCCTTCTTAAATGGTAAATAATTAAATTCTTCTTCTACCATCGTTGTATGATACTTCCTTATTTTAGAGAAGATACAACTGTAATACTTAGTATTAGTAATATCTTGGAAATAATATATATCATTTTCTTCATTCTTTATAATATCTAAAAACTTTAAATAATCTTCTGGTTTCATTACAATATCAATATCATCATCCCAAGGAATAAATCCCTTATGTCTTATTGCCCCTAATAATGAACCAAAAAATAGATAATAAGTAATATCATACTTCTTACATATCTTAACAATATAATCCATTACTTCCATTTCTACTTGTTTTAATTTTTCTAAATCATTATTTTTCATATTGCCTACTTCTTATTTAATTTATAATATTCTTCTTTGGTATTTAAAATATCACCATGATTAAAGTCTAAAAACATTGGCTTGTGTGCTACTTGTTTCTCTTTTGGTGGTAATTTCATATAATCTCCATATAAATGCGTTAAATACTTATCTGGATCATGATATGCATGATATTTCTTTCCTTCAAATTCTACTTCACTATGTGGAAATACTACATCCATTGGATAAACATCTTTTTTATAATGATATACTGTTGGATAAATAGCGGCATTACCATGTTCTTTTTTATTATTATGAGTATAAAGATAATCAATCATCTTATGTAGTCTTTTATTAGTAAAAGGTACAAATAATAGAGATATATATGGTCTTCTTAAATCTTTTAACTTAAGGTTTTTATCCTTATACTTTAATGTTTCAACTAAACATCTAGATAATGATGCATCAAATGCTACTAATTTTGTATCTTTTTTATTATAGTCTAATGGGAATATATCTAAGAAGAATCCATTATGAGATTTATATGTATATCCTTGTACAAATGTTGTATTATTCTTTTTTATTTTGGCAAAGCCAAAATGATTTTCAGAACTAGTTTTATAGTAATCTAAGAAATATTTAGAATCTAATTCATCTCTTGCAATAACTAAAAACTTTTCATAATCTTCTCTTGGCATGGCAACATCAATATCATCATCCCAAGGAATAAATCCTTTATGTCTTACTGCTCCTAAACAAGTTCCTCCTACAACAAAATATTCTAATTTATGTTTATTACATATTCTTACTACTTCATCTAATAATTCTACAAGTGTTAATTGTAATTTCCTTAACTCTTTAGAATCATATTTATCATCTTTTGTTGTATCAAATACAATATTATCTGGTCTGTGATTACGACGTTTTTCTTTAGGAGGTAATTCCATATAATTATCATATAATTTAGACATACAAATATCTGGTTTATTCATACCATAATACTCTCTATCTTCAAACTTAATCTTTTTAGGTGGTAATATATCTTCTCTTAAATTATTTTCTCTAAGATAATGATATGTTCCTCCTAAAGGATTAAGATATTTAGAATTATTATTCTTACATTTACGCATAAAATGTCTTTGTATTCTCATTAATAATCTTCCAGGCAATAAACTAAGCAAGAAAACAAAATATGGCTTATTAGTATTCTTTAATTTTCTAATTTTATGTTTATATGCCATTGTTTCCATAATATTTTTTACTATACCTGCTCTAAATTTTAATGAACTATTAACTTCATCAACATTTTCAAAAGCGATAATATCTATAAAGATTCCTTTTGTATAACAAATATTACCAATATTTTCATCAAAGATAGTATTATTTTTAACTATTTTTGCAAATGGCAAATGATACTTTTTATTATATTCAAAACATTCTAGGGTATATTTATTTCCTAATGCTTCTCTACCTATTTTAATAAACTTATCATAATCCTCTCTTGGCATACCAATATCAATATCATCATCCCAAGGGATAAAACCAGAATGACGTATAGCTCCTAACATGGATCCACCTGCTAAGAAATAACACAATTTATATTTTTCACATAAACGGTCAAAATCATCAAGTATTTCAAGTTCTACTTGATGTAATTTATCTAATGTTTCCTTATCATATTCTCTATATGTCATTTATTTCACGTCCTTTAAATATTGTTTTACTTCTTTTTATCTATTTTTCTTATATATTATTTTAGCGATTAATCTATTAAAGAATACCATATATAAACCCTTTAAACTCTTATAGAAATAACTATTTCTCCTGTAATGAGGGAAATGTTCTTTAACATTCTTTATAGCCTCTTTAACCCCTTTTTTATATTCATCATAATCATATTTAGCAATACTACGTATAAATGTTGCATAAATATAACGTACATAAGCATATTCTAATTCTTTTTCATATTCATCATAAATCTTATTCTTTTTATAATAATCTACTACACCATTCATGTTAGATATATAATCATAAATCTTAGGGTTAACAGTATTAGTAATAGATCCTTCTCTTTGAACATATTGGTTAAAAGGTTCATGTATTACACCAATACTTTTCACATATGGAAGTAATCGATAGATAAACTCAACATCTTCAAACCATACACTTTTTTTAAATAACACCTTATGTTTAAATAAATCTTTCTTAAAAATCTTATTCCAAGCAGCTGGTTGAATAGTTAAATAAGTCTTTTTAATATCAGTAGTATCCTCTTTAATACCCGCATCTACTCGCAATGTTTTATCTGGATATAAATAGTTTATATCACATACCACCATATCAAAGTCTTCACTTTTGGCTTTAATATACATCATTTGATACATATCTTCTGTAACATAATCATCACTATCAAGGAATGCTATATATTCTCCTGTTGCATATTTTAGTCCATAGTTTCTAGCATCACTTAGTCCACCATTCTCTTTAACTACGTATTTAATATTTTTATATTTCTTTTCATACTTTTTAATTATCTTTTCAGAATTATCTGGACTACCATCATTAACTACAATAATTTCTAAATCAGTTAGTGTTTGATGAACTAAACTCTCTAAACATTTTTCAATATAATCTTCAACATTATATACTGGTACTATTACACTTACTTTCATATTAACCTACTTCCCTGTTACTTTCTTTAAGTAATTTAATAATTTAAATTTCTTTTTATATACTAAATTACATATTAATTTAATCTTATAACCACTCTTTAAATAATAAGGATTATTCTTCCAATTAGGGAATTCTTTATCCATAACTTCTATTATTTTATTTATATTCTCTTCAAAATTATCGTATTCCATAAATCTTAAAGATGCTGATCTCAATAAATGAATAATATACATATATTCTATTTCATCAGGATATTCTTCTTGTAATAATTCTTTATTAGAATCAAGAACAGTGAAAATATCATATAGTTTATTATTAAACTCTTTTTGTTTCATAATAGAACCACTTCTAACTACATAGAAGTATAATCCTTCATTAACAAAAGAAATATTCTTAGTATACTTAACTAGCTTAGGATTCAACTCTAAATCTTCATAAAAGATTCCTTCTTTAAACTTTATATTATTAAATAATTCTCTTTTATATAATCTTGTACATGCCATAGGAGGAGTTAATAAATACTTTTTATCAGGTATATCTGTGTAATTAAGATTTGAATAACTTCTTACTACTTTATCACCATAAACATAATTAAATTCGCATACACAAATATCTGTTTTGGTAACAGTTATTTCATTATACATTTTTTCCATCATATCAAATGATATAAAGTCATCACTATCAACAAATGCTACATATTCACCTTCTGCATATTGTAGTCCATAGTTCCTAGCACTAGATAATCCACCATTTTCTTTATAATAATATTTAATATTCATAACTCTTTTCTGATATTCTTTAACTATTTCTTCTGAGTTATCAGTACTACCATCATTAACTATTATTATTTCCATATTTTTAAATGTTTGTTGAAGCAAACTATCTAAACATTTCTTTAAGTATTCACTAACATTATATACAGGTACAATAACACTAATTTTCATAATTCCATCCTTCTTTAATGATACCATATATTAGACTTAAATAATAGATTTTTGACTAATAAAAAAGAAGCTAAAGCTTCTTTTAATTAAAATACTGTTTTAAATTACTTGTTGTTGTCCAACTATATATAACATATCTTGGAATACGATAATGATTATCACTAGGTTTAGCAGCTCTTTGACCACCTATAAAGGCTAAAGTAAAGCCTGCTTTCTTAAGTTGGTTAATCGCATATTCATTCCATTCATAGAATGGATAACAGAAATATGTTGTATTATTAAGTATTTCTCTACTTTTCTTTAAATCTTCTTGAATCTTAGTTTCAGATAAACATTGAATACCGCCACCTTGACCTGTCTTACATTCCCCTTGATTATGCATATTATGAGAATGACTATGATATTCCATATATTTAGATTCTATAGGTAAATACCATGATGTTACTAAGAAATAAGTTGCATGGAATTCTTGTTCATCAACAATCTTAACAGCATTTTGTCTTAACCATCCATCATCAAGTGTTAATAATACACTCTTAGGTAGTCTTATTTCATTATTCATAAACATCTCAAATTCTTTCATCGTTAAATCCAAGATATTATTCTCTTTAAACCATTTAATATGTTCTGTAAATCTTGTTGTGGTCATACATATACTTTGATTACATGTTCTTTCTTTTGGATCATAGATATGATGATAATTAAGTACTGGTACACTAGATACTGGTGTCAATTTTGTATTCTCAGCTTTCTTAGTTTCTTTAACATCATCTTTTAATACATATACTAGTTCATCTTGATATTCAAAATAATATTTATCACTCTTTTTAATTATTATTGGATATTCATTCGCTTCTGATAATTTATAATACTTCTTATCATCTTGATGATAAATAATATATTCATCCTTAGTTACAAGATTTTCATTAAATGGAATATATTTCTTATAACGATCATCTTTAACTACATCTTCATCATTTTTATCTACATCAGTATAACTAATATAAACATCTAATTCTTTATTATGGAAATATTTAGTATTCTCCGTAATATCCTCTTTTTCGATATTCATAATATTATCTTTATATAATGTTCCATATACTTGATAATTACTATTTACTTTTCTATATAAAGTTGCATCTTTATTAGTTTTAACTTTCTCACTATAATGACTTTCTACTTCTTTAATATAGTTTTCTCTTCTTATTTTTTCATTCTCTAATCTTTTTTGTTTATTACGATAGATAACGAATGCTGTAATACTAGCAATTGCTACTATTAAGATGAATAAAACTAAAGCCACTGCTTTCTTTTTAACACGATATTTCTTTTTTTTCTTTTTTACAGGAGCTTTTGATACTAAATAGTCATTAGAATAATTTTTCTCTACTTTATTCTCTAACTTTTTAATTTCTTTATTGTAATTAGGTAATACCATTGTTTCAGGGTTTTCAAACACCTTCTTTTTCTTTTCATTACTTTTTGGTACTTCTAATACTTCCTCTTCTTCATCAAAGATATTCTTTTTATTAACTTCTAAATCTAGTACTTCTTCTTCCTCTACAAAAGGAGTATGATCTTTATTAATCTCTTCAATAAGACTTTCTAATCTTTTATCTTTCTTACGATAAGTATTATTTCTCGTTCTTGAATAATCTATTTTATCTTCATTATTTCTTACACGAGAAAAAACGACTTCTTCTTCCTTAATAATGCTATCTCTAGTATTATTAGAAGAAGTCTTTCTAGGCTTTGATACTTTATTAGTTTTAACGTTATTATCTAAAGAGTTCTTTTTCATCTCTTTCGCCTTCTCTTTTCTATATTATACAACATATTAATAAAAAAAACTATTATTCAAAAATAATAGTTTGCTTATTTATTATGATACTTTCTATATAAGAAATCAATAATTTTTTTATTCCAAAACTCTTTTAAAATATTTTCTTTTTCATTAATCATATCCATATTAATTTCTTTATCATAAATACGATATCCAACTAGTTTTTTATTTAAATAAACCATTCTTGTATCTTTCTTTGCAAAATTAATAAAACCTTGCCAATCATTGTAGTATTTTAAATCTGTTGGAAAGAAATTTTTAATATCTTTATCTCTTACAAAAGTAACAGAACTAGTACAAAAACATTGTCCATGAGATAAACATCTTTTCTTATAATGTTTTTTATTCTGAAAAAATCTATATTTTAAAGGCCATATCATCAATTTCTTTTTAAATAAAGTCCAACTATGTTTTACCATAACATCTTTATGAATTTCATAGTAATCAGTAAATATTAAGTTTGCATCTTTATTCTTTTTATAACAATTAATTACTTCTTTAGCATAATTACGATTATATAAATCATCTTGATGAACAATTGTTATTAGCTTTGTATTAAAAGTAGATAAAGCAAAGTTATAGTCACTGCCTTTATTACTTTCTTGATCATTTACCATTATACCAATACCATATTCACGAGCTAAGTCCGTAATATAATCATTAGGTGTACTTGTTGCAATAACAACATTACTTTTAACACTTTGTTTAAGTACTGATTTAATACAATCTTCCAAGTCATCACTTTCTTTATATGCAAGAATGACAAATGTATGGATTATCTTCATCATAATCACCAAAAATATTATAACATAAGACCTTTTTATTTCGACAATTAATGTCAAATAAGGAATAAATAAAAGGGGTTTTATTTATATATATAAATAATTACGATATAATTATGATGGGTGATAATATGGCAAAAAAAAGTAATAAGAAACCTACAAGTACTCGTAAACGTGATCCTAATCTTGCAAAGATTATAGATGAGATTAAAGAAGATGAAGAACGAGAAAGAAATAAAAAAATAAAAGAAGAAAAAAAAGTTAATGAAGATATTGAAGTAATAGAAGATATTCCTAAAAAGGAAGAAAAGATTACAAAGAAAGAAGAGCCTAAAAAGGTAGAAGTTAAAAAAGAAGTTAAACAAGAAATAAATAAAGAAGAATCTACTAAGAGTAAAAAAGGTTTAATAATTACCTTCTCTATTCTTGCAATTATATCTCTTATAGCTTTCGTTATTATTAAATTACCTAATAAAGAATACTTTAAAGATATTGATAACTTAGTTACTTTAGGAGTAATACTATTCACTACTTTAATGACGTTTATTCTTGGGTTAAAGAACAATAACAAAAAACTAAATAAGTTTATTATTATAGTTCTACTATTATTAACAGGATATAATACCTTTAATATCTTAGTTGATAAAAACATTATTAAACTTCATAATCAAGATAATTATGTTCCTAATTTCTATAATAAATCAATAACTGAGGTTTATAGTTGGAATAATGATAAAAATATCTTAATTAATGAAAAATATGAGTTTAGTGATTTAATCCCACTTTATAATGTTATTAGTCAAGATATTGCACCTAATACTAAAGTTAAAGATGTTAGTGTTATTAATTTAATTATTTCTAATGGACCTAATTATGACCTTGAAACAGTAGTACCAAGTTTCATTGGTTGGGAATATGATACCGTTATTGATTATTTAGAGAAGAACTTCTTAAATAATGTCGATATTAGTTTTGAAAAATCAAATAATAAAGAAAATACTGTTATTAGTCAAGATGGTAGTGGTTCAAGAAAAAGAAATGATTTAATTAAACTTGTATTTGCCATAAGTGAACTTAAAGAAACAGAAATAATTGATCTTACTGGTTATAGTCGTATAAAAGCCATTGGATGGCTTTCTCAACATGGATTTAAATATGAAATAGTTTATGAAAATAGTGAAGAAATAGAAAAAGATTATGTAATTAATAATAGTGATGTTGGGGAAACTAAAAATCCAGAAACAGATATTATTAAATTAACTGTATCTAAAGGTAAAATAATAAAAGCCCCTAACTTAGAAAGTATGAGCCAAGCTGATATTAATAAATGGGTTATGGATAACAACTTAAAAGTTAATTATATTGAAAAATATGATGAGGAAGTTAGTCTTGGTGATGTTATTGATAGTAGTGTTAAAGAAAATGATATTCTAGAACCTGGAAGTAAAATAGAAGTTATTATTTCTAAAGGTAAACTAGAGATGCCTAAAATTGAATCTATTGATGAATTTAAGATTTGGGCAAGTGAAAACAAAATTAATTATCAAGTTAATTATGATTTTAGTGATACTGTTAAAAATGGTGATATCTTAAAATGTTCTCATAATACTGGAGATGCTATTAAAGAAAATGATACCGTAGTAATTACAGTGTCAAAAGGAAAAAGTATTAGTGTTCCAAACTTTATAGGATCTAGTCAAAGTAATGCTAAATCTAAATGTAATTCATTAGGTCTATCTTGTACAATTAGAGATGGTGGTTATAGTGATAAATATGCAAACGGTGTTGTTATGAAACAATCACAAAGTTCTGGTGCTAAAGTATCAACAGGCTCTAATGTAACACTATATGTTAGTAAGGGACCTCAACCAAAAGTAACTGTACCTAACTTTGTAGGTCAAACTAAATCTAATATAGAATCTAAATGTAAAAGTCTTGGTATTAAATGTAACTTTAGTTATCAATCTAGTTTCTCTAGCACCGCTAAAGATACATGTGTAAGTCAATCTAAAACAGGTACAGTTGTTAAAGGTAGTACCATAACAATTACTTTATCAAAAG
>JAEEGL011948142.1_pt1 | contig 14321 bp, 11 predicted proteins | sample 9134231 | NCBI WGS metagenome assembly JAEEGL01 (sample SAMN16246548, study PRJNA631951) | gut metagenome | biome: gut microbiome; feature: rumen; material: fiber-attached | host: Bos | place: Iran: Karaj | collected 2018-10 | reverse complement strand
TGTACCTGCACCGGATCGGCATCGATCCCTCCGAAGTGGAGGGGGAGGATCACGAAAAGGCGGCAAGGACAAAGGAGCGTATCGGGACAAGCTGCAGAGAGCCGGACATTTCCATCGAATATGAGAACGGAGAGCAGATTGTGATCCTGAATGGCGAGAACGTGAACGGCTTGATCCGGAGCGAAGAAGTCAGCCGCATGGCATCCGTCAGCTCTGCCCATCCCATGGTCAGAGAACGTTTAGTAGAGCTTCAGCAAAAGCTGGCAGCCAAAGCCGATGTTGTTATGGACGGAAGAGATATCGGAACCGTGGTTTTGCCCAAGGCACCTGTCAAGGTCTATCTGACCGCATCTGTGGAGGAGCGCGCCAGAAGACGCTACGAAGAACAGAAGGCCAAGGGCGTTGACTGCGATCTTGAAACCATCAAGAAAGACATCGCCGAGCGTGACCACCGTGATATGACAAGAGAGACCTCTCCCCTGAAGCAGGCAGAGGATGCCGTCCTCATCGATTCCTCGGATATGACCATCGAGCAGGTTGCGGAGAAGATACTGAGTCTGATCCCGTAGATCGATGAGCGCGAGGCGTAGTAAAACTACTCAGTGAGCGCGAGGCGTAGGCAATTATTTCCGATGCGACTAACGGCCGCAGGCGTATCGGAGACATCGGAAATGATTGCGGAGCCGGGAGCGGAGTGAAACTATTCAGTGAGCGCGAGGCGTAGGCGATTGTTCCCGGCGCGACTAACGGCCGCAGGCGTATCGGAGCAGCCGGGAATGATCGCGGAGCCGGGAGCGGAGTACAACCGGTCGAGGAGCGCGAGGATAGGAAATGATTCCCGCGGCGACTAACGGCCGCAGGCGTATCGGAGCCGGCGGGAATTATTCCTGTCCGGGAGCGGAGTAAAGGAGGAAAGATGTCCATGGACGTTATACTCGCGAAATCGGCCGGCTTCTGCTTCGGAGTGAAGCGTGCCGTAGATCTGGTCACCGAGAAGATCGAAGAGGGCGGTACCATCTACACCCTGGGCCCCATCATACATAACGAAGAGGTCGTCAAAGACCTGGCCTCCAAGGGCGTCCGCATCCTGGCCTATCGTGAGGATGGATTCTATGACAGCGACAGCGGCGAGCTTCTTTCCGAAGAGGAACTGAAAAGTGTCACTGTGATCATTAGGTCCCACGGCGTGGAAAAGGAAGTCTTTGAAAAGCTGGAACAGGCCGGAGCTACCATTGCCGACGCCACCTGTCCCTTTGTCAAAAAGATCCATAACATCGTCTCGGAGGAAAGCGAAAAGGGAAAGAAGATCGTCATCGTAGGAGACGCCGCACACCCTGAAGTACAGGGCATTTGCAGCTATTGCAAAGAGGCGCCCGTTGTGCTGCAGACAAAAGAGGAAGCCGAAAACCTGACTTTTTCCCAAGAGGATTCCGTGTGCATCGTGGCGCAGACCACGGCAAATTACAATAAATTTCAAGAATTAGTTGAAATTTTATCTGAAAAAGCGTATGATGTATGTTGTGTGAACACGATTTGTAATGCGACAGCGACACGTCAACAGGAGGCGCAGAGCATCGCAGCTACGGTCGGTTGCATGATAGTGATAGGCGGTACTCATTCTTCTAATTCCCGAAAACTCTATGAGATTTGCAGTAAGGAGTGTGAGAACACTTATTTTATACAGACACTCGATGATTTGCATTTAGACTTACCTAAATCAGTGAAATCGGTGGGAATTACCGCCGGGGCGTCCACCCCAAACAATATTATTGAGGAGGTTCAAAGTCATGTCAGAACAATCTTTTGAACAATTATTGGACGAATCATTCAAGACAATTCATAATGGAGATGTGGTCGAAGGTACAGTCATCGATGTGAAACCCGAAGAAGCCGTACTGAATATCGGTTACAAGTCTGACGGCATCCTGAGCCGTAACGAGTACACCAATGAAGCAGGTGCCGATCTTACAACGATCCTTCACGAAGGCGACAAGCTTGAGGTTAAGGTAGTAAGAGTTAACGACGGTGAGGGTCAGGTGATCCTTTCCTACAAGAGACTGGCTGCAGAGAAAGGCAGCAAGAGACTTGAAGAGGCCTGCGCTAACAAAGAGATCATCAAGGCTAAGGTATCCCAGGTACTGAACGGCGGACTTTCCGCAATCGTGGATGAGGTTCGCGTATTCATTCCTGCAAGCCTTGTTTCCAACGTATTTGAGAAGGATCTGAACAAGTATGCAGATCAGGAGATCGAGTTCAGAATTACCGAGTATAACCCCAGAAAGCGTCGTTGCATCGGCGATCGCAAGCAGGTACTTTTAGAGCAGAAAGAGCAGGCTATGAAGGAGCTCTTCGAGCGTATCCATGTTGGCGATGTAGTTGAAGGTACTGTTAAGAACCTTACCGACTTCGGTGCATTTATCGATCTTGGCGGAGCAGACGGACTGCTTCACATTTCCGAGATGAGCTGGGGCCATGTAGAGAATCCTAAGAAGGTATTCAAGGTTGGACAGACCGTGCGTGCCCTGATCAAGGATATCGGCGATAACAAGATCGCGCTGAGCCTGAAATTTGCAGACACCAATCCCTGGAAGGATGCAGAAGAGAAATTTGCCATCGGCAATGTAGTAACCGGTAAGGTTGCAAGAATGACCGACTTTGGTGCATTCATCGAGCTTGAGCCCGGCGTAGATGCACTGCTTCACGTATCCCAGATCTCCAAGGATCGTATCGGCAAGCCAGCTGACGTTCTTACCACCGGACAGGAAGTTACCGCTAAGGTTGTTGACTTCAATCCCGAAGATCATAAGATCAGCCTGAGTATGAAAGCCCTTCTTGCTCCTGAGAAGACTGAAGAGCCTGCAGCAGAAGCAGCAGACGATTCCGATGCAGATGTTGTATCTGTAGATATCGATGCAGTGATCGCTCAGAGCGAGGAAGAAGACGAGTAATTAAGACTTTAAGAGGGGCGTTTTTCATTCCAAAGATGAAAAACGCTCTTTTTTTATCTGATAAGTTCGGAGGATGCTATGCCCCAGATGGATTACGAATGGTTCAAAAAAGCGGTCTATGATATGACGAAGATTGATCTGAACGCTTACAAGGAAAAGCAGATGAAGCGTCGGATCGATACCCTCATTACAAAGAACGGGATCGACGGCTATCAAAACTATGTGAGCCTGCTTCGCAGCAACAAGGAAAAGTTTGATGAGTTCGTCAATTATCTCACCATTAACGTGTCGGAGTTTTACCGCAATCCCGAGCAGTGGGAGTATCTGGATAAAGAGGTGATCCCGGATCTCATCAACAAGTTCGGACGGAACTTAAAGATCTGGTCCGCAGCCTGCTCTACGGGAGACGAGCCTTATTCCCTGGTAATGGCGCTGTCGAAGCATTTGCCCCTTTCCAACATCCACATTTTGGCTACTGATATTGATAAACAGGTCATCGCCAAGGCCAAGGTGGGACTGTACAACGAAAAGAGCGTGGCAGCAGTTCCCGCAGATCTGAAGGCGAAATACTTTACCAAGGTGGGTCCTTCTTATCAGATCTCCGATGAGATTAAAAAGTGCGTGGAGTTCAAGGAGCACAACCTGTTAAAGGATGCCTATCCCACCAACTATCATCTAATTGTTTGTCGGAATGTGCTGATCTACTTTACCGAGGAGGCAAAGTCGGAGATTTTCAAGAAGTTTGCCGCTTCCCTGGCACCCAAAGGGTGTCTGTTCATCGGAAGTACAGAGCAGATCATTACCTACCGGGACATTGGATTTACCAGAAGAAACAGTTTTTATTATGATAAGGTATAAGAAAAAGCGCTGAGAGAGATCTCAGCGCTTTCTTTCATGCAGGAAAAAGTCTAAAACATGGAGAGCGTATTGATACAGCTGCTCCGGTGAATGCTTGAGCTCATCCGTCAGCTCAAAGTAGAGGGTTTTATCCTCCAAGGAGGTGCGGAACACCGGCTCAAAGAGAAGATCCCATTGGGGAAGATAAGTACCTTCCTTGCGGGTGTAGCAGGTAGCTGCCGTAGCCTGGGTGCGATGCTCGGGGGATACAAAGGTGGCAACGGATTTGTGCATTGCCATATCCTCGGCAGGCAGATAGTAATAATCCTTGTAATTGCTGTAGAAGTATTTCAGTTCTCCGGTGAGCAGAGGAATTTCCAGTTGTGCTTCGTTTTTCTCTACTAAAAGACGGGCACCTTTTTTGTTTACCAGAAGATCCTTGGGAAGGGGAGAGCTCATGCGAAGGCGGATCAAAAGGGTTTGATGCACGGCTCCGGTGGGCTCCGTTACCTTCTTGGCGGAGATTTTCGTCAGCTTGGAGGGCTGCAGCAAAAGATCCGAGTAGGCCAGAAGAGGCAGAAGCCGGAACATTCCGGTCATATCCTCTGCGTTGTGAAGCAGCAGGATCTTTTCCCGGTCCTTAAGTTCCTTTAGGGTTTTCTGCAAAGCAGCCTCGTGTCCGGCATCGGTATCCGTGGAAGCCTTTTGCAGCATCACCTGTTTTTCGTACAAGGCGTTCTGGGAAACGTACTCCCGATAGATATTAATGAGCTGTCCACCGTCGTAGATGTCCTTTCGCTCAATGGAAAGAAAGCTTTCCATGGTCTTTTGCTTTAAATTCTCTACCCCTAGGAGAGACTTATAAGGCATAACCCGCTTATACAGATCTACGCCGTCCATATTGCCGAAGGGCACTTCCATACCGTGGGAGTGATATTTTTGCTTCAAATAGGGAAGATCGAAGTTATTGCCGTTGTAGTGAACCAGGGTCTTTTTGCCCCGGCAGAAGTGGAAGAAGGCCAAAAGCAGTTCTTTTTCCTGGTTGGGACTCTGGGCGAAAAACTGCGTAATGGTCCAGCTGCCGTCTTCGTAGCTGATGCAGCCGATGAGATATAGCTGCGAGGAACGGGCCGCAAAGCCGGTGGTTTCGATATCTACAAATAAAAGATCCTCTTTCTTTCCCAAAAGCTCGATGGGATAGTTCAAAAGGGAATTCGATAAAGGCGAAGTGATGGTTTTCAAGACTGGGTTCTCCTTTGTCTGCTTGTCTTACACACTGCTAAAAATATAGCATATCGGGGGCGGTTTTTCAAGGCGGCGGGGAGGGGTTGTTGACTTGAAAGTGCATCGGCTCAATGCTATAATATTGTTTTGAGAAATGTGTTTCCCAAGGAGGAAGAGATTTTGAAACTTGACAGGGTGATAGCGGTAAGAAAAGACAAGACCATTTACCGCGATGACGACAAATGCATCAAGGTTTTTAATGAAGAGTATTCCAAGGCCCGCGTCTTAAACGAGGCGTTAAATCATGCAAGGATTGAAGAAACGGGGCTGGGAATTCCCAAGGTTTTAGAGGTTACCATGATCGATGGCAAGTGGGCGATCATCTTTGAATTCATTGCAGGAAAAACCCTTGCCCAGCTTATGGAAGAAAACCCGGATAAGAAGGATGAATATCTTGAAAGATTTGTGGATCTGCAGCTTGCGGTGCATAAAAAAAGCTGTCCCCTCCTGAACAGGCTGAAGGACCGGATGAGTGCAAAGATCAGCGAGACAGAGCTGGATGCCACCATACGTTATGATCTTCAGGCACGCCTTCGGGATATGCCGAAGCACAATAAGGTATGCCATGGTGACTTTGATCCCTCAAATATCATCATTGCCGCAGACGGCAGCCCCTATATTTTTGACTGGTCCCACGCCACCCGGGGCAATGCATCAGCCGATGTGGCCTGCACCTATCTGCTTTTCAGGAAAAACGGGGACGCAGAAGGGGCAGCAAAGTATCTGGAGCTGTTCTGCAAAAAGAGTGATACCGAAAGGCAGTATGTTGAAAAGTGGATCCCTCTGGTAGCGGCGTCTTTGTCGGTTAATATGCCAAAGAAGGAGCGGGAATTTCTGCTTTCCCTGGTAAACGCTACAGAGTATTAGGATTTTGAGAAACCCAAGGTTGGAAAATTTTTGATCAAATCGGAAGGAGATTGGAAAATGAAAATTACGATATGTATCGGTTCTTCCTGTCACATTAAGGGATCAAAACAGGTTGTAGAACAGCTTCAGGATCTGATCAGGGAAAACAACCTTGGAGACAAGGTGGAGCTGGGCGGCGTCTTTTGCATGGGAAAATGCCAGCAGGGCGTCTGCGTTACGGTTGATGACGCCTTTTATTCTTTGTCCCCGGAAAACGTGAAGGACTTTTTTGATACCTCCGTTTTACCGCAGGTGAAGTAAAAGAAAACAGGAAAGGTCGATATCGGATGGAATGTCTGACACTGAAAAAATCAAACTGTAAGAACTGTTATAAATGTATCCGTCATTGTCCGGTAAAGTCGATCCGGTTTTCGGGGAATCAGGCTTACATCATAGGAAATGAGTGCATCATGTGCGGTCAGTGCTTTGTGGTCTGTCCCCAGGGTGCAAAAGAGATTGTTGAGGAAACGGAAAAAGTAAAGGTGCTTTTGCAAAGCGGCGCCCCGGTGGTGGCTTCTCTTGCGCCTTCCTTTGTAGCAAACTATGAGGGCGTCGGGATAGAGGCCATGCGGGATGCACTGAAAAAGCTGGGCTTTTATGACGCCGAGGAAACCGCCCTTGGGGCAACGGTTGTAAAGAGAGAATACGACTGCATGGTGAATGAGGGAGAGCGGGATATCATCATTACCTCCTGCTGTCATTCCGTCAATCTGCTGATCCAGAAAAAGTTCCCGGAGCTTTTGCCTTATCTGGCGGATGTGTTATCCCCCATGCAGGCCCATTGCACCGATATCAAAAGGCGTATGCCTGATGCAAAAACGGTTTTCATCGGGCCCTGCGTTTCCAAGAAGGATGAGGCGCAGCATTACGAGGGGATCGTGGATGCGGTGCTTACCTTTGATGAGCTGACGGCATGGCTGAAGGAGGAAAACGTACAGCCGGAAAAGACCATGGAAGAAAATGACAACAGCCTAGCAAGGTTTTTCCCTACCACGGGAGGCATTTTAAAAACCATGGAGAAGAAAAATCCCGATTACAGCTACATGGCCATCGACGGCACGGAAAACTGCATCGCGGCCCTTAAGGATATCAGGGACGGGAATCTGCATAAATGCTTTATCGAGATGTCAGCCTGCGTGGGAAGCTGCGTCGGCGGGCCGGTCATGGAAAAATTCCATCGTTCCCCTGTCCGGGATTATATTGCCGTATCAAGCTACGCCGGCAGCAGAGACTTTGAGATTAGGCAGCCGGAGGAAAGCGGTCTGGCAAAGCATTTTGAAGCCATAGAATGCAAAAATGAAATGCCGGAGGAGAGCCGGATCAGGGAAACCCTGCGCCAGATGGGAAAGATCCGGCCGGATGATGAACTGAACTGCGGAACCTGCGGATATGATACCTGCCGGGAAAAGGCCATTGCCATCCTCCAGGGGAAGGCGGAAATATCCATGTGCCTTCCTTTTTTGAAGGAGCGGGCAGAAAATTTTTCCGATACCATTGCAAGAAATACGCCTAATGCACTCATCGTGCTGAATGAAAAATTAGAGGTCCAGCAGGTGAACCATGCAGCCTGCGATATTCTCAATCTCCGGAGTGCTGCAGATATCCTGGGGGATCAGGTGATCCGTGTGCTGGATCCCGTGGATTTTGTAAGCGTATTGGAGGACGGAAGGGCCATCCGGGATAAGCGGGAATACCTGGCAGAATACGGAAGATACGTGGATAAAACCATCGTTTATGATAAGGAATACCATCTGCTCCTTGGGATCATGCGTGACGTGACAGAGGAGGAGACGCAGCGTGAGAGAAATGATGAGATCAGTCGTCAGACCGTTGAGATTGCAGATAAGGTTGTTGATAAACAGATGAGGATCGTTCAGGAGATCGCATCCCTGTTGGGTGAAACAGCAGCCGAAACCAAGATCGCGCTGACAAAACTGAAGGAGTCTATCAGTAATGAATAATCTGTGTGCCGACATCGGATGGAAAAGCATAAACCATGATGGTGAGCTTTTATGCGGAGATCATGTTGAGATCGTGGATCAGGGAGAAAACTCCCAGGTGATCGTACTTGCCGACGGACTGGGAAGCGGTGTGAAGGCCAGTATTCTTTCCACCCTGACCTCGAAGATCATTTCCACCATGATGGCAGAGGGAATGCGGCTGGAGGAGTGCGTCTCCACCATCGCGGCAACCCTGCCTATCTGTTCCATCAGGGAAGTGGCCTATTCCACCTTTACCATCCTGCATATCATAGAGAATGCCACGGTTGAGATCATTCAGTATGATAATCCCAAGGTGATTTTCTTAAGGGATCATGAGGAGTATGCCTATCCCATGACGGAGCTGACAATAGACGGGAAAAAGATCCTAAAGTCTGTGATTAGTCTGCAGGAGGATGACATCATGATCGCCATGAGCGACGGATGTCCCCATGCGGGGATCGGCCTTGCCTACAATTTCGGGTGGAAGGAAGAGGATATCGCGGAATTTGTAAGAAGCCTGTCAGTAGCCGGATATACGGCCAAAACCCTTGCCACCATGCTTGTGGATCAGTGCGATAAGGAATACGGTTACCGGCCCGGGGATGATGCAACAGCCTGCATTGTGAAGATGAGAAAGAGAGAACCTATGAATATCCTTTTTGGGCCTCCCCGGAACCGTGATGATGCAGACCGGATGATGTCCCTGTTTTTCGGGAAAAACGGAAAGCACATCGTCTGCGGCGGGACAACCTCCTCCATTGCAGCCAGGTATCTGGGAAAGACCGTGAAGGCAAGTCTGGATTTTCAGGCGTTGGATGTGCCTCCCATCGCGGAGATAGAAGGGGTGGATCTTGTGACCGAGGGAGTGATCACCATGAGTAAGGTGATCGAATACGCAAAGGACGCTCTGGATAAAAACGAGCTTTATGAAAAATGGAGCTTTCAGCGCGACGGTGCGTCTCTTATCTGCCGGCTGTTGTTTGAGGAGGCCACAGACATCAATTTCTTTGTGGGAAGAGCGGTGAACCCGGCGCATCAGAATCCGGATCTGCCGGTGAATTACAGCATTAAAATGAATCTGGTGCAGGAGCTTTCCGACTGTCTGCAGAAGATGGGAAAGAAGATTAAAGTCAGTTATTTTTAGGAGTATTTATGGGAGTCAGAAAATTTGATACAAAAGTCCAGCATATGAAATATAAGGTGTTAAGGGAGGTGGCGCGTCAGGCCTGGAACGATACGCTTCTTGAGAACCTCCTTGACATCCCCCGGATGATCGTTCCGGGAAAGGTTCCCACAACCCGCTGCTGCGTGTATAAGGAGCGGGCCATCCTTGGGGAGCGGATCAAGATCGCCATGGGAGGAGACAGCAATAATCCCAATGTGATCGAGGTGGTGGAGATCGCCTGTGATGAGTGTCCGGCTGCCGGTTTTGAGGTCACGGATTCCTGCCGCGGGTGCCTGGCGCACCGCTGTGAGGATGCCTGCAAGCGTGGAGCCATATCCTTCGATCACAATCATACGGCCCACATCGATAAATCCAAATGCGTTGAATGCGGTCTGTGTGCGAAGGTCTGTCCCTATTCGGCCATCATCAACAGAAAGCGCCCCTGTCAGGTGGCCTGCAAGGTGAAGGCCATCTCCATCAACGAGGACAATGCGGCAGCCATCGATAATGAGAAGTGCATTCAGTGCGGAGCCTGCGTCTATCAGTGTCCTTTCGGCGCCATTACGGATAAATCCTATATTTTGAATGTGATCGATATCATCAAAAAGAGTAAGGAGAATCAGGCCTACAAGGTCTATGCCATCGTAGCACCCTCCATATCCAGTCAGTTTTCCTATGCAAAACTGGGACAGGTGATCACAGGGCTTAAGGAGCTTGGATTCTATACCGTGATCGAAGCCGCGCTGGGGGCCGACATGGTGGCCCTGTCAGAGGCAAAGGAGCTGACGGAAAAGGGATTCTTAACCAGTTCCTGCTGCCCGGCCTTCGTACAGTACATAAAGTCGGAGTTTCCGGAGCTGCTTCCCATGGTATCCCATAACCTGTCGCCCATGGCAACCCTTGCAAAATATATCAAGTCAACCCATGAGGGGGCAAAGGTGATCTTCATCGGCCCCTGCACGGCGAAAAAGGCGGAGATGCAGAAGGAGGAGGTAAAGCCCTATGTGGATTCGGTCATTACCTTTGAGGAGCTGCAGGCCCTTTTTGACAGCCGGGATATCGATATCACCGCTCTGGAGGAGGATGTTCTGGACAACGCCTCCTATTTCGGAAGGATCTTTGCCCGCAGCGGCGGTCTTTCGGATGCTTTGGCCGAGGGGATCAGGGAGCTGGAGATTGATTTTGATCTGAAAACCATAGCCTGTGACGGAATCGAGGAATGCCGTATGGCACTCCTTCGAAAGAGTAAAAATGTCCTTGACGCCAATTTTATTGAAGGTATGGCCTGCGTCGGCGGCTGTATCGGCGGAGCCGGGTGTCTGACCCACGGCGAGAAAAACAAGGCCGAGGTGGATAAATACGGCAAAGAGGCGCTGGAGAAGACCATTAAAGGGGCTACCAGCATATTGTAAGAGGCGCCATGACATTGACAGAAAAGAGGGATTGTTTTATACTTTTTTGGGAAGACAAAGGTGCCTTGATGATAGGGGCACCTTTTTTTAAAAAATCGCAGAGCATAGAACATAGAGGAGGTTTTTATGTGCGGAATTGTAGGCTATATCGGAGATAAACAGGCAGCGCCGATCCTGTTGCAGGGACTGGCAAAGCTGGAATACAGAGGCTATGACTCGGCCGGCATCACGGTCCGGGACGGAAAGTCTCCGGCTGAGGTGGTAAAGACCATCGGAAAGCTGCACAATTTGATTGAGAAAACGGATGAAGGAAAGGCGCTGGTGGGCAAATGCGGAATCGGTCACACCAGATGGGCTACCCACGGGGCACCCAGCAAGACCAACGCCCATCCCCATGTGTCCGGGAACTGTACCAATTCCGGTTCCGGTATTGTGGAGTCCGAGGTTGTGGGCGTTCACAACGGAATCATTGAAAACTACCAGGAATTAAAGGCTAAGATGGAGCGTCATGGCTATCGTTTTTATTCCGAGACGGACACCGAGGTGCTCATTAAGCTGGTGGATTATTACTTCCATAAGTATAAGATGGGGCCCATTGACGCTTTGGCAAAAACCATCGTCAGAGTCCGGGGCTCCTATGCACTGGTTGTAATGTTTAAGGAATATCCCGACAAGATCTTTGTGGCAAGAAAAGATTCGCCCATGATCATCGGTGTGAATGAAAATGAGTCCTTTATCGCATCCGACGTGCCCGCTGTTTTGTCCCATACCAGGAACGTTTATTACATCGGCAATCTGGAGATGGCAGAGATCACCGCAGGCAATGTGACCTTCTACAACCTGGACGGCGATACCTTTGAAAAGGAAGCAACGGCCATTGAATGGGATGCTGAAGCGGCTGAAAAGGGCGGCTATGAGCACTTCATGATGAAGGAGATCCATGAGCAGCCTCAGGTTGTAAAGGATACCCTCCATAAATACATTAAGGAAACAGGGGATGGGCTGGATATTGATCTTTCGGATGTAGCCATTCCCGAAGAGGTGATACAGGACTTTTCCAATCTCTATATCGTGGCCTGCGGAAGCGCATGGCATGTGGGAATGGAAGCCCAGTATGTATTGGAAGAATTCGGCGATTATCAGGTGCGCGTGGAGCTGGCTTCGGAGTTTAGATATCGGAAAAACAGACTGCCCAAGGATTCTCTGGTGATCATCATTTCCCAGTCCGGAGAGACGGCAGATTCCCTTGCGGCACTTCGTATGGCAAAGGAGAAGGGTATTAAGACCCTTGCCATCGTCAACGTGGTAGGCTCCTCCATTGCAAGAGAGGCAGACTACTGCATGTACACACTGGGAGGCCCCGAGATTTCCGTGGCTACTACGAAGGCTTATAGCTGCCAGCTGGTTTGCATGTTTATTTTGGCTATCAAATTTGCCAATGCAAGGGGCTGCATGGATGAGTATGAGCACTATCTGAAGGAGCTTTTGACTATCCCGGAGAAGATCGAAAAGGCCCTGGAGGATAAGGAGCGCATCCAGTGGTTTGCGGCCAAGTACTCCAATGCAAAGGACATCTTCTTTATCGGAAGAGGCATTGACTATGCGGTTTGCCTGGAGGGATCTCTGAAGATGAAGGAGATCAGCTATATTCATTCCGAGGCCTATGCGGCAGGAGAGATGAAGCACGGAACCATTTCTCTCATTGAGGATGGAACCCTTGTGATCGGTGCTTTGACACAGACCGATCTGTATGAAAAAACCTTATCGAATATGATGGAATGCAAGAGCCGCGGCGCTTATCTGATGGGGATCACGGCTTATGGGAAATATGACGTAGAGGATTCAGTGAACTTTGCAGTCTATGTACCTACCGTGGATGAGCACTTTATCGGATCTCTTGCGATCATCCCGCTTCAGCTTTTGGGATATTATCTGAGCGTATCCAAAGGTTTGGATGTGGATAAGCCCAGAAATCTTGCAAAGAGCGTAACGGTGGAATAAAAAGTGAAGATCCTGTGTTTTGGCCTGCGTTTTACTTGACAGAATGCAAATATTGTGCTTTTATTGTGTGATTGGCAGTGAGGGGTAAATGTATAGTAAGCGATATCATTTAAAGTGCAAGAAATTGCAGGTGTGAACACAGGAGGCAGAAATGAAAAGAAACAATCGTATTGTTGCAATGATCATGGCTGGTCTTATGACCGGAGCTTTGATGACAGGATGTGGCAACCAGGCAGAAGATCCTGCAGCCACCCAGCCTGAGACCACTCAGGAAACTGAGACTACAGAAGCTGAAACGGAAGCAGTTGAGGAAACAGGGACTGAAGCTGAGGCTGAGGAGCCTAAGGAAGAGAGTACCCAGCTTGCAAATCCCTGGAGAGAGTGTACTGCAGAGGAGGCAAAGGAAGCTTGCCCTCGTTTGTTCAAGGCTCCCGACGATGCTATGGTAAATGGTTGGACCATGATGGATGTTGATAGTGAAGACGGTATCCCCGGACCCATCGTACAGCTAGACTTCCGCAGCGAAGGGAAGTCATTCACCGCAAGAGCACAGTATGGTGCAGGCGAGAATGACAACATCGATGGCATGAACTATGACTGGACCGTATCTGATGAAGTAACCCTGGCAAACTGGGGCGAAGGTAATATGAAGGGCGTATATAACCGTTATGTAGGTGACAGCGGCATGGTTGACCTTCTTACCTGGTATGACTATGAGATCGGTATTGCTTACTCTGTATCCGTTGAAGCAGACGATCTGGACGGCTTCGATCTGGAGGCCATTGCAGAGCAGATGTATGATGCATCCAACGAGCCTTTGGCCGACGCTCCTGATGAGGAAGCTGCAGCAGATAACCCGGTAGCAGCTTACGCAGGACAGTATTACATCGGAAAAGGAAATCTGAGCATTTCTCCCGAAGGTGCTGACGGCGCCCTGATCCAGGTTTGGTGGGGAAGCAGCGCAGCTGAGCACAGTGAGTGGGTGATGCATGGTACCTTTGATGAGAGCACCAAGACCATTACCTACAGCGATTGCGAGAAGCATGACATCACTCTGAATGAGAACAGCGAAGTTGAAAAGGACGAGACCGCATACACCAACGGTACCGGTAGCGTTAAGATTAACGATAACGGCTCCGTTATCTGGATCGATGACCAGGATCACATTGCAGATGATCTGGAGATGACTAAATAAGACATTCTTATATTGAAAACAAATCGCGGCGCGATCCCAAATGGGGTTGCGCCTTTTTCAATGACATCATCACATGTATTCAATAGCATCATTTTGATGAAAATGATGCTATTGAAGTTGACCATGATAAACAGGGCACTTATGCCGTCTGTACGCATGTAGTTTGCTGTCTTATAGCTTCATGTTCGCCGGCTTTTTCAGATCCTTTGCAGCCTCCTTTGGCTGATATTTCGGATCATTTTCTTTGGCAAAGATTACCTTGCTGGCTTATCCATATATCCATAAATATAGAGAATGTGTTTCAGGGAATGAAAAAATCCCGGAAAAAAGCTTTATAGATAGAAATAAAGGTTTGGTTTATACTTCGAATCCAATGACATAATTGGAAGCATGTTGTAAAATTGAAAGAGTAAACTGCAAATAAGAAATGGGTTTTCATTTTTTTGAGGGATTGAACAATGCAGTCATTTAGTTCTTGGTGTAAAGAGAATAATCATCAGGATCTGCTGGATGAATGGGATTATAGGAAAAATGGAAATATTAATCCGGCGGATGTTGCGTATCGTAGCAGCGAGAAGGTTTGGTGGATTG
>JAEEGL010855855.1_pt1 | contig 14321 bp, 14 predicted proteins | sample 9134231 | NCBI WGS metagenome assembly JAEEGL01 (sample SAMN16246548, study PRJNA631951) | gut metagenome | biome: gut microbiome; feature: rumen; material: fiber-attached | host: Bos | place: Iran: Karaj | collected 2018-10 | reverse complement strand
GGAGAGCAACATGACCTGCTCCTGATAGACGGTAATGCCATAGGTGTCCTTGAGATATTTCTCCATGACGGGGATGTCGTAAGTGATAGGCTCCTCGCCGTGCTTGCGACGGATGAATTGCGGGATGTAGCCCATGGGCCCCGGTCGGTAGAGGGCATTCATGGCGATGAGGTCCTCGAAGACGGTAGGCTTTAGTTCGCGCAGGTACTTCTGCATACCAGCCGACTCGAACTGGAAGGTGCCGATAGTGCGTCCCTGCTGATAGAGTTCGTAAGTCTTCGGGTCGTCGATAGGTATGTTGTCGAGGTCGATGTCGATGCCTCGGTGCTGCTTGATGATGGCGCAGGCCTCTTTGAGCTCGCTGAGTGTCTTCAGTCCGAGGAAGTCCATCTTGATGAGACCTGTAGATTCAATGACGTGACCGTCGTACTGTGTGCAGTTGGTCTTCTGGTCCTTGAAGTCAGGGTCGTCGGCAGTGGACACGGGTACCCAATCGCTGATGGGGTCGCGGCAGATAATGAAGCCGCAGGCGTGGATGCCGGTGCCTCGGACGGTGCCTTCGAGCATCTTGGCATACTTGATGGTATTGGCTAGCAAGGGGTCTTCGGATGTTTCGGCGCTGCGCAGCTCGGGAGTGCACTTGATGGCATTGGTCAGGTTCATCTTCATGCCGTCGGGCAGGCGGTCAGGGATGGCTTTGCAGAGGGCATTGGACTGTGCCAGTGGAAGCTTCTCGACACGTGCAACGTCCTTGATGGAGTTCTTGGTGGCCATGGAAGCGTATGTGATGATGTGGGCGCAGTTCTCATGACCATACTTGTCCTCCACCCATTTCAGCACTCGTCCGCGTCCATCGTCGTCGAAGTCGGTGTCGATATCGGGTAGTGAGATGCGGTCGGGATTGAGGAAACGCTCGAACAGGAGGTCGTACTTCAACGGGTCGATCTTGGTGATACCCAGACAGTAGGCCACCACGGAACCTGCAGCGGAGCCACGACCGGGGCCGACCATCACGTCAAGTTCGTCGCGTGCTGAGTTGATGAAGTCCTGCACAATGAGGAAGTAGCCAGGGAAACCCATGGTCTTCATGATGTGGAGTTCGAAACGAATGCGGTCGTCAACCTCCTTCTCCAGTGGAGTAGGATACCGTTTTTGTGCCCCCTCGTAGGCCAGTTTGGCTAGATAGTCAGCCTCGAACTTGATGCGATAGAGCTTGTCGTAGCCGCCGAGGTGGCTGATTTTCTTCTCGCCCTCCTCGCGTGGCAATGGATTTTCGCCATTCTCGTCACGGGTAAACTCCTCGTAGAGCTGCTCCTGGGTGAACTTCTGCCGCCACTGTTCTTCGGTGCCGAAGCTTTCGGGGATGGGGAAGAAGGGCATGATAGGGTCGTGATCGAGGCTATAGATTTCAACCTTGTCAAGAATTTCAAGTGTGTTGGACAAGGCTTCGGGCACATCGCTGAAAATGGCGTTCATCTCGGCACGAGTCTTGAACCACTCTTGCTTGGAGTAGAGCAAGCGAGTGGGGTCGTCGAGGTCCTTCGATGTGGCCAGACAGAGCAGGTGATCGTGTGCCTCGGCGTTTTCTTGGTCGACGAAGTGGGCGTCGTTTGTACATACGAGTTTGATGCCGTATTCATGGGCTAGTTCGATGAGCACACGATTGGCCTTCTGCTGCATCGGGAACGTCTCGCGGTTGGCCCGCACGTGGGGATCCTTTACCTCGTGGCGTTGCAGTTCCAAGTAGTAATCGTCGCCGAAGACGCGGTGGTGCCACTCGATGGCTTCGCGTGCGCCGGCGATATCGCCCATCAGAATCTTGCGTGGCACCTCGCCTGCGATGCAAGCAGAACAGACGATGAGTCCCTCATGATAGCGCTCGAGGTCAGCACGGTCGGTTCGCGGTCGCATGTAGAAGCCGTCAACCCACGAGCGTGACACCAGCTTGATGAGGTTCTTGTAGCCCTGATAGTTCTTGGCCAGCACGATGAGGTGATAGCCGCTCTGGTCCTCCTTGCCGTCCTTCTTCTCCTTGGGGCCGTGCTTGGCCACGTACATCTCGCAGCCAAAGATGGGCTTGAAGGGTTCGAGGCCCTCCTTCTTGCGCTTCTTGTTGATGCCCATGCAATAATCGTGGAACTCCTTGATGCCGAACATGTCGCCGTGGTCGGTAATGGCCATGCCTTTCATTCCATCGGCAAGGGCTTTGTCAACAAGTTTCGAAATCTTTGATTGGCCGTCGAGTATGGAGTAATAAGTATGTACGTGTAGGTGTATGAAATCTTCCATTGGTTGGTTTCGGTTGTCAGTTGTCATTTTTATCTTTCAGTCGCAAAGATACAAAAAAACGGAGAACTGGCAAACAATTCGGAAATAATTTGTACTTTTGCAAATGAAAACTCAATCATAACAATTCAGCCATATGCATAGCGACATCAACGACGAAGAAGTGCTCCGGCAGGCTGGCGTCCGGCTGACAGCCGTGCGTCTGCTAGTTTGGCGGAACATCAGGCATGGCTTCAGCGACGCGTTCAGCCTGGCCGACTTGGAAAGCAAGCTGCCTACCGTTGACAGGTCGACGCTTTTCCGGACGCTGACCATTTTGGCAGATGCCCATTTGCTGCACGAGACCGACGATGGATCGGGTTCGCAGAAGTACTGCGTGTGCCATCTTGACGACACGCGCCACTGTTTGGGCCACGTCCACCTGACCTGTCTGGGCTGTCATCGCACGTTCTGCCTGACCAACGTTCACATTCCCAGCGTGCCTCTGCCAGAAGGGTTCGATGTGGAGGAGACGGAATATGTGGTGAAAGGCTATTGTCCCAACTGCCAGCGAAGGCATTTGAACAGATCGTAGTTGGCTGCCATTTCGTTGGTAGTACAGGCTCGGAATTGAAATAATTTGCAAGTTTTTTGCTGATAATTGAAAAATTCTAACTTTTCTTAGCCTAATCTCGATAAAAAGCATTACCTTTGCAGATTGGAAAGATAACAAAGACCAATAAATCTATAATGGGAGAGAAAATCAAGAAGATTAAGAAACTCAAGAAAATACGCATACACCGCGAAGGTACCGACACGCTTCTGTGGGGATTCATCGGCATAGCTGCCATTGCCCTGCTATTGTGGCGGTGCGAGATGAAGTGGCCCTTCTGGCTGTTCGTTGTCGTGTTCGGTGCAATTTATCTAATTGTCGTCAACTTCTATCGTTGCCCCATTAGGTATTTCCCATCTGAAGATACTGATGGTGTTGTCGTGGCTCCTGCCGACGGCAAAGTGGTGGTTATAGAGGAAGTTGAGGAGAACACGTACTTCCATGACCGCCGTTTGATGATTTCCATCTTCATGAGTCCGCTGAACGTGCATGCCAACTGGTTCCCTGTCGATGGAAAGGTGAAGTTCGTTCACCATCAGGATGGCAATTTCCACAAGGCATGGTTGCCCAAGGCCAGCGAGGAGAACGAGCGTTCGGACGTGATGATCACTACGCCCGATGGTACCGATGTGCTTTGTCGGCAGATTGCAGGTGCCATGGCACGGCGCATTGTGACCTATGCCAAGGAGGGCGAGGATTGCTACATCGATGAGCACCTGGGTTTCATCAAGTTAGGTTCGCGCGTCGACGTCTATCTGCCTTTGGACTCGGAGGTGTGCGTGAAGATGGGACAAAGCACCACAGGCGACCAGACTGTCATAGCGAAATTGGCGGAACGGGAACTGGCGTAATGGATAATTGAGAATTGAAAATTGATAATTAGAGACTAGGATCTTGAAAAAGCATATTCCTAACATGATTACCTGCTGCAACCTCATTTCAGGTTGCCTGGCGACGGTGTCGGCACTTTATGGCGACGCCCGAATGGCGTTGCTTTGGATTGTCATTGGTGCCGTGTTTGACTTCTTCGATGGCATGACGGCGCGACTCCTGCATGTCAGCTCGCCCATCGGAAAGGAACTTGATTCGCTAGCCGACGACGTCACTTTCGGCGTGGCTCCCTCAGCGATTCTCTACCAGCAGTTGTGCGTGCTCGACTGGCCCTCGTCGATGCAGAACGTCGTCTTCGGCTCGTCGGCAATCACGTTGCCGCAGGTGCTTGCTGCGCTGGCCTTCATCATGGCAGCCTTCTCAGCACTGCGTTTGGCCAAGTTCAACCTCGACGAGCGTCAGGCTATGGGCTTTATCGGCCTGCCTACGCCAGCCAACGCTTTGTTTTGGGGGTCGCTCATCGTGGGCAGCCATCGCTGGCTGGAGTCGATGTCCTGGGCTCCATGGCTCCTGTTGGCGCTCATGCTGATGAGCTGCTGGCTGTTGGTGTGCGAGGTGCCTATGTTTGCCCTGAAGTTCAAACACTGGGGATGGCGTGGCAATGAGGTGCGCTATCTGTACCTGCTGTCGTGCGTGCCCATACTTGCCTTCTTTGGCATCTCTGGCATTGCCGTTGTCATTGCCTGGTATGTGTGCCTCTCCGTCTTGACACAACGTCTACCTCGCCAGCAGGCATAGCCTCACGTTTTTGCTCATGATCATTCTGAAGTTTCTTCTCCTGTTGCTGCTCTTTGGCTTTCTCGCCATTGTGTTGTTCCTGTTGTCGGTTTGGCAACAGGTCAGAAGTGGCTACCGCCGTTTCCGCGAGCAGGCAGGTGAGCAGCAAACGCATGCCGATGGCAACGTCGTCATTGACCGCCGCTCTGACGAAGAGGCGGGTAAGAAGATCATTCCCAGTGATGAAGGCGAATATGTCGATTATGAAACCGTAGGCGGCGAGTAGGTAGCTACGTGGATTGAAGGCCGCTTTTCTCGGACATACCTCCGTATCCTCGTACCTCAAAATATGAATTGCAAACAAAAAGGCATTGCCGCAGCCGGGCAATGCCTTTGTCGTTTTGTTAGGAACGGACAGGACTACTTGTGCACCAACGTACCGATGTCTTCGCCTTCCATTACGCGGCGCAGATTTCCCACAACGTCCATATTGAAAACGTAGATGGGCAGGTCGTTGTCCTGGCACATGCAGATGGCCGAAAGGTCCATTACTTTCAGATTACGAGCCAACACCTCGGCATAGGTGATGTCGCTGAACTTCGTAGCGGTGGGGTCCTTCTCGGGGTCGGCAGTGTAAACGCCATCGACACGCGTGCCTTTCAGCATCACATCGGCCTCGATTTCAACTCCCCGCAGTGAAGAGCCTGTGTCGGTGGTGAAGTAGGGTGAACCCGTTCCGGCCGAGAAAATGCACACCTTGCCAGCTTTCATGGCGTCAATGGCGCGCCACTTGGTGTAGAACTCACCCACAGGTTCCATACGGATGGCCGTGAGCACTTGGTTGGGAACGCCTGCAGCATCGAGTGCCGACGACAAAGCCAGTGAATTGATGACCGTTGCCATCATACCCATTTGGTCGCCTTTCACACGGTCGAAGCCTTTCTTGGCGCCGCTCAGACCACGGAAGATATTGCCACCACCAATGACGATGCCAATCTCCACGCCCATGTCGTGAATCTCCTTGATCTGTTCTGCATACTCGGTAAGTCGCTGTGTGTCAATGCCAAACCCTGTGCCGGCAGCAAGGCTCTCGCCGCTCAGCTTCAGTAGTATTCTCTTAAATCTTGCCATAATTGTTTTTATTGATTAAGTTTTACGAGTTATTGTAGTATGAATTCCACTTCCTTGAAAGCATATTGCACCGACCGGCCGTCGTCGCGTCGGAGTGTCAGCAGGCCTGTGGCATCGGTGCCAACCACCTCGGCTAAGAACCGCCCGTTGGCATCGCGGAACGGAAACATACCTCGACTGCGACGATAGAGCATGGCATTATAGCGCATAGTGGTCAGGTCGAGCATGCAGGGCGACAGCATGAAGCGATCGACGATGCGGCGCAGCACCACTTCGCGGTCGCACTCGTGTCCTAAGATCTGCACCATCGACACAGGATTGGGGGCATCGCTGACGAACGCGCGCTGGTTGACGTTCAGTCCCAATCCGATGATGCTGTCGCGGATCAGGCTGCCCTGCAGGCGGTTTTCGATGAGGATGCCGCACAACTTGCGGTCGCGCCAATAGATGTCGTTGGGCCATTTCACGCTCAGGTCGCTGATGCCAAATGCCTGCATGGCTTCAACCACGGCAAGTGAGATGGCCATCGAGATGTGGAACTGCTGGCTGGCTGGTATGCCATTGGGGTGGACGAGCAGCGAGAAGAGCAGGTTCTTGCCGCGTTCCGATTCCCACATGTTCTTGCCGCAGCCACGTCCTGCTGTCTGGAAGTCGGCCACGACAATGGTAGCGCCTTCGGCTGGCTGATAGTCGCGCAGGTAGCGATTGGTGGAGTCCACCTCGTCGAGTCTGATGAGCTTTGCTTCCATGTTCTTACTGTCTCTGCTATTGGTCTTCAATAGGCCAGCATCGGGTTGAAGGCGTCTTCCCAATGCTCTACGACTGGTGCACTGCCGTCGCTGCTGGCACTGACACAGACGATGTCGAAACGTATGTTGTTGTTCAGGCCGTAATGCTGCAGATAGGCATTTGCCGCATAGCCGATATTGCGGATTTTTTGCGCGTCTATGGCAGTGTCGCCACTAACGAGAGGATGTTTTTCGCGCGTCTTCACTTCTACAAATACTAGTGTACGCATGTCGGCAGTCAGTGCGACAATGTCTATTTCGCGATGTCCAACCCGCCAGTTACGGTTGCGAATGGTGTAGCCTTTGCGCTGTAGATGCTCCACGGCCACCTGTTCGCCCCATTTACCCGTTTCGTTGTGCTGTGCCATGATAGAAGAGGTTGATTGCTTTTTGGATGATTGTCTTATAACAACTGCAAAGATACGAAATAAAAATGAGAACACTTGTCTTTTTTCCTGTTTTTTCGTACCATTGACATTCGTCGAAGGCACTTTCGTTCGGAAAAGCGAAATGAAAAAACTTCGTGTTTTCTTTTGCTTTCCCCTCACTTATTCGTACCTTTGCAACATGACACAGGATGAACAACAGAAAACTGATGAGCGCCTGATGGCGATGGCACTGGCCGAAGCAGAGCAGGCAAAGTTGGCTGGCGAGATACCTATTGGTGCCGTTATCGCCTGCAAAGGGCGCATCATTGCACGCGCTCACAACCTGACCGAGACGTTGAATGACGTGACGGCGCATGCCGAGATGCAGGCCATCACTGCGGCTGCCAATCAGCTGGGCGGCAAGTACCTGCAGGATTGTACGCTTTATGTAACTGTAGAGCCTTGCCCTATGTGCGCCGGTGCACTGGGCTGGTCGCAAATCAGCCGTATTGTCTATGGCGCACCCGACGAGAAGCGTGGCTACAGGCGGTTCGCTCCTGATGTGTTGCATCCTAAATGCGTGGTCACGGAAGGTGTTTTAGCTGACGAATGTCGCGACCTAATGCAGCGGTTTTTCAAAGAGAAACGGCACTAATACGAAATGAAACGCTTAACCTTATTCTTTAATCATTCTTTTGGAAGATAAATATATTAGATGCATGCTCTTGTTTTAAGGATTGCACTTGCATCAAAAAAGAGAAAAGCCCGTCCGCATTTGGATTTCGATCTGCATATAGATACTTCCCCAAATGCGGACAGGCTTGAAGCCTCAAAGTGATAAAATCTCCACCTTACAGGTTACTGAAAGGACTTGCTGAGTCGAGTGGATGAAGGGATTGTTTCGCCTTACTTCACCAGTACGACCAGATACTTGCTTGTAGACCAGAACAGTTGCGGATTGGTAATGCGCAACACGTACTGCTTGTTGGCATCCTGCTGCAGGGTGTAGCTGCTCGACGGGTGCATGGTGAGGAGTCTTGCCGACTTCGAATAGAGCTTGATTTCTTTGTCAACACGGATATCGATCTTCGTGAAGTAGCTCTTGTTGAAGTTCGACTGCAGCACACGGTCGCCCTCGATGATGTGTTGCTCCTTCAGTTCCTTCTTGGTTCCGAAGACAAACCATGCGGTGTTGAGCTGCTTGTCCTGTGTGCTGATGGTTTCGCTCTTCTGCTTGCTCTCAGTAGTGAGGTTCTCCACGTGCGTGTTCAGATTGTTGATGGTCTCATCAAGCTCAGAGATATGGATGTCTTTCGAATCGAGTTCGGCACGAAGCTGCTGCAGCTGCTGATCTTTCTCCTCGAGTTGCTTCACCAGACCATCGATGGTGGCCTTCAGGGCATCGCCCTTCACGCTGCTCTCGCGCAACTGCTGGCGCAGCTTGGCAATGAGTTCGCGATTCTGCTTCATCGTGTTCGAGATGAACTGGATGTTCTCGCGAATCTGCTGAGCTTTGTTGGTACGCTCGCCATCCTTGACGATGCTCAGACGATTCTCGGCTTCTGCAATCTCGCGGAAGCCATCCTGAATCTGGTTCAGCGTTGCCATCATGTCGTTGATCTCGTTGTCCTTCTGATCAATGATCTTCTGCAACGAGTCACGTTGTGACGTTTCGGCCAAAGGGGCTGTACGGGGTTCTTGCTTACAACTGGTAGCCAAGAGCGCTGTGAGCGCCAATGCTACAAAGAATAGTTTTTTCATATTCAGTATGTTTGGTTTTTTATTGTTCTTTTTCTTGTCGTCTGCTCTTTTTCTCCGAGGGCTTGCCGGCTACGACGACGACGATTTCGCCCTTGGGAGGTGTCTTTGTAAAGTGCTCGACGAGTTCTGCCAGCGACCCTCTCACACTCTCCTCGTGCACCTTTGAAATCTCGCGGCAGACGCTGGCACGGCGATCATCGCCAAATACCTCGGCAAATTGCTGCAGCGTCTTCAGCAGTCGGTAGGGTGACTCGTAGAAAACCATGGTCCGCACCTCGTCGCGAAGCGACTCCAGATGCGTCTGCCGTCCCTTCTTCTGTGGCAGGAAACCTTCAAAGCAGAAGCGGTCGCAAGGCAATCCGCTCGACACCAGGGCTGGTATGCAGGCGGTGGCGCCTGGAAGCGTCTGCACCTCGATGCCTGCCGCAACGGCCTCGCGCACGAGGAAGAAGCCCGGGTCGCTGATGCCCGGCGTACCGGCATCGCTGATGAGTGCCACGGTCTGTCCTGCTTTCAGTCTTTCCACCACAGAGCTGCTCGTGCCGTGCTCGTTGAACTTATGATGAGAGATGAGATGGTTCTGAATGTCGAAATGTTTCAGCAGGATGCCCGACGTACGGGTATCTTCAGCCAGCACCACATCGGCTTCTTTCAGTAGCCGGATGGCTCGAAGCGTCATGTCCTCCAAATTGCCCACAGGAGTGGGAATGATGTAGAGAATACCCATCTTTCTTCTTCAATCGTTCATTTTTAGAGTGCAAATATAGTTAAATAATCTTCACTGACAAAAAAACTGGCGATTTCTTTGCAATTTTTAAAACGTCTTTGTATTTTTGCATGGAATTTATCACATTATTCGTAGCGATTTAAGCAAAATGATGCATCATATCGATGGGGAATCACACCGCCCCGGCCGAATTGAAGTGGTGTGCGGATCGATGTTCTCGGGCAAGACCGAAGAGCTCATCCGACGTATGAAGCGTGCGAAGTTTGCCAAGCAGAAGGTGGAGATCTTCAAACCGGCTATCGATACGCGCTATTCCGATAACGACGTGGTCAGCCACGACCAGAACGCCATACCATCAACGCCCGTTGAGACATCGTCGAGCATCCTCTTGCTCTCTTCCGACATCGAGGTGGTGGGCATCGACGAAGCACAGTTCCTCGACATGGGATTGGTCGACGTCTGCAATGAACTGGCAAATCGTGGTGTGCGTGTCATCGTCGCAGGTTTGGACATGGATTTCCGCGGTGTTCCTTTTGGCCCAATGCCTGCCTTGTGTGCCATTGCCGACGACGTCACAAAGGTTCATGCCATCTGCGTGCGCTGTGGCAATCTGGCCTATCTGAGCCATCGACTTGTGCAGAACGACAAGCGCGTGCTCTTGGGCGAAAAGATGGAGTACGAGCCACTCTGCCGCGACTGCTATCAACAAGCCGTCAAGAAAGAGGCATCATCGCCGACCATTTGAACCATTCTAAACCCTTCAAAACCCATCATAACCCCTTCATAACCCTTCATAACCCTTCATAACCCTTCATAACCCTTCATAACCCCATCATAACCCTTTCGAACCTTCCCGAACCGCGACTCCGTCGCTTTGACAATATGCAAGAGAAAATAACATTCGACCGATTCATTCGCTGGGCAGGTGTTGCTGCACTGGTGGTTTTTGTGCTGGCAGCCGTCAATTACCTGAGCAATGTCCTGCTGCCCTTTTTCATCGCCTGGTTCCTGGCGTACCTGCTCTATCCGGCAGTTAAGTTTGTGCAATATCGCATGCACGTGCGTTCGCGTGCGTTGAGCATTATCATCACCCTCATAGCGGTCATCGCTGTTGTTGGATTAGTAGTCTATCTGATCATCCCTCCAATGATAGAGCAGTTCCAGAAGTTGGGATCGCTCATCACCAAGTACATACAGACCTCGACCAACATCGACAGCATTCCAGGAGCTATCCAGCAATGGCTGCAGGAGAACCAGCAGGAGATAGACCGCTTCTTCCGTAGCAAGGACTTCACTAACAGCCTGCAGAAAGCCATGCCGCAGCTGTTCAACTTCCTCGGGCAAACCGCAAGCGTCATCATCAGCATTGTGGCATCGCTCATCACCTTATTATATATGTTCTTCATCCTGCTCGACTATGAGTATCTGACCGACAACTGGATTAAAATATTCCCAAAGAAGTCGCGGCCTTTCTGGCACGAACTCATGGGCGACGTGGAGCGCGAACTCAACAACTACATCCGTGGGCAAGGCCTCGTGGCGCTTACCATGGGTATTCTCTTCTGCATTGGATTCACGATTATCGATTTCCCCATGGCTATAGGTCTTGGCATTATGATTGGCATCATGGATCTTGTGCCTTATCTGCACACCTTTGCACTCATCCCAACGGCATTGCTTGCCCTGCTAAAAGCTGCTGACACAGGACAGAACTTCTGGCTCATTCTGCTGGCTGCGGTCGCCGTTTTCGCCATTGTTCAGCTCATCATCGATATGATTGTCACCCCGAAGATCATGGGAAAGGCCATGGGACTCAACCCTGCCATCCTGCTGCTCTCGCTCTCCGTGTGGGGTGCGCTGCTTGGTTTCATCGGACTCATCATAGCCCTGCCCCTGACGACATTGCTCATCGCCTACTACCAGCGCTACGTGACGCGCGAAAATGAAGATGAAACGCCCTATATGCCAATCCCCAGTCAGGAAGCCGTTGCTACTCCAAAGACCGATAAAAATAGCTGCGAAGCAACTGACGTGGAGCCAAAAGAGGGGGTAAATGAAGAAAAGTTGCCAGAAAATTTGGCAGAATAAAAAAAAGGTAGTACCTTTGCACTCGCTTTCGAAGAAATGTGCCTTGGCACAACAACGCGGAAGCACAGCGGAGATCCGCTAGCTCAGTTGGTAGAGCACAACACTTTTAATGTTGGGGTCTTGGGTTCGAGCCCCAAGCGGATCACAAAAAAGAGAGGCTTTCAGTGGCCTCTCTTTTTTGTTTTCTCCGCTTGCGTCTCTCACCCAAGGGTTCTTGCTCCGCTTCTCTCCGCAAGCGTCTCTTTCAGAGCCGAGCGCGAGCCCCAAGCGGATCACAAAAAGAGAGGCTTTCCGATGGCCTCTCTTTTTTGTTTCCCCCGCTTGTGTCTCTCACCCAAGGGTTCTTGCTCCGCTTCTCTACGCAAGCGTCTCTTTTTTACTTTTTTACTTTTTTCCCTTTTTTCCCTTTCATTATGGTCAGTACCAGCTGTAGCCATGTTCCTTGCAGTAGTCGATGGCAGGCTGATAGCCTTGGAAGGTGGCTTTGCGAATCCATCGCAGCCCGATGCGCTCGTCGCGCTTGACGCCATTTCCCGTCATGTGAAACCAGCCTATGGCAAACTGTGCCTGCGCATCGCCACCTTGTGCTGCCAGCTCATACCAAAAGGCACACTCAACGAGGTCTTTTTCGGCACCATCGCCATTCCAATGGGCTGCTCCACAGTTTTTTTGCGACTGTATGTGGCCCTGAAAGGCTGCTTCGCGATACCAAAGGTATGCTTTTTCGTGGTCACATTCGACGCCATTGCCAAGATAATAGGCATTGGCTACGTTTACTTGCGACTGCAGGTCGCCCATCTTTGCAGCGCGCTGGTACCAGAAGAAAGCCTTCTCGGCATCTTGTTCAACGCCGTCGCCGTTGTAGTAGCACTCGCCCACGTTGTAGCAGCCATAGACGTCATCGGCGAGGGCGGCTTTCATGTACCATTCAAAGGCTGTCGAATGGTTCTCCTTCACGCCAAGTCCACGATGATAGCACACGCCCAGGTTGTTCATGGACTTGGCATCGCCCTCATAGGCAGCCTTTCGATAGGCGTCGGCTTTGTCGCGTTCTTTTTGCATGTGAGGTCAGGAATTACGATGGATGGTGTTCAGTGCCTGCATGATGTTGGCTGGAGGTCGTCCTGCCTGCAGTTCGCGGCGCATGAAGTTCATGTGCGGAGTGACGTGGCTGAAGAACTGCCTGTAGCCCTCACACAGATAGTTAAGGCCGACATTGCCATACTTGTCGCGCAGGAACCGGTTCTTGGGACATTCGCCATGGCAAGCGAACAGGAACGGGCACTCGCGGCACTGTCGTGGCAGCATCGCGGTCTTCATCTGTGCAAAGCGTTGCTGCTGTGGCGAATAGACCATTTCGGTGATAGTCTTTTCGTTGAGATTTCCCAGGCGATACTCTGGAAAGACAAAGTGGTCGCATGAGTAAACGTCGCCGTTGTGTTCCATCACGGCAGCATGACCGCAGTGGGCAGACAGCGAACAGATGCCAGGCGTCACGCCCACCCAGTTGGCAAGCGTTGCATCGAATATTTGTACGAAGATGCTGCCCACGTCGGCCACTACCCATTCATCGAACAATTCGCAGAGGAAGCGTCCCCATTGCGATGGCGTGATGGAGTGGGAGGTAAGCCGCCCTCCTTCCTGCATGCCCGGTGCCAATGTGAGCCCGTCGTCGCGGCTGACAATACGTTCGACGATAGGCGCAAACTGAAGGTATTGGCAACCGATGTCCTTGAAGAACCTGTAGAACTCACGGGGTTGCCCGACGTTCAGGTTGTTGACCACAGCGAGTGCATTCCACTCCACGTGGTGGTCCTTCAGCAGTTGCAATCCTTGCATGACGCGGTCGAACGAAGGCCCGTCGGCCGATGTGCGGCGATAGGCATCGTGAACGTTGCGCGGTCCGTCAATGGAGATGCCCACAAGGAAGCCATTCTCGCGCAGAAACTCGCACCACTCGGGCGTGAGCAACGTGCCGTTGGTCTGTATGCTGTTCACCACCTGCCGGCCCCGTGCATAGCGCCGTTGCAGCTGTAGGGCCCGCTGATAGAAGGCGATGGGGCGCAGGAGTGCTTCGCCGCCATGCCAAGTGAAGAGCACTTCGGGCGTGGTCTGTGCCTGCATGTAGTCCGCGATGAACTTCTCCAGCAGCCTTTCGCTCATGAAGTGGGCGTCGTTGCCGGCATAGAGGTGGTCCTTCTCCAGATAGTAGCAGTAGCGACAGCGCAGGTTGCAGCGAGCCCCTGCGGGTTTCAGCATGACGTAGAGCGGTCGGCTAAAGGCAAAACTGGTGTTCATGATGACGATGAGTATCTTTACGTGGGAGTGGGTGGGCGGTGTCGCTACTTGCGCGTCTTGCGCAACAGGCGCAGAAACTTGCGCACGAGGCGAGGGTGTTTTAGGGCCACGTTGTGGCGCTCGCCAGTGTCGTTGCGCATGTCGTAGAGTTGTGGTTCAGGCAGGTTGCCCGTTTCCACCTTGGCTCCCCAGGGAATCATCTTCGGTCCCTGGCTGGGCTCTATGAATTTCCAGCGTGGCGTCCTGACGGAGAGCACACGCGAGGTCGATTGTTCGACGACGTACTTACAGCCTTTGTCGCGCTGGCCCAGCAATGTCGGCAGTTGGTCGTGGCTGTCGGGTGCTGCATCTGCGGGGAGTTCCACGCCCGTCATGGCAGCCATTGAGGCCATCAGGTCGACGAGCGAGAACAGGGCATCCGTCTGCGTGCCTTTTGCCACGTGACCTGGCCACGTGACTACCAGCGGTACAGCCGTTCCGCCCTCGAACGAACTGTACTTGTGCCCGCGGAATGGACCGGCAGGGCTGTGGCCGCCCAGCAGTTCCTCGGCACGGTCGTCGTAGCCATCGTCAACGACAGGTCCGTTATCGCTTGTGAGGATGACAAGTGTATTCTCCTCGATGCCTAGCCGGCGGAGTTCCTGCATGAGTTGCCCTACTGACCAATCGAACTG
>JAEEGL010414315.1_pt1 | contig 14321 bp, 16 predicted proteins | sample 9134231 | NCBI WGS metagenome assembly JAEEGL01 (sample SAMN16246548, study PRJNA631951) | gut metagenome | biome: gut microbiome; feature: rumen; material: fiber-attached | host: Bos | place: Iran: Karaj | collected 2018-10 | reverse complement strand
ACTATGGGTCGTATGCACTCTGACGCTCAGTTCGCAGGTTCTTCTTCCGTTCCTGCTCACGTTGAGATGATGGGCTTGATCGGTATGGGTAACAACCCGATGGTTGGTGCTACAGTTGCTGTTGCTGTTTCCGTTGAGGAAGCTGCTAAGGAAGGCAAGTTCTGATAGCCTGATCCATAAGGTTTATTATGATTATGAAAGCCCCTTCTTCGCGAAGGGGCTTTTTATAGTTGCAAATTGTATCTCTGTGGTAAAATCACAGGGTAGGGGATTGGTTATGGGATTTATCAGATTCAGAAAAGTTACCAGTGTTTTTCTTATGTCGGTAGTCATTATATTGATGTCGTCATCATGTGTTCAGGCACCGATTATCGATCAGGGTGAAGTATTGAATACTCTTCAGGAATTATATCCTGATGACAGATTTTCGGTAGTAGATCAAAATCCCGGCGGGATTATTATAAGATCTGAGAACTTTTCCGACAGTAACATCTATGTAGAGGAAAGAGAGGACGGCCTCTATTCATCATATCTTCATGAGTATTATGAGAATCAGATCGACGAGTACTTTACTGAGCTTACATGTGAGTACTTCGATTCCAAAGACATGAGTGGAGTGTCAGTCTATTGGAATACTTCGGTATATTTCCCGCTTGAGGAGATATCTGAAGAAGATTTCATGAGGGAATATGTTTATAACGAGATAATGATTTCGGTTTATTATGATGATCTCGAGTCGTTTCCGGACAGGGAGTCCCTGACTGAATACATAATCGGAATGGTAGATGAACTTGATGCCCCCTGCAGAATCGAGATTACGCTGTATGTTTTAGGGGAGAGCACATACGATTGTTCCACCAGTTGTACTGTGGTCGCAGACAGGACAGATCATATAGAGTCATTGGATATCTCAGATACCCGTATGGTCACAGCGGAGGGTTGATAGGATGAAGAGATTAACAATGGTTCTTGTAATGGTATCCGTAGTTCTGACATCCTCTGTTTTATGCGGCTGCGGTGAGCTTCTGCGCACCGAGGAATCTGCGCAGGCGATGGTAGCAGAAGTAAATTCTCATTATCCGGATGATTTATTGACGTATAACGGAATTCTCCCGAAGACCGATGACTTCATAGTTGAAATGTCTTCCGAGAAGTATCCGGGCGTTGTTATAACCGTCCGTGACAGAGACGGTGTTATCGAGAGCAACTACTATGCTTTGGCAAGGTCGGAAGCGACAGGCGGGTACTTCGCGGATCTTGCGTCTCGATACTTTGATTGTGAACATATCGAGGCCCGCTGGAACGGCTGGCAGAGCTGCTATTCTGCCTACAATGAATTAAGCGATGATTCCTTCATAAAGCAAAATATCGATAATAACTTCACGCTTTATCTTTACTATGAAGAGTATCCGGAACAGGATGAGATGTATCAGATAATTACACAGATGCTTATTGATCTTGAACTTCCAATCAGAATGCATATCGAGCTTTACAGTGTCGATGATATTGGTCTGGAACGCGGGGAAGAATGCACTTGTGATATCGATTATTATGCAGTTATCGACGATAGCACAACGGGAGCCCAGGCTATTTCAGATACCGCAGACAGTAGCGATTGTCCCTACATAAGAGTTACTTATAACTATGAGGTTCTGAGGGATTATCAGGTCTAGAGATGATATAATGAAACAACGTATGTGACGAGGAAGGATATTATAATGGCTGATTACGTCAATAACTGGCACAAGATATGGGGCAAAAAGAGCCTTAACGGTACTCTTGAAGGAAAGTCCGAATTCGAAGCGTTCTGCATGTTGAAAAAAGCGGACGGATTTGATGTGGCAGTTGAGAATGAAGAGAAGTATTACCAGGGCTTTTATAATGAGTTTCAGAGATTCTTCGATGCGTACGGAGATTCAGTAAAGAGCGTATATGAAGTCGGATGCGGAAGCGGAGTAAATCTGTTTCTGTTTAAGAATCGAATCAAGGATGTAAAGCTCGGCGGTATAGATTATTCCGAAAGCCTTCTTAACCAGGCTGCAAAGATTGGCGGCGGAGATGATTTTATATGCGGCGAGGCATCTGATATGCCGACTGAACCCAAGTATGACCTTGTTTGGTCGGAAGGCGTATTTGAGTATTTTTCTTCAACTGAATATGCTGCTACGGTTCTTCGTAAGATGATTACAAAGAGCAACAAAGCGGTAATTCTTCTTGGAGTTTATGACAAGGATAAAGAGCAGGAATTGATGGATCACAAGAGGGCTATAATTCCTGATTATGACAAGAAGTATGAAGGACTTCCTAAGAGATTTTATTCTAAGTCATGGGTTGAAGAAATAGCAGGCGAATTCGGGAAGAAAGTAATCTTTTCATTGCCTGATAACCCGGAATATTGGAATGCCGGCTATCAGTTCAACGTTGTAATTATGTAATATCAGTGACTGATAAGGGGCAGGATAATATAGCTTATAAGAATATCTGCAAAGAATACACCAGTTATGGGAATAGACAGACCGAGAAGATTCCTCCGGTCTGTTTTTTGTGTCAGAGTAAATACTCCGGGTATTGCCCATCTGGCATAGAGCACCCCCATGACTCCGAATATCAGTACTGATCTTGCACAGACATATCCGCCGATATTTCCCCAATTCCAGATCTCGACATTGTAGTCCCATAATCTCTTGCCATTGAAGAAATGGTAAAGTACATATCCTGTTGTGAATTCAATTACAAAAGAGCCAATCATGGTGACAATAAAAACGACTATGGGCTTAAGTTTATGTCTGTAGACTATAAGAGTGAGAAAAAGACCACCGAACGCATATATGGGAAGCCAAGGACCTCCCTGGCCTCTTCTTATGAAATGTCCCTGGTCGATTCTGTAGAAGAGCATCTCATAAATCCATCCGATTATTCCGCCCAATATGGCGAGGAGGATTATTGCTATGGCATCGCGTTGCTTACGTGAGAGGTCTTTGTCCATGATATTTCCTTATACTCTGAATATAACGCCGACATAAGCCGGCACACCCTGCCCTACGGTTAGTATAACATTACTGTTGTGTTATAATCCCTAATTATAAGAACAGATGGGAGTTTTTTCCTCGATGCGTATTCTTTACATTGATCCGGGAACCGGAAGTATGCTGTTTGCCGTAATCCTCGGCATCGCTTCTACCGTGTTTTTTTTGGCACAAAAGTTCTGGATCAAGCTTAAGTTCATACTTACGAGCGGACGTGTAAAGGATGATATAAATGCCCGTAAGATTCCGTTGGTTATCTTTGGAGAAGACGGAAGATACTGGAATCACTTCCATGGTGTATGTGATGAATTGGAGCATAGGGGCATCGATTGTGAATACTTCACTATGGATAAGTCTGATCCCATATTGGAAACTAAATACGAGCATATTCATCCTCTGTTCATCGGAGAAGGAAATAAAGCCTTTGCAAAACTCAATTTGCTTAAGGCTAAAGTGCTCTATACAACTACACCGGGGCTTGAAGTATATCAGTGGAAGAGATCTCCCAATGTCGATAAATACGTTCACATCTACCATGGCGTAGATGAGGGTACTGGCTACAGGATGTTCGGAATGGATTTCTTTGACAGCCTCTTTTTGGCATCTGACTTTCAGGCCGGATATATAAGAAAGCTGGAAGAGTTAAGGGAAGAAGATCCTCATGAGATCACGATTGTCGGAAGTCCGTATCTTGATGAATTAAAGAAGAGAGCGGATTCATTGGCAGTTAATGATAAGGATCCTTCTGATATAACGGTACTTGTTGCTCCGTCATGGGGAGACAGTGCTATTCTTTATCGTTTTGGTGATGAGCTCTTGGATGCGTTGGTGAAGACGGGATACCACATTATTGTCCGCCCTCATCCACAGAGCTTGAAAACAGAGAGACACATAATGGATCCTCTTATTAAGAAGTATCCTGACAATGATCAGATAGAGTGGGATTACAGCAATGACGTGTTGCCTTCGTTAAGCCGTGCAGATGTAATGATCAGTGACTTCTCAACAGTTGTTCTTGACTACACACTGATCTTTGACAAGCCGGTCATCATTGCTGATCCGTATTATGACAAAGCTCAATATGATTCTGCATGGATCGACGAAGAGGTATGGAGAATCAGAATTCTTGATCAGCTTGGAATATCGCTTAAGAGAGAAGACTTCCCTAAGATGAAAGAGAAGATCGATTATCTTACTGAGTGTGACAGATTTAAAGAGAGCAGGGACAAGCTTCGCGAGCAGGTTTGGACGAATCAGGGTAAATCCGCCAAGATCATAGCTGATTATCTTGAATCGCAGTTGAAAGCAGGTTGATCAGGGGTATATAAGACTATGTCGATATTGGCTTCCTTTATGGTTCCGCATCCTCCGCTTATCGTGCCCGAGGTCGGACGCGGCGGGGAGAAACAGGTATCGACGACGATTGCTTCCTACGAGAAAGTAGCAGACGAGATCGCAGAATTAAAGCCTGAGACCATAGTTATAACAAGTCCTCACGCGACAATGTATTACGATTATTTCCATATATCTCCGGGTAAAAATGCCCGTGGGTCTTTTGCTATGTTCAGAGCCCCCGGGGTTAAGTTCGCGGAAGAATATGACGATGAGCTTGTAGATAAGATATGTTCTATCGCCGATGATGCGGATTTCCCCTGCGGCACAATGGGACAGAGGGAGCCGGAACTTGATCACGGCACTATGGTTCCGCTTTGGTTCATACGTAACAAGTATAAGGATGGTAAGATTGTACGCATCGGGCTCTCGGGACTTCCTTACGATTACCACTATAAGCTCGGCACCATGATTCGCGATGCAGCTGATTCTCTTGGAAGGAATATAGTAATTGTTGCAAGCGGCGATCTTTCCCATAAGCTTCAGGATTACGGTCCTTACGGGTTCGCCAAGGAAGGTCCCGAGTATGACGAGAAGATAATGGATGTTATGGGACGCGCGGCATTTGATGAGCTTTTGGAATTCGATGAAGATTTTTGTGATCTTGCTGCCGAGTGCGGACACAGGTCATTTGTCATTATGGCGGGAGCCTGGGACGGTGTGAAAGTTATCCCTAAAGTGTATTCGCATGAAGATGTTACGGGAGTAGGCTACGGCATTTGTTCCTTCTATCCCGAGGGAGGTTAATATGAGTGATATCTATGTGGATCTTGCGGTTAAATCTCTTACAAGCTATATAGCTGACGGTAAGAAACTTAGGCTTCCCGATAACCTTCCTGATGAACTTATAAAACAGCGTGCCGGGGCTTTCGTCTCGCTTCATAAGAACGGAGAGCTTAGAGGCTGCATCGGAACGATAGGTCCCACTACTTCCTGTGTTGCACAGGAGATAATAGACAACGCCATAAGTGCATCTACACGTGATCCGAGATTTCCTTCCGTAACGGCAGATGAGATTCCAGAACTTGAAGTAAATGTCGATGTTCTCATGGACCCCGAGGACATTGATACTTTGGAAAAACTTGATGTCAAAAAGTACGGCGTCATCGTCTCTACTCCCGACGGAAGAAGAGGACTTTTGCTGCCTGACCTCGAGGGCGTGGACACGGTCGAGGATCAGGTTTCCATCGCGATGTATAAAGGCGGGATACATTCCCACGAGAAAATCTACCTGCAGCGCTTCGAAGTGGTACGTCACAGATGAGCCGCTGTCACGTCTGCTTCCGGCACTGCGAGCTTAAGGAAGGTGCCATCGGTTTCTGCGGGGCAAGAATCGGCACGGATTCAGGTGTCAAAGCTTCCAACTACGGACGGATTACTTCACTTGCATTAGACCCCATCGAAAAGAAACCTTTGCGACGTTTCCACCCCGGCTCGAGAATCCTTTCTGCGGGAAGTTACGGGTGCAACTTAAGGTGCCCTTTTTGTCAGAACAGTGAGATATCCTGGGGAGAATCGGTAAAGATATATGAGACCTCGGCTGATACCATTACGCCTGAGGAGCTTACGGCACTTGCCGTGAAGTATAAGGATCGGGGGAACATCGGCATCGCCTTTACTTACAATGAGCCCCTTGTAGGATACGAGTTTGTTAAGGATGCTGCGAAGCTATCTTATGAGAAGGGGCTTAAGAATGTCATCGTAAGTAACGGCACAGCTGAATTATCTGTGTTAGATGAGTTAAGGCCTTATATCGATGCGACGAATATCGATCTTAAGTGTTTTGATCCTAAGACATATAAAAATGTACTCGGGGGTGACCTTGATATGACCATGGCGTTTATTAAGGATGCCTGTAAGAGTGCACACGTTGAGATAACGTGTCTAATTGTCCCCGGCATAAGTGATGATCCCGATATGATGTGTGCCATGGCAGAATGGATCGCATCTTTAAATGATGAGATACCTCTTCACGTATCTAGGTTTCATCCTTGTTTCCACATGAGTGATGCCAAGGCGACACCAGTTGATACGGTGTATAAACTTGCAAAAGTAGCAAGAAAAAAGCTTAGATACGTTTACACCGGAAATTGCTGATAACTTACACCAATAGTGTTACAGTTCGTTAATAAGTAACATGGTAAAATGTCTTTATTACTATCAAAGAGTAAAGGAGATCAATCATGGAGATTAAAGTATATCGTTGTAAGCACTGCGGTAATATCGCGATAAAGGTTATTGATTCCGGTGTGTCTATGACATGCTGCGGAGAGGCTATGGAAGAGCTTATTCCTTCTTCTGTTGATGCAGCTGTTGAGAAGCACGTTCCTGTTGTTGCCCGCGAAGGCGATATGGTAAAGGTATCCGTAGGAGCCGTTACACATCCTATGACTGCTGAGCACTATATCCAGTTCGTTATCCTTGATACGACTGCAGGCGTTCAGATCGCTAAGCTTAATCCGAATGATGAGCCTGTTGCAGTATTCAGTGTTCTTTCAGGTGCTGAAGTTAAAAAGGCTTATGCATACTGCAATCTCCACGGTCTCTGGGTTGACTGATAGAAGGCTGATAACTTAAGCATAATTAAAGGGCTGTCTCATTACTTGAGACAGCCCTTTTTTGTTCATTCTATCCCCCTTAAAAAGATATAAACTGGTTATAAATTATGTGATTATCGTTCTCAACGAAGTTCGTATACTTAGGTTGAAGACGCTTTTTTAGTATGATAAAGTGAAAAACGTTGTTTAAACAATAATAGGGGGGTGCGGATAATGCCTTATATCGCTTTGTTATGTCCGGCGGCTATATCACTTGCCATATTCAGAAAGAGAAGAGGTTCTGATGTTAAGGTAATTGATTCAGTTGTTGCATATCTTGGATTCGTTCTCATGATCAACTGGCTTACGATGTGTACTTCCGTTTACCTTCTCAAGATCTACGATTCACAGATGGAGTTTATGGAGAATTTCGTGTTCTTCACAAAGTACGTTGCAATTGCTTTGATATTCGCTTTGATACTTCCTCCTTTGTTCGACCTTTTCCAGAAGTTCTTCGTTATAGCATTCAATGACAAGAAGAAATAAGATAACCGGAATATTACTCTGGATATTAAGAGTAATCGCATATCTGTTGGCGATACTGGGAAGTCTTCTTATGGTGTCACTTAAGTGGCTCAAGGAGACATGGGGTCCGGTCAGTTTCTCGACAGCACTATTCCAGATTAAGACTCCGATGGTAGGCGTCGATTCCAATATCGTTGAGACATACGTTAAAGATATCGCGATGCCTGCAGTTATCATTCCTCTTATCGGAATAATCGTGCTTTGCCTTGTTACCAAGGCCATGAAGACAACGGGTTATTCGTTAAAGCTTGGTATCAATAAGCTCGGAATACTTAACATCACATACCGCCCGATTGTGGTTCTCGGAACACTTGGTCTTCTCATCGGATGCTGGGTTCAGGTTCCTGCACTTGCAAAAGATACAGGCGTTCCCGATTACGTGGACAGTCTCGTTCACAGATCTACTATCTACGAGAATTACTATGTGGTTCCGACGGATGACCTTCTTACATTTCCTGAGCAGAAGCGTAATCTCGTTCTTATCTATGTAGAGAGTCTTGAAAGTTCTTATCTGTCAGTTGATGAAGGCGGCGGAATGCCTTCCAATCTGATTCCTAATCTTACAAACCTCGCAAGTGAGAGCGTATCATTCTCCAACACCGATTCATTCGGAGGCGCAACCCAGACTCAGAATGTAGGATGGACGATGGCTGCTCTTCTCACGACCTCATCAGGCGTTACTTATAATGCACCGATAGACAGTAATGACATGCAGTCGTACAGCATATTCCTGCCGGGATTAAGAACACTCGGAGATATACTTGCCGACAACGGTTACGATAACTACTTCGTCTGCGGATCAGATGCAGGATTTGGAGGAAGAAAGTCGTACTTCTTAAGCCACGGCAATTATGCTATCCACGACTTTACATATGCAAGCGAGTCGGGATACCTTCCCGAAGGTTACCATAACGGATATTGGGGCATGGGTGATGCCATGCTTTTCGATATGGCGAGGGAGGAGCTTACTTCCATAGCAAGCAGCGGAAGGCCCTTTAATTACACGATACTTACCGCAGATACGCACCCGCCGGAAGGATATGTGTGTGATGTGTGCGAGCCCATTGAAGGTGAGGGCCCACTTGCAACTTCCATACGCTGTTCCGACAGACAGGTGTCGCAGTTTGTCGAATGGCTTAAAGAGCAGGACTGGTATGAGGATACAACGGTAATAATCGTCGGCGACCACCTTCTCATGAGTGATGTGCTTGCCGTGCAGATGCCTGAGGGTTATCAGCGCCACGTATTCAATATCTTTGTTAACCTTCCTGAGGGACTTGCTCCCGTTAATGCCAACAACAGAATCTTTGCTACTACGGATTATTTCCCGACGATACTTGCGGCGATGGGCGTTGAGATAAGCGGAGACAGGCTGGGACTTGGAACAAACCTGTTCTCGGACCGTCAGACTTTGCTCGAGGAAATGGGCGAAGATGCGTACAATACGGAAGTGTTAAGATACTCAGATTACTACTTTAATAACTTTGTGTGAACGCCCGTAAAGCGCCTTATTGTGATGATATAATTACCACATAAGGGGATTTATTATGCGCACAAAGATAGAAGGTAACTGTATCATTGCTTTTCCTGATGAGAACATCACTTCTAGTAATGCGCCTTCAGTCGAGAAGGAATTCAGACAGATTATAGAGTCTGCTCCCGATAAGGAATTTGTTATCGATGCCTCTGATATTGAGTACATCTCGAGTGCTGGACTTCGTATCCTGTTAGTAATCTCCCAGGAGAAGGAAACCAATCTTACCGTGTGTAATGTAAGTTCTTCTCTTTATGAGATATTCGATATGACGGGTTTTACTGAGATTCTAAATGTCGAGAAGAAGATGCGCGAGATCTCAGTCGACGGCTGCGAGGTTATCGGCCGCGGCGCGACAGGTACAGTTTACCGTCTTGATGAAGACACCATCATAAAGGTATACCCCAGCAAGGACAGCCTTCCGATGATAAAGAGGGAGAGGGAGCTTTCCCGTCAGGCTTTCGTAAAGGGAATCCCCACTGCGATAAGCTTCGATATCGTAAAGGTAGGCGAAGGCTACGGTTCTGTGTTCGAGCTTATTAATGCGAATATCATGAACGATGTTCTGAGGAAGAATCCCGACAGGATAGATGAGCTCGTCGTTAACTTCATTGATCTCATGAGAGACGTTCACAGTGTAGAGGTTGCTCCCGGCGCTCTTCCTTCAGCACGCGATAAGTACAAAAAACTTCTGGATGATCTTAAAGATATCATTCCCGATGATGTTTCTTCCGGTATGAGAAAGCTTCTGGAAGAAATCCCTGAGGACAACCACGTTATCCACGGCGATTTCCATATGAAGAACATCATGTTAAGTGATAAGGTTCCTCTCGTTATTGATATGGAGACATTATGTGCGGGCAATCCCATCTTCGACCTTCAGGGGCTATATGTAACATACGTCGCTTACCTTGAGGCTGAACCTGATAACAGTATGAAATTCCTTGGCATATCTTCCGAAGTAAGCCGGGCGATCTTCGATAAGAGTTTGAATTACTATTTCAAGGATTTATCCGAAGAAGAAAAAGAGCATGAGATCGATAAAATCAAGCTTCTCGGAGCTCTGAGATTTCTTGAGTGCATCATCATCAACGGCTGCACCCGTCCCGACTTAAGAGATGTACGAATAAACCAGGCCATTAATCTTATGAGGGAGCTTCTCCCCAAGGTTGATAACTTATGGGTAAGAAGATAAATGCCGTATTGGGCATGGCGACAGTTGCCGCCCTTTTATTCCACGTTGTTTATCAGGTAGTAGCTTTCCAACTGTTCTACTATAATCCCACTATTTCCAAGCTGACATCGCACATCATATCGTGCCTTGTTATCCTGCATGTTATCTGTTCCATCTATATCTTCATTAAGTCTCACGACTTAGGTAACGGAATCAAGTATGCAGGACTTAATGCGAGGACGATTATCCAGCGTGTAACGGCGGTGGCAATGCTCATTCTTATCGGAGTTCATGCAAGTATATTTAATCTGCTTCCGAAGTCGCTTGCATGTGAGAAAGTTTGCCCCGTAAATATACCCACGCTTGCCTCGATGGCAAGAATGAATCGCTTATAATAAGTTCCGATACGTAGTATAATTACCCCGTTAAATACGGAGGATGTATTTGTGGAGAATAAAGACAGAGGATCCTTTAAAGGATCGATAGGATTTGTACTTGCTGCGGCAGGTTCTGCGGTTGGTCTTGGTAATATCTGGAGATTTCCTTACTTGGCTGCAAGAGACGGCGGCGGATTGTTCCTTCTTATCTATATCGTTCTTGCTTTGACGTTCGGCTTCACACTTGTAACTACTGAAGCTGCCATCGGACGTAATACGAAGCAGAGCCCTCTTACGGCTTATTATCACCTCGTTCCGAAGTGGCACTGGGTCGGCTTGTTCTCCTGCCTTGTTCCGTTTTTTATCGTTCCTTACTACTGCGCTATCGGCGGATGGGTATTAAAGTACTTCATTGTTTTCCTCACAGGACACGGTGCCGAGGCTGCTGAAGACGGTTACTTCGGTACATTCATCTCAGGTAAGACTGAACCCGGAATCTACCTTGCCATCTTCCTCGTTCTTTGTGCAGTTATCATTTATAAAGGCGTTAACGGCGGTATCGAGAGATCTTCCAAGATCCTCATGCCTATCCTCCTTATATTGTGCATCGGAATTGCAATCTATTCACTTACATTAAGCAGTACTAATGAAGCCGGTGAGGTAGTAAGCGGTCTCGACGGTCTTAAGGTATATCTCATTCCTGATTTTACCGGAGTGGGAGTTAAGGAGTTTTTCTCCATCACCATGGATGCGTTGGGCCAGCTGTTCTTCAGCTTGAGCGTAGCGATGGGTATCATGATCGCTTACGGATCTTACGTTCCTAATGAAGCTAACCTCGTTAAGTCCATCAACCAGATCGAGTTCTTCGATACATTCGTAGCATTCCTTGCAGGCGTAATGATCATCCCTGCTGTATTCGTATTCATGGGTCCTGACGGATTGTCCACAGGTCCTTCACTTATGTTCGTATCCCTCCCTAAGGTATTCATGCAGATGGGTCCCGTGGGTAACATCGTGGGTGCCGTATTCTTCGCGATGGTGCTTTTCGCTGCGGTAACAAGTGCTATGTCACTTCTTGAAGCAGTTGTGTCGAGCCTTATCGATGCATTCAAGATGGAGCGTAAGAGAGCAACTGTTGTTGAGTCCGCGATCGCTCTTCTCATCGGTCTTATCGTGTGCGCAGGATACAATACTCTTTACTTCGAGTACCAGCTGCCGAACGGTTCCGTCGGTCAGATCCTCGACATGTTCGACTATGTAAGTAACAACATATTGATGCCTATCATCAGTATCGCTACCTGCATCCTCGTAGGCTGGGTATTAAAGCCTAAGTTTGTTATCGATGAAGCTACAAGAAACGGTGAGAAGTTCGGAAGAAAGGGCCTTTATATCGTAATGATCAAGTTCATTGCACCTGTCTTCCTCTTTATCCTTCTCATCATATCGTCCGGTATTCTGACTTAAGTTATAATAGGTTTATGAATTACGATTGCCTGATTATTGATGATGAAAGAGAATTAGCCGATAACACGTGCGAATACTTTAATATGTTCGACGTTCCTTCGCGTGCTGTTTACAGCAAGGCGGAGGCATTAGACTTTCTTGCCAGGGATTCGGCATCGCTCATCCTTCTTGATATCAATCTGTCAGATGGTTCGGGCTTCGAGCTTTGTAAGCACATAAGACAAACACTCGATACACCGATACTTTTTATCTCCGCGCGTAACACCGATGACGATAAGATCATCGCCCTTAACATAGGCGGTGACGACTATATCGAGAAGCCGTATTCTTTGGGCGTTGTTCTTGCCAAGGTTAAGGCTGTGCTTAAGCGCATCAATAAGACTTCTGAAGTTAAGCCCGACATCTACGATGACGGCCGCATTAGAGTTGATAAAGTAAATAAGGTCCTGACTGTTGAAGGCGAAGTGAAGAAACTTACCTCAATGGAGTTCTCGCTTCTTTCTTACCTTATAGACAACAGCGACAGACTGATTACGAAGGCGGAGCTTTTCGATAACGTGTGGAAGGATAAGTTTACTTCCGACGGTACTCTTAATGTGCACATAAGGAAGCTTCGTGAAGCGATAGAGCCTGATTCCACGAACCCCACTTACATAGTTACTGTGTGGAAGGAAGGGTACAAGTTCGTATCAGGTAAAGCCGGATGAAGAAGGGCGTATTCATTGCCCTTATAGCAGCTACCTTCCTGTTAGAGACGGGGCTTTGTTTTTTCTTTCACAGCAAGCTTGAAGACGTTAAGCAGGACGTCGTTACAGTAAATGCGTGCCTTAAGGAAGTCGAGGAGAATTACGGCGACACTTCCCGTTACCTAACGGATATCGATTACACCCTGATCGACAACGACGGAAACGTTACATTCAGAACTTCGGACGGTCTTTCCGAGACCCTCGTGGAAGCCGTAAGCAACTCCGATTCCGTTCTCGACATCGAGTGTGACGGAGATGTTGTAGGTAAGATGATCGTGCACAACACGACGTCAGACCTTGTTACGAAGTACAAGACCTTGCTGGTAACGGGTATCTTCGTAATGTCTTTTCTGCAGCTTCTTGTAGTATCTTCTTACTTCATCTACTTAAGAAAGACGATAATCGAGCCCTTCGCACGCCTCAAGGACTTCGCCTCAAGGGTAGCGGGCGGCAACCTCGACTTGCCGTTAACTTTAGACAAGGGACACATCTTCGGAAATTTCACGGAAGCCTTCGACATGATGCGCGTGGAGCTTAAGAAAGCGCGCCAGGCCGAAAAGGAAGCGAACGATGCGAAGAAGGAGATGGTCGCGAAGCTTTCTCACGACATTAAGACTCCCGTGGCATCCATTAAGTCCTCTTCCGAGATTGGATACGAGATAAGTAAGGACGAGAAGACAAGGCATTACTTTAATCTCATTAATGAGAAGTCGGATCAGGTTACGGCGCTTGTGGCTAACCTGTTTAATTCCAGCGTCAACGACATCACCGAGATTGCCGTAACCCCCATGGGGTACAGCTCGGATATCTTAGAATCCATCATTAGTGGAAGCGATTATCTTAACAGGGGATCATCGTTTAAGGTGCCTGAGACACGTATATTCGTCGATAAGCTCAGGATCCAGCAGGTGTTTGATAACCTGTTCATGAATTCCTATAAGTATGCGGACACGGATATCGAGGTGTCCTGTGATCTTGAGGAGGAATATCTTGTTGTCAGCATCCGCGATAAGGGTCCCGGTGTTGCGGAGAACGAGTTACCTTTGCTTTGTGAGAAGTATAAGAGGGGATCCAACTGTGAGGGAAAGGACGGAGCAGGTCTCGGTCTGTACCTTACGGATTACTTCATAAAAGAAATGGACGGCAAACTCGTTATCGAGAATGCCGCCCCGGGTCTTAAAGTATCAGTTTATATAAGAACTGTGGAAGGGTGATCAGATTTTCTTCCTGCAGTATCCGCCGCTTAAGAATCTCTCACCTAACGGTCCTGTTATTATCATTCCTAAGACAAGCATTCCGAATGAGATGCCAAGCATCAACCCCTGAATGAAGCCTATAACGCCTCCTGCATCCTCCGGTACTATGTAAAGCGAGATTAAGTAAAGAGCAAGGGCTCCGATTCCGCCCATGAACATATAGTTCATTCTCTTAGTTATCTTCTTCTTAATATCATTTGTATAATCCGCTGCCTGAAGCAGTGTTTCTT
>JAEEGL010408210.1_pt1 | contig 14321 bp, 11 predicted proteins | sample 9134231 | NCBI WGS metagenome assembly JAEEGL01 (sample SAMN16246548, study PRJNA631951) | gut metagenome | biome: gut microbiome; feature: rumen; material: fiber-attached | host: Bos | place: Iran: Karaj | collected 2018-10 | reverse complement strand
AGCTTCACCATCGAGCAAGTCCTTGATGTCCTTCTTGAAGAAGCTAAGAAATCCCTTGCCCACACCCCAGACCTTCTCCCTGTCCTTAAGCAGGTTGGAGTCGTCGATAGTGGTGGTGCTGGCCTTACCATCGTCTTCGAAGGTATGGCGAAAGCCGCCCATGGCAAGTTCGTCGAAAGAAACACCAATCCCGCGAAAGACGAAATGTCTTCCCCAATTATCGCTCCGGAAAAATACGCTGGTGCCCAGCTTTCCGAAGATGAGGAAGGCTATGGCTATTGCACCCAGTTCATCCTCCGCTTAGGAAAACCAGAGGAAGGAAAGAAATCCTTCGTTGAGAAGAGTTTCAAGAAATTCCTCACTAGCAATGGCAACTCCGTGGTCATTGTCCGCGATGACGACATTGTCAAAGTCCACGTTCATACCCTTACCCCAGGAACCATGCTCAACTATGCTCAGAACTATGGCGAATTCCTTACAATCACCATCGAGAACATGAGCGAAGAGCATCACAATATCGAACATGGCGACGTTGCCACCGATATGATGAGCAACATCGAACGTAATAAAGCCGCCAAGAAAGAAGAAAGGCCATGGACCGACTTCGGTGTCATCGCCGTCAGTTCTGGCGAAGGGCTCGATGAGATGTTCAAAGAGCTTGGCGTTGATATCATCGTCAGCGGTGGTCAGACCATGAACCCATCGACTGAAGACTTCGTCAAAGCCGTCAATGAGCTTCACGCCCATAACGTCTACATCCTTCCAAATAATGGAAACATCGTCATGGCTGCCAATCAGGCTGCCGAAGTCATCGATGCGAAAGACGTCAAAGTCAACGTCATCCCATCGAAGACAATTCCTCAAGGTATCTCTTCCCTCATGCAATATAGCACCGAGATGTCTGCCGAAGAGATCGCTGACTCGATGAAAGAAGCCCTTGGCATGATCAAGAGCGGTTCGGTCACTTACGCGATCAAAGACACCGACATCAATGGCGTCCATGTCACGAAAGACTATTACATGGGCATGAAAGAGGATAAGGAAATCGTCACTTGCGTCAAAGATAAGCTCGAAGCCCTTAAGTCCCTTGTCGAAGCCCTTGTCAATGAAGATTCCTTCGCCTTAAGCGTCTATGTCGGACAAGATTGCAGCGAAAAAGAAGAGGCCGAAGTTTCCGATTTCCTCAGCAAAACCTATCCGAATTTAGAAGTTAACGTTCGTAGAGGCGGTCAGCCAGTCTACAGCTTCCTTGTCGGAGTCGAATAAGAAAAAGACAAATAGAGCCTCACAATTTGTGAGGCTTTTTTTGGACGTTTTAGAGCAAGATAATAAAAACTTAGTGAAATCAGTTTTATAGTTGCTATAATCCAAACATTCCTATAAGGAATGAGACAAGACGATGAAAAAACAAGAGTTAAAGATAATTGGATTGATGCTTACCTCGGCTTTCGCCCTCAGCGGATGTTCTTTTTTCCAGGGGCTTTCCTCTAAGAAAAGCGAAGTGCCTTCCTCGAAAGAGCAAACTAGTGCTCGTTCAACCGTTTCCTCAGCAGAGGAATCTTTAGAAGAATCTGACACCAATCCAATCTCGAAAACGAAATTGCAATATAACTACAAAGATTTTTCGAATCATAGCTACCTTGACTATGACTTCACCCCAAGCGTCGGTAACCCAAAGCTTTTAGTCATCCCAGTCTGGTTCACTGATTCAAATCACTGCATCCACACGAACCACCTTGAAGACGTTAGACAAGATATCGAGACTGCCTATTTCGGGACCGAAGAGGAATCTGGCTGGCAAAGCGTCAAAACCTATTACCATTCAATGTCGCAGGGCAGGTTAGAAATTGATGGCGTTGTCTCTCCTTGGTATGAGACTGGAGAATCGATGTCTGCGTACGCTGACGACTCTTCTTCGACTGAAAACCTCCTCATAACCGCAACGGATTGGTATTTCAACCAACCTGATTCATTGCCACGCTCATACTTCGATACCGACGAGGATGGTTTCCTCGATGGCGTCATGCTCATCTATGCCGCTCCTGATTTGATCTCAGCCTATAACGATTTGGATAGCAATAACGACGGAAGAGAGAACTTTTGGGCCTACACTTCCTGGACGATGTCTCAGCCTAACAAAGCCGCTCCAACACCGAACGCTTTCTTCTGGGCTTCCTATGACTTCATGTATGACACCTCGACCGCTAACATCAGAACTGGTTTATATTTCTACGGCGGTGGAGATGCCACTCACTGCAACGTCGATGCCCATACCTTCATCCATGAGATGGGCCATATGTTCGGTTTGCCAGACTATTACGATTATTCGAAACAATTTAATCCTGCTGCCGGATTCAGCATGCAAGACAATAACGTCGGCGGCCACGATCCTTATAGCGCAGTGGCTTTAGGATGGACTGATCCTTATATTCCTGAAGAATCATGCACCTTGACCATCAGGCCGTTCCAAAGCGGCGGCCACGACGTCGTTCTCCTTCAGCCATACGGCTTCAATGTAGATGGATCGCCGTTCGATGAATACATTCTCCTTGAGCTATATACACCAACTGGATTGAACCAGTTCGATTGCGAACACGCTTACAGGGATTATAGCGGACTTCCTCAAGGCCCTATGGAGACCGGTATCCGTATTTGGCACGTCGATGCTAGACTCGTCAAAATCAATGACAGGGGTTTAGGAAGGATATCAGTCGATGCCACACATCCAAAGAAAGTCCCAAATGAAGATAATCTTCATTTCATGATGACGAACACCTATTTCAGTCAACGCGAGGATATGAGCGGCCGTCTATCTGTCTGCGGTGCCGGGTATTACAACTACAATATCCTCCAACTCATCAGAAACGACGCCTCGGCCACCTATGAGGCTCAAGAAGACCTATCAGGAAGCGATCTCTTCGGAAATGGCTCACAGTTCACCTGTTCGAAATATAACGGACAATTCGTGAATGGAAAGAAACTTAACAGCGGAGATCTTCTTGGCTGGACCGTTAATGTCACGATCACCGGCGAAGGCGCGAATGCCAGAGCCACTCTCCAACTCTTTAGAGACTAACCCGATAGATAATCGGGTTTTTTCTTTAATATAAAATGCATCTTTGGTTAGGTTCGCAATGGAATAGATGCTTTTACATTTTTGGACCATCTTTTATAATGAGTTCGATTTAAGAGGATGCATAAATGTTTCTTGGTCCAATACTTATCATGGTGTCTTCTATTTCCGTTTCCTCGGCTGAGGGAGGTCCTTTTGCCAACTACTGTCTAAGCGAACGAACGGAAAATATTATTCTGTCTGAAGCATTATTGAGATCCCAAGATGGCAATTCTCGCCAAACAAACAACCAGCTGATTGAATTGAGTGCTTCATCGTTTTTGGGCGGAGATTTGATGTGGACCCAATCATCGTACACATATTATTGGAACTCCAAATGGTCGTACTACAATTGTTATTCTTTTGCTATTCAAAGGTATGACATCACGCCATATTATTTCCTAAATCCCGATCAGAGTCTTAACTCTGATAACTATAGGTGGTATGTGCCTGGCATGTTCTCTCATTTCGTTTTTGACGAAAATTTTGTCATGAACATTCAAAATTTGTCTGAAGTCGTTGTGGCCGATTTAGAGGCAATAGGTTTCACGAATGTATCAGCCTCAGATTTCAATGGCAGCATGCCTACTTTAGGCACAAACGAAGAACTTATTGCTCTCAGACTTACTGCCCCGGAAGACTCTTTTGACTACCATTTTATGCGCTACAACAAATTTGATGGCTTCTGGTATCACAAGCCATCCTCTGGAGCGGTTCTACAATACAATCATTCTCTTTCCGAATCTGTTGATTGGGAAAATGAGGGCTTCACGTCCACTGGGTCATCTTATGACGGCATATTCTACTCTGGCGATATTTGGCTGATTAGGTACACTCCGCAGGTTCTTTCACCAACGCTCAATGGGCCTTCGGTGACCGAGGCCGTTTATTGCGACTACTATTATGATAACGTCGTAGCTGTCGATGTCCCGTTCGCAGGAAATCTCTATATCAGTTTCTACAACATAAACGGCTTCTCCGCCACCCTTTATGATAGCGACTGGGATTTTGTCGACTCTGTGACCTATGATCCAATAGAGGCCTATGTCAACCCAGGACGTTATTATTTAATTATGAAGAACTACCGCTCAGTGCATTATGTCTATGCGACGGCTTCCCTTTCTTCCTCTACAAGGGGATTGGAAGAACATTCATATGGTGATTCCATTCTTATCTCAGAGGGTGATCGTCTTGTCCGTGTAAGATTCGTTGACGATGGTCTTGTAGATTTATCGTACGCTTCTCCGAATATTGATAATCCTCCACGATGCTAGATAATGAAAAGGGGCAAGTACTATGAAAAAGAACTATTTCCTCTTCGTTATAATTCCTGCTTTGCTTCTTGCTTCCTGCGGCAAAGATGCACCACAGCCATCTATTAGCAGCAGCGTATCGAGTCTGAGCAGCAAATCTCTGGAAACTTCGAGCTCACAAAAGATTGACTATGGGCCAGACCCAACTGGCGTTTATCGGCGCGAAAGTTATCCTTTCATCGTCGAATGCACAAACAGTATTTGTCAAAATCCTTATACATATGAACGCTTGATGATTGATTACGAACGCTGGCATTTAGGCCCGCCCATTCAGCTTAACCGACCCGACAGTTGGGTGAACGTCAAGATTGAGGGCCAAGAGAATGCATATTCAGGGATTAGAGGCCCAAATACAACCATTCATACACACGGATACGCCGATTGGCAAAACGGTGAAGAACTTTTTGGACGTGAATTCAAAGGGGTTGGTGGCGACTGGGAACTGCCTTTAGCCTTACCAGAGACATCATGTCTAAACCCAGACGAGGTCTTCATGCGACTTGTTTTTGTGTCAAAAGAAGACATCAACACGATTATCGGATACGCATTGGCTGTTGGTTACCCCATCGGCGACCCGGTAGAAGCGGATGACCCAGAACTTGATTTGTATGGCTACTGGGGTGAGCATAACCCTGTTAATACCTATATAAGGGAGCCTGTTCATGCCTTAGCTTGGATAACGTGGAAACTTGAGGCCGTTAGCGATGGTGTTTTCTTCCCTAAGGTGAACGATGAATTCCAAAAGGTCGAAGAAGCGCGCGTCGAAGCCGCTCTCGACATCATGGTGGAAAACGCGCGAGGCCATTACTTCACCAGGCCTTCTTCATCCCAAACATCTAGATAAGGCGCACCTAAAAAGGCGCCTTTTTGTGTTAGAATTAGGCGATGGTTCTTTCGAAGTCGAAAAACATGAATTCCGCTCTCGCGAGCATCGGCATCTTTTCCTATGCGGATGTCCTTTCTCATCTTCCCCGTAGATATGAGAATTACACCTACACCGAAGAGAAGGTTTCTTATGAAGACAAAGAACATCTCGTTCTAAAAGGAAAGATTAGGGGAGGCGCCCCTCATCCGATGAGGTTTGCGAGAAGGACCCTTTATCGTTTCTATTTTGAAACTGTGGGTGGGATGGTTTATCTCGTTGAAGCCTGGAATCGCACATACTTAGGGAAGATCCTTAAACCTGATACCCTCTATACCCTTATGGGAGTTTATGAGAAGAATAGGCACTCAATTTCCTTGGTAAATATCCTCACTGGAGAGATACCTCAAGAAGAAGCGCTCAAACCAGTTTATTCTCTTCCGAATGATATTCAGAATTACGCATTCGTGAGGCTCGTCAAAAAAGCTCTTTTTGAAGCCGAAATAGACGACATCATCCCAAAGACCTATAGACAGGAATATCGTCTCTTGCCTCTTAAGGAAGCGTACCGTTTGGTTCACACTCCAAGGAACTTTGAAGATATCCATCAAGGCATGAGAACGCTTAAGTATCAAGAGGCTCTTCTCTTTGAAATCAAGAACCAAGAAGTCCGTGCAGAGAACAAAGCTCTTCACAAAGACAGAAGGCGTCAAATCAACCGCGAAAAACTAAATATCTTCGTCAAATCCCTGCCGTATTCACTTTCTAGCGACCAGCAAAAGGCCCTTGACGAATGTGTGAATGACATGGACAAAGAGAGCGTTATGTATCGCCTTTTGCAAGGTGATGTCGGCACTGGAAAGACCCTTGTTGCCGCCTTATGCGGATACGCCAATTACACGAGGAGCGAGCAGACCGCTCTCCTTGCTCCAACCGATTCTTTGGCAAGGCAACATTACGAAACATTAAAGAAGCTTTTCGAAGGCACTCATGTCAATGTTGGCCTTCTTGTTGGAGCGATGGAACCAAGCGAAAAAAGAGCCACGCTCCAAGACCTAGAAGACGGCACGATCGATATCGTCGTTGGAACGCACGCCCTTTTCTCCAAAGGCGTCACATATGCATATCTAGGTTTAGCCATCATCGATGAGCAACATAAGTTTGGCGTGAATCAAAGAACTCTTCTTCTTGATAAGGGTGAGCACGCAGATTTATTGCTTATGAGTGCGACCCCAATCCCTCGTACCTTAACGATGACCATCTATGGCGATCTTGACATCTCAACCCTCACTGAATTCCCGCAAGGAAAGAGAAACGTCAAAACCATTTTGACCAAGAGAGGCGATAAGAAAGTCGCTCTCCTTTGCGAGAAATCGCTTAGCGAAAAGAAGCGCATCTATGTCGTCGTCCCTCAGATTGAAGGAGGGGAGGACAAAGAAGTCACATCCGTCAAAACGGTATACGAAAGATACAAAAAATACTACGGTGACAAAGTCGTCATGATGCATGGCCAGATGAGCGAAGAAGAGAAAAACGTAGCGATTCTCGCCTTTAAGAGCGGCATCTGCCCAATCCTTGTTGCAACATCTCTTATTGAGGTCGGTATCGACGTCAAAGAAGCGAACCTAATGATCGTATATTCCCCATCGCATTTCTCGCTTTCCAGCCTTCACCAGTTACGTGGACGAGTTGGGCGAGATGGTTCGCCTGCATCGTTTATTCTTTTTGCCGAAGGCGATGATGAAGAAAATGAGAAACTGTCGGTTCTTTTGAAGAGCGATGATGGCTTTGAAATTGCTGAGATGGACCTCAAATTGCGTGGTCCTGGCGAGCTTATGGGAACCCGTCAATCTGGACTTCCTTCTTTCCTTGTCGCTAACATCATCAGCGACTTCAAGATCTTTGAATGCGCACGTGACGACGCCAAAGAAATTATCAAGGACAAGAAGTCCATTGATAACGTCATCATCATGAACGAAGTAAAGAAGTCATTAAGCGACTTCCGATTATCCTAGATTAAGAAACTCTTGATAGTTATACTAACTATCGTAGCAGAGGTTTTTCACTATGAAAAAAATTGTTGTTGATATGATGGGAAGCGACTTAGGTAGCGTTGCTACCAAAGAAGGCGTTTCTTTATTCCACGCTAAACATCCTGATGTTGAGCTCATCCTTGTTGGCAAAGAGCAAGAACTCAAAGATCTTACTTTTGCGAAGATCATCAATGCCGAAGATGTCGTTGAGATGACTTGCGGCGCTCTCGAAGTTATTAGACGCAAAGAGTCCTCGATGGTCATCGCCCTTAATACCGCCAAGAACGAGAATGCCGATGGCATTATCTCCGCTGGTGCGACTGGCGCTTTCCTTAGTGCAGCCACCCTCATCCTCAAGAAGATCCCAGGTGTCCAGCGTCCAGCCCTTGTCACCGCCTTCCCTCAGCTTGAAGGAGAAGGATACACAACCCTCCTCGATGTTGGTGCTTCTAACACCAACACCCCAGAGGAATTGGCCCAGTTCGCCTTCATGGGAACTTGCTACTCGAGAGCCGTCTATGGCGTCAAAGAACCACGCGTCTGCTTACTCAGCAATGGCAGCGAAGAAGGCAAAGGCTCCCCGCTAGGAAAAGACGCATACAAACTCCTCAAAGAAATGAAAAACATCAATTTTGCCGGGAATATTGAAGGCGATAAGCTCCTTAAAGGCTTAGCCGATGTCGTTGTCAGCGATGGTTATACCGGCAACGTCATGCTTAAGACCACCGAAGGAACCGCCAAAGGAATGGGCAAACTTCTTAAGAAAGGATTCATGTCCAAACTCCGCTGTAAGATCGGTTATCTCTTCGCCAAACCAGCCGTTAAGCTTCTCACAAGCAAACTTGATCCAAGCAATGTTGGCGGAGCGATGCTCATGGGCGTTAATGGCGTCGTCGTCAAAGCCCATGGCAATAGCACTGGCAAATCCTTCCATAGCGCGATGGAAGTCCTCTATCACTTGATTGAGGGCGATGTCATCACCAAGATCAAAGACGCATTCGTCGAGGATAAAGCAGAATAATGAGCTATCTTGATCCCCTTTTCGAAACCTTAGGAATCAAAGCCAAGAACAAAGACGTCTATGAAGTCGCTTTGACCCATAGTTCCGTGAATGCCATCACCAACAAGAAGCATCAGGACTATGAGAGGCTTGAGTTTTTAGGTGACTCTATGGTGGGTTCGGTCACAGGCGAGCTTTGCTACCGTTACCACCCAGAGATGCAGCAAGGGGACCTTAGCATTTTGAAAAGCCAATTCATCAGAACCGAATCCGAAGCCGATTTAGCCAAGCAGATTGGTCTTCTTCCGTATATCAAAGTCGGCCCATCTTTCACGGGCAAGATCGAAGATAACCTTTCAGTGCTTGAGGATTGTTTTGAATCCTTCATCGGGGCGATGCTTCTCGACCAAGGCTTAGAATTCACACATCAATTCGTCTGGAAGCTTTTTGAAAAGCCAATCCAATATGGGACCATCCTCTACGAGGAGAATCCTAAGAGCGAGCTTCAGGAAGCCATCCAAGCCGATACCAAAGAAACAGTTGTCTATAAGACCCTAAAAGAAGAAGGTCCAAGCAACAACAAGATTTATACTGCTGGTGTCTACTTCATGGGTAGCGAACTAGGAAGAGGAACTGGCAGAAGCAAGAAAGAAGCAGAGACCGCTGCCGCGAAAGACGCTCTCAACAAAAGGGCCTATATCGCCCTGCCTGAGGAAAAGTAATGGGTTTATTCAGTTATTTAAAAAATAAGTTTTCGAAGAAAGAGAACAGCAAAACCTACGAGAAAGGCTTAGCCAAGAGTAGAGCCGCTTTTGCTGATCGTCTTGAAGATCTTTCGAAACGTTATAAAAAAGTCGACAATTCCTACTTTGAGGAATTGGAGCAGATCCTCATTGAAGCCGATGTCGGAGTGGGACTCACCCTTAAACTTGTTGAGAACCTTCTCGACAAATCGCAAAAAGAAAACATCTCAGAACCAACCAAAATCAACGAAGAGCTCATCGACCAGATGTTCGTTAGCTATGTCGAAGGCGGAGAAAGCATTACTAATGAAATCCAGTTCGCCGAAGAAGGTCCAACCGTTCTTCTTGTCGAAGGCGTTAATGGAGTTGGCAAAACAACATCGATCGCCAAACTCGCCCATCGTTACATGAACAAAGGCAAGAAAGTCATGCTTGTCGCTGCTGATACCTTCAGGGCCGGAGCAGTGGAACAACTTAAGATTTGGGCTGAACGTTTGAAATGCCCAATCGTCACCGGTTTAGAGAATGGCGACCCTGCTTCCGTTTGCTATGATGGCGCAAAATACGCCAAAGCGAATAACATCGACCTCATGATCGTTGATACGGCAGGCCGTCTCCATAACAAAGCCAACCTTATGGCAGAGCTTGGCAAAATCAAACGCGTTCTTGAACGCGAGATACCTGGCGCCCCTCATGAGACTTTCCTCATCATCGACGCAACGACTGGCCAAAATGGCGTTTCACAGGCCAGCGCCTTCAAAGAAGTGAGCGATATCAGTGGCATCGTCATCACCAAGATGGATGGCACCTCCAAAGGAGGCATCATCCTTTCCATCCGTGATGAGCTTGGAGTCCCTGTCCGTTTCATCGGCTTAGGCGAAGGAATGGATGACCTTCAGGAATTCGACCTCGATGAATACCTCCATGCCCTTCTAGTGGGGAACGAGAAGAAATGAAAGACGAGATCATCGTTAGACGTGAAGAAGTGATTGAGCTCTTTGACGCTTATGGGGAGCTTCTCACGAAGACCCAGCAGGATCTTTTTAAAGAATACTATCTCTACGATTTGTCTCTTAGCGAGATCGCTGAAGATAGGGGCATCTCTAGAAGCGCAGTCAACGACACCCTTAAGAAGGCTATAGCCAAGCTTGAGGAATTAGAAAGCAAGATAAAGCTCATCAAAATCAAAAAATCCCTGCAAAAACGCATCGAAAAATTAGAAAAAGCAAACGAAAACGAAAAAGAAGAGGCACTAGACTCTTTGAAGGAGTACATCAATGGCATTTGAGACATTATCAGAAAAATTCAGCGCCCTCTTTAAGAAGATGCGCAAAGAAGACAAGCTCACCGAAGCCAATGTCGAAAGCGCAATCCGCGAAATCCGTATCGCCCTCTTAGAAGCCGACGTCAATTTCAAAGTCGTCAAAGCCTTCACCGAGGATGTTAGGGAAAAAGCCCTTGGACAAGAGGTCCTTTTGAAGGTCAACCCTTCGCAGCAATTCATCAAGATCTGCCACGACGAGCTTGTCTCCCTCCTTGGTCAAGACAATAGCCAAATCAAATACCAGAACGGCCTTACGATCATCATGCTTGTTGGTCTACAAGGTTCAGGTAAGACCACAAGTGCTGGCAAACTCGCTAACCTTCTCAAAAACAAACTTTCTAAGAAACCTCTCCTCGCTGGCTTAGACGTTTACCGTCCTGCGGCTATTGAGCAGCTTGGCACCGTTGCCAAACAAGTCGGTGTCGATTTCTTCAACATGGGCACGAACGTTGACCCAGTCGAAGTCGCCAAGAAAGCCGTCAAGAAAGCGACCGATGAGAATTATGACGTCCTTATCCTCGATACCGCTGGCCGTCTCCAAATCGATGAGAAACTCATGGATGAGCTTAAGAACATCAACAAAGCCGTCCACCCAGACGAGGTTCTTCTCTTAGTCGATGCCGCGGCTGGTCAAGATTCCGTCAACGTCGCTAATACCTTCAACCAAGACTTGCGTCTCACCGGTGTCATCATGTCCAAACTCGATGGTGACGCCAAAGGCGGTGCCGCTCTTTCGATCAAATACATGACCGGTCTTCCGATCAAATTCGCCGGTGTCGGTGAAAAGCTCACTGACCTCGACATCTTCTATCCAGACCGTATGGCCGACAGAATCCTTGGCATGGGAGACGTTGTCTCTCTTGTCGAAAAGGTCCAAGAGACTGTCGATCAGAAAGAAGCGGAACGCGAAGGCCGCAAACTCATGGAGGGTGAGTTCACCCTTGAGGACATGCTTAAGCAGATGAAGATGGTCCAAAGGATGGGTTCCTTAGGTTCGCTCCTTAAGATGATCCCAGGAATGCCAAAGGTAAGCGAAGAACAACAAGAGCAAGCGAAAAAAGAGATGAAGGTTTTCGAAGCCATCATCAATTCCATGACCCCATATGAGAGACGTCATCCAGAAGTCCTCAAATTCTCTCAGAAGAACAGAATCGCAAAAGGCGCAGGCAAAACCAACGCCGACGTCAACCGCGTCATCCGCAAATGGGAGAACTCGAAGCAGATGATGAAACAGATGAAGCAATATAGCAAATCAGGAAAAATGCCTGGTGGATTTGGCGGATTCGGAGGAATGCGTTAATGGCAGAAGAAGCTGAGAAGCAAGTCATATATCAGCCGAAGAAGATGTACAATTCGATGCTCAAGAAGCAGTATCACGATACTGCGGCATCGTATTTTGACGATCTTTGTGCCAAATCGGGAGTGAGCAAAGAAGAGAATGCTGCTCTCGTTAAGCAATATCAGCAAGCCGATACGAAATATAACGAAGCCCTCAAAGCCCGTAACATATTAGCGGGAATCAAAACCCTTCTCATTGCCCTTGCCGTCATTTCTTTTGTCGCCGCGATCATCGGTATCTTCGTCGGCGTTTCGGAAGGCGATTATTCCTTCGTCGGTTGGATTATGCTCGGTGTTGGAATCGTCCTTGGTTTCGCCTTCATCATGATTGAAATCATGACCGTCAAAAAGAAACTAAGCGCAGCCCAAGCTTTGCTTGATGAAGCCAAAAAGAAGAAAGATGACCTTCTTGCGGCTTGTTATAAGAACACTGCCCCGTTAAACGATATGCTCGATTGGGGAGCCCCTCAGGAAATCATGGAGAAAGCCACCCCAATCATCGATCTTGACCCAGTCTTCATGGGTGACAGGTTACAAGCCCTCATGGAGAAGTTCGGGTTCGAAGAAATCACCAATCCTAACCAATCCGTCCTTGAGGTCCTTAGTGGCCAAATCCAAGGCAATCCGTTCGTCCTTGAGAAAATCCTCGACTGCACAATGTACGAGAAAAGATACGAAGGCACTTTGACGATTCACTGGACGACGACATCCCGCGATAGCCAAGGGCGTATTCAGACCAATCACCATACCCAAACATTGCACGCCTCCGTCACACATCCTGCGCCTGGTTATTCAACCATCACCCAGCTTGTCTATGGTTCTGAGGCTGCGCCTCATCTAAGGTTCACCCGCACCCCAGTCCACGCTGAGAAGATGAACGAAAAAGAAAGAGAAAAGTTCATCAAAAACAGGATTAAGAAACTCGACAAAGAAGAGGTCAAAGACCTTGGAAATATCAGCGAGAACTTCACCAAGATGGGCGATGATGAATTCGACGCCCTTTTTGGCGCATATGACAGAAACAACGAAGTTGAATTCCGTTTGCTCTATACTCCTCTCGCCATCAGGAACACTCTTGACCTCATGAAGAACCCTGAGCCTTACGGAGACGATTTCTCAATCTACAAGAAAGACATGATCACCGTTGTCAGAAGTGAGCACTCCCAGAGATTCGATTATTCTTCTTCGCCAACTAACTTCATGGGTTATGACCTTTCGAAGATGAAGGAGGATTTCGTTACCTATTGCGACAACTTCATCAAGAATCTCTTCTTCGATCTCGCTCCGGTCTTAAGCGTCCCTCTCTATCAGATCCATAAACCTTACGACTATATCTTCAAGACCCCATACCGTTCCAATTTCTCAAGCTTCGAGCAAGAGACGCTTGCCAATGGTCTTGACCCAATGCTCTTCATTCCTGATGGAGCCGGGCAGGATTTGCCGTTGATTTTGAAAGCGGAGACCGCTTCAAGGAGAGGCAGTGGAGACTCAGTCAGAGTGAACGCCATGTCCTTCATCAAAGTCCCAATGGTCGATTACGTTTCCGTCTTCGGTGGAGACGGAAGCTGGCATTCAGTTCCAGTCCATTGGATCAGATATGACGAGGTCCATAAGGTCTCGAATATGGGTATCGCAAGAGTCGGCGGCTCACGCAAAACCTACCTCGAGGGCAAGGAAGGCAACTTCGGTGGCTCACCTCTTAGAGCGGCTTTCACTCACTTCGAAAGAGGTCTTATGGCCATCTTCGAAGGCAATGAGGATTTCCTTACTGAGTTAAACGATACCTTGGTCGAATACTTTGTCGACAAATAATATGTTTATTTGCACCCTAAGGGTGCTAATATAAAGCCAACACCAATAAAGGAGATATCAATATGGCACCACAATTAGACGAATTAGATAAGTCCTTAGAAAATACCGAAGGACTTCGTGTCCACGTCATCGAAAAGAAAGTTCCAGTCGAGCTAGATGGAATGGACAAGTTCATCAACATCGGAGTTTGGTTCCTCTTCATCATCGGCGGAATCGTCTACATGTTCAAGAAAGCCAAAGCCAAGACCTACTTCAAGCAGCTTGAGCAGAAGATCCAGCACGACGCTTCAACCATCGACAACTACATGGTTCAGCGTGTCACCATCCTTAAGAATGCCGCCAAGCTTCTCGACAAGGCCGTTGATTTAGATAAGGACACCTTCACCAACATCGCCAAGGCCCGCGCTGGCATCGATCCAGATGTTGCCCGTAACGAACTCCAGACCACCCTTGAGAACATCGACAAGAAGATCAACATCGCTTTCGAGAAATACCCAGAACTCAAGGCCCATCAGGAAATCGCCGCCGTCATGCAGCAAAACTCCTACCTCCAGCAGGAAATCACCGCTGCCCGCGAAGTCTATAACGACACCGTCAATCATTGGAACACCGAGATCTTCAGCCTTTGGGCCAAGAAGTATGTCGCTGCCAAAGAAGGCTACACCACTCGTATCCCATTCACCGCTAGCTTAGCGATGAAGCAGGAATCCGAAGGCGTCTTCTTCTAAACAACCACGCAAACAAAAAAGAGGCTGAATCGCAGCCTCTTTTCTTTTGCTTTTTT
>JAEEGL010392522.1_pt1 | contig 14321 bp, 14 predicted proteins | sample 9134231 | NCBI WGS metagenome assembly JAEEGL01 (sample SAMN16246548, study PRJNA631951) | gut metagenome | biome: gut microbiome; feature: rumen; material: fiber-attached | host: Bos | place: Iran: Karaj | collected 2018-10 | reverse complement strand
TTATGATATTTTTATTGTTGTCTTATTACCTGTCGTGATATTGTGAATGGTGTACTCCTGATTCTTCTTGAGCACACGGGCATCTGCCATATAATCCAAGGGACAGCGAAGCCTGACGCTATTCTTGTCCTTGGGCTCAATCAGCACATCGTTCGTCCAAATGGGATTCACCTCATACTGCACCTTTCCCGTGAACAATCTGTTGAAAAAGCCTTGAGTGGTTTTCTTGTTGGTAAGAATGAGTTTACGATAGCCTTTCAATCTTTTAAGGCTATTGTATGGCACAGGGTCGGTGAGCTGAATCTTTCCCACACGGAAGGTCGGGAAAAATATGGCCTTCAATATCAGCAACCACACCAGCAAACTGCCAATCAAAAAGACACCCATCAACAAAAGACCTTCAGCCAACGGATTCATCACCTTATTCTTTTCCACCTCGACTTCCATCAACGATGAATTATCGGCGTTGAAAGCATCAGGGGCCATATCATTGATACGGTCCAAACCACCGTCATCAACAGGACGGAAAAACCAATGATGCACTTTATTTTCCGCCTCAGGTTTGAAAACGATTCCAACCTTTATCTCATCCATATTTGGAAGCACATCAATAATGTTTTCCTTGCACTTCTTGCCTTCAACGAAAACCTCCATCTCTTTCTCCGACACCAGAACCATTTTGTCCTTATCGGTTTTCTTGTACAACCCCAAACGAAGCGGCTCATTCATATAACGCTTGGCATCTTGGTTGAAGTCAAATTCCATTGTTCTGTAAAGCGTGTCGGGAACATGCTTCTTCCACAAGAACTTTTCGTAATAATTCGTCTTTCCCCAACGCGTTGGAACCGTGGTTTCATCATCCTTCTTGCCACATGAAACCAGCAACATCAAAGGACAAAGTACTGCCCACATAAGAAATCTTTTAGCGCACATGGAACTTAACGGTTTTTTCGGTTTTATTAATCATTTCCATAACGGTAGGAGCATCTAAAATGCGTGTCATCGCATACGGAAGTCGGTCCATACCCTCGGCAGGTTCCATTCGCAGTATGACCTTATCGTTAACATCGACAGGAAGGCTATCCACCATCTGTTCCAACGACATCAGGTAATCGGAGTTTACTGTGATGGAACAATCCGATTGCAGTTCCGCAATGGCATCCACATGAATATATTCATTCTCAACGGAATACACATGTACCTTGTAACCTTGTTGAAGCGTCCCACTTCCGCTTCGGACAAGTCTGAATGCCAAGCTCTTGCCATAGTCTTCACGAACATTGAACGCCACATTTTTGGGAGGCGTCAACATTAAAAGGGAAACATCGGTTCCACCAAGGTCAGCCACATCGATGGCATCGAAACGGCAAGGATTAATCCTTTCAAGGACAGTACGTCCCTCAACCGCTAGACTGGTAAGCATAATATAAAATCCAAAAGCATCCTTCTCCTTGGCGATTTGACACCAACGGCTCAAAAGCTCCTCATACTCAGCCTGATGTTCGTCAGAAATGCCATCGGTCATCAACTTCAAGATATCAACCTTGTCAACCGAGAGCACTTTGTCAACCACATATTTTAGCGGTTCGTAAAGGCAGGTCATAGTCGTCATTTTGCCCCCAAAATTATGGAGGGGAATCTTATATGCCTTGATTTTTGAAACCAATGCAGCCTTTCCAGTTGATGTAGCATATTCACGCCATTCATCCAAAGCCTGATGTTGAAAAGGGATTACGACGATTTCGGTTCTGTCATCACTAATCTGTTGGATATCAGAGATAATAGCCTCCTTAACTTGTTCCCAAATATCAGGGGCACCAGGAGCCTTACCCTGCATAGACAATGTCACGTCCCAAAGATAAGTTTGGCGTATATCCTTTACATTGCCCGACTGGGCAAACAAGAAGGAACAACCCGACATAACCAATACAATAATTGCAAAAAGCTTAATTTTCATATCGTTGTTTTCAAGTATTCTCTACTTTATGTTAATTGGATGCAAATATAGTGCTTTTTCAAAAATAAAACGAGCATCATAGCTCATTATTATTGAAGACATGAAACCTTTTCGCTTCAAGAAGTCTCGGCTTTCAACAATGCGCGTTCATGGTCAGGTATCCGCTCTGCTTTGTTCGCTTCGCGGTCAAAATAGACCACCACGGCATGGCACAAGGTCTTGACTTCGCCCGTTTCGGCATCCTTGAGGCATTGCTCCATCTTGAAACTAGAGTTGCCTACCTCAATGACGCGACTTTCACAGACAATTGGGTCATGGAAGTGTACGGGCTTTTGGAAGTCCAAGTCCACGTGGACAAGGACGTATTTAAAAGTGAGCCAGTTGATTTCGGTTTGGAAAACATGCTCGAAATAGCGGCTTCGACCCATGTCGAAGTAATTGCACTGCGACCCGTTGTTGACATGGTTATAAGGGTCAAGGTCGCTCATTCGGATTTGGATGGGACAGGAGAACATTTTTATGTTGAATTGTTGATTGTTGAATTGTTGGGGTGTTGAATTGTTTATGGTTCAAAAACACGCTAAGATTCCATATCTAAGGTCACTATAGCTGCCAAGGCCTCGACGAGCACTAAGGCACGCGGCAAAGCACAGACGTCATGTCTTCCTTCGATAGCGATTTCACAAGGCTCCCCTACCCGATTCACGGTACGCTGAGGCTGTGCAATACTTGGTATTGGTTTGAAGGCAACACGGAAAACGACAACATTCCCGTTGGTGATGCCGCCTTGGATGCCACCGGAATGATTGGTCAAAGTGGTGATTTTGCCCCCCTTATTATAAAAAGAGTCATTGGCTTCGGAGCCTTTACTACTCGCCAAGGCAAAGCCATCACCGATTTCAAAACCTTTCACAGCCGGAAGACTGAACATGGCATGGGCCAGTTCTGCTGAGAACTTGCCGAACATCGGTTCGCCCAAGCCTGATGGCGCACAATAAATACGGCATTCCACGATGCCACCGACTGTATCGCCCATTTTTCGAGCCTGTTCAACATCACCCATCGAAATCACTTCGGAAAAAATCTGGATGCCTTGGCCTATCAATATCTGCTTGGCGATAGCACCTGCCACCACGATCGGCAAGGTGGTCCGGGCAGAGGCCCTGCCACCGCCTCGCCAGTCGCGTATGCCGTATTTCTGTTCATAAGTGAAATCAGCGTGTGAAGGACGATAGATGTCTTTCAAAGCCTCATAATCCTCTGGATTGGCATCATTGTTGCGCACCATAAAAGCAATGGGCGTGCCCAAAGTGACACCATCCAAAAGGCCAGATAGCCATTCTACTTGGTCAGTCTCTTTGCGTCTGGAACTCGTTGGAGATTGTCCTGTCTTGCGTCTAAATAATTCTGATTCAATAAAATCAAAATCCAATTTCCATTTCGGAGGACAGCCATCAATGACACCACCGATTGCAGTGCCATGCGATTCACCGAAAGTGGTAAGTCTAAAGTTGTGACCTATGGTATTCATAGCGACAAAAGTACGCTTTTTTGGTCAGTTTCGGCAAGAATTTTGTAGTTTTGCAGCCGCAATGGAAAAAAAGAACAACAATAACATCAAGATAAAGAACAAACGCGCCACTTTTGAATACTTTCTTGTGGAAACGCTGACAGCAGGCATCGTGCTGACTGGAACAGAAATAAAGTCCATCAGAGGAGGCAAGGCGAGTTTGGCGGATTCATATTGCAGTTTCAAGGGCAATGAGCTGTTTGTCATCGGGATGCATATCGCAGAATATGCCCAAGGCACCTACAACAACCACGACCCCAAGCGCGACCGTAAACTACTGCTCAACGCCCGCGAATTACGCAAGTTGAAAAACAAAGTGCAGGAAAAAGGGTTTACTATAGTCCCGGTCACCTTATTTATTAATGAGAACGGCTTGGCAAAGCTGGACATTGCCTTGGCGCGAGGAAAGCATTATTATGACAAACGCGAGAGCCTGAAAACCAAGGACTCGAAGCGGGAACTGGAAAGAATGGATAGGTATTAATTAACAATGGTTGAGGATCTAAGGCTTGCATTAATTGAGATGGGAGCAAGCTATGAGCAACAGGCCATAAGCCACAAACAAACAACAAAATGAGAAGAACACTAATCATCGCTTTATTCGCCCTGCTAGGCACACGTGCTTTTGCGCAAGAAAAAATCCAATGGATGAGCTTTGAGGATGCAGTTGAACGCTGTGCCAAGAAACCCAAAATGGTCTTCATCGATGTCTACACCGACTGGTGCGGATGGTGTAAACGGATGGATCAATCGACTTTCGCCAATCCGGTGATTGCCAGATATATGAATGAACACTTTTATGCCGTGAAATTTGACGCCGAGCGTCAAGACACCCTCAGCTTTCAGGGACACCAATTTGTTGGAGTTTTGCGTCCCGACGGGCGTAAAGGTTCGCACCAATTGGCACAAGCACTGCTGAAAGGCAAGATGTCGTATCCTTCCTATGTCATTTTGGACAATGAGATGAGAATCCTCCAAGTCATCGGTGGCTACCAAGAAGCCAAGCAATTTGAACCGATGATTCACTATTTTGGCGACGAAGCATACAAAGTTATGAACGGCGAGGATTTCTTGAATGACTTCAAATCGGAGTTAGAATGATTAAATATGATTCAAGGAAGCAGTATGGAGGTAAATTCCAATGCCGTATCTCGACATTCTGAACTCAGTATTCAAAAACAATAGCCCACACGCAGTGCGATTGGGGAAATATAGGGCGTATCCCAAGTATTCGATTGCAAAGCTCCCCAACTAAGGTTGTAAAGCACCATAATGTATACGTAACTGCCATCATAGGCATAATTCCGATATCCACCACCCACAAATACACTATTATACCAGTTTCGGGATACAGTCTCATGATTCAATCTGACAATTCCATACATCACTTCATCTTCGATATGAACAAACAAGCCCTTGTAAACCTGAAAATTAGTATAAGGAGCCACACCAAAAAAATGTCCATAAGTATTGCCATATATCCGATTGAAATTGCAGTCTAAATCATAAATGACACGCAATCCCACTTCCCAAGGGTTAAAAATGCGGTAGCCAACCTGAGGAGCAACGGACAGGTTGAGATAATTGCCCGACATACCGAAACCAAAGTTGCCCCCATAAATCACCCTCCCTTTCATATCGGGTACATCGGGAAGAAATTGAGCTGAGGTCCTATCAGCAAAGCCAAAAAGCATCAAACAAAAAGATACAATGATTACTAATCGTTTCATTATCGTGATATTTTCTGCAAAAATACAATAAAAACTATTTATGCTCGTATCCAATAAAAGTTTATTTTTGCCATTCAAAATCCTGTTATGAAAACGCGGTATTTCTTATTTATATTAGCTATATTCCTTCTGACCGGCTATTCGTGCAAGAAAAACAGCATCATCAATCCCAATGCTAACCTGAGACTGGCCTTTTCGGCAGACACAGTACTATTTGACACAGTTTTCACTTCATTAGGTTCGGCCACGTATGAACTAAGGATATACAATCAGTATAGCGACGACTTGAAAATCAGTTCTATACGTCTCATCGGAGGCGAAAGCTCACCTTACCGCATCAACCTTGATGGTGAAAATTCAACGGAGTTTTATGACAAAATTATCCCTGCCAACGACAGCCTTTTCTCTTTTCTGCGCGTTACCATCAACCCAAACGACTTGAATACACCTTTTGTGGTGGAAGATGAGCTGGAATTCATCACAAATGGTAACACACAGACTGTCAAATTGTTGGCTTGGGGGCAAAATGCCAACTACATTGTTGCCGACAAGGTAGTAAACATTGGCGGGGAGCCCTATCCCTACCATATTGTCGCCGATAGCCTTGAGACCACGGTTTGGACTTCTGAAAGGCCCTATGTCATCTACGGCTATGCACTCATCAACAGTTACGGTACCTTGAAAATTGAAAAAGGCACACAAATCTATTGCCACCAAGGCAGCGGCATCCTTTCGTGGAGCGACGGACAGCTCATCATCGACGGTACAGCAGAGGAGCCTGTCATCGTACGAGGCGACCGCTTGGAGACATATTACAACGACACACCCGGACAATGGGAACAAATCCTGATGATGGACGGTCGTGCGGGCGCTGATCATCGCATTAGCCATGCCATCATCCGCAACGGCACCATCGGCCTCAACTGCCAGTCGGCACTGAAAGCAACAGAATGCGCTTTGCGCATCGATAACACCATCGTTGAAAACCAAAGCGGCTACGGGTTGTTTTCCATCCTCTATGCCGTTGAAGCCAAGAACTTTGTCATCGCCAACTGCGGCTTTGCCAACTTCTGGGCATTCGGCGGTGACTATCGTTTCGTGCATAGCACCATCGCCAACTATTGGAACGCCAACGAACACAACAACAACGAAAACGCGGTTACAGTGGCAAACTATGCCATTGATGGCAACAACGAACCCTTCTATTATCCTTTCCGTATGGAAATGGACAACTGCATCATCTACGGCAAACAAAAGGATGAAATCAAGACTGTTTTTGGTCCTGAGGCCGACTCTCTATACACCTTTGACCATTGCCTTATCAAATCAGAAAAATACAACGGTAATATGGCAGGCTTCAGCCATTGCCTTTTCAACCTCGACCCTTTCTTTGCCGACCAGATGAAACCTGACTGCCACATCGACAGCATCGCCTCGCCTGTCATCGGTATGGGTAATCCCTTGTTTGGCAATGAAATGCCTTACGATTTGGATGGGGTTTCACGCATAGGTACACCCGACCTTGGCGCATACCAATATACAGGATACTAATACACCACCTTCATTTTCAAGGTTTTCTTGTTACCCACGCCATCGGTCACCACGACTTTCACGTTGTTGGTGCCTTTTTTCATCTTCTCATCGAATTCGTAATAAAGAAGGTTGTTCTTGGCATCATATTGGCCCAGCACCCAAACATCATCCAAATAAATGTCGTAGGTCTCAATGCCTGTCATATCATCAGAAATCTTGAAACGTAACGACTTCAATGTACTCACCGACTGTCCATCCTTGAAGTTGGAAGCTTTGACTGTCGGAGCCACGGAATCGACTTTAATGACATACTCACCCATTGTATAGGTCTTCACCTCCATACAACCGTTTTTCATCTTGCCACCCAAAGAAGACACCTTGCCGTCTTTTTCGATGTTCGCGATATAGAGTCTCGAATCGGATGCCCATTTCTCCATAGGTCGGATGCGCACCGTGAATTTCTTGAACGTAGTCATTTCCTCGTCGCCAAAGCGGTAAACACGTGAGCAACAACCTTTTTCGTCACGTTGTCCGGTTTGAATCCACTCGTCGCGGAAAAGCGTACCTTTTTCCATTGAAACATTGAAATCCTCAATCGTGATGTCACCGTTTTGTGAGCCATCGGCCTTCACAAAATACTCGCTGCGACGATGCATCGGGCGTTCCACCTCAACGGGTGACGTTCCCACAAGTTTAAATTTTACCCGCGAGCTATTACCTACATAATCAGAAACTTTAAAGCACACATTCACCGTATCGCCCTCCTCCACCGTCACCGTGCCGTTTTTGACCTCAATCATATGCAACTTGTTGAACGGGTCTGTTTCGGTACGCACATAACTCGACTTTTTCTGTTTGTAGTGCCGATAATCCAAAAGGCTGTTCACATAGCGCGGTTCGCTATAAGAGAAACTGTCTGCCTCCACTTGGAAAGCCAACACGTCATCTATGAAAAGCTCATAAAGATATGGGCCATTCTTGTTCGTCGAAGTACCCACTTGGTCGTAAGTGCAAATGCCAAACGAAATTTCGCCATTGCCATGAACAAACTCCATATCTTTCAAACTATATTTGCCTTTTTCGCCACCCGTCACGGAGAAATACATCGGCTTGATGCCTCCTTCCAACGTGGATTCATTGCCCAAAGGATATACTGCCACACCTTGAATAAGAGGACGTACATCGTCTTCAATCTTATAGCCGAAATACAATGGATTGACAGGCTTCTCGCTCAGTGTATGACGAATCTCGAAATGCAGATGCGGTCCACCCGACCCGCCAGAATTGCCCGAATAGGCAATCAAGTCCCCTTTCTTGATAGGGAATTTGTCTTTTTCGGGATAGATTTGGGAGGTGAATTTCTTGTGCTTGTATTGGTATTGCTTCACATACTTGGCAATCTCACCCGAAAAACGCTGCAAGTGGGCATACACCGAGGTATAACCATCATAATGAGTGATATACAGAACGTTACCATAACCATATGGCGACACTCCGATGCGACTGACATAGCCATCGGCGACAGCATAAATCTTCTTTCCTTCCACACCTTGGGTCTTGATGTCGAGACCGGCATGAATGTGGTTGGGACGGATTTCACCAAAGGTGGCGGAAAGGTAAATAGGAATGTCAACAGGCTTGCCGTATTCCGGAAACTCTTGGGCGAAAACACCCAAAGCATTCGATAACATAAGCAAAGCCAATAAAAAACGCATTTTTTTCCTCATTGTAAAATCGTTAAATTGTTGTTGTAATTCAATGAATATTATATGTCACTAAACTTCGCAATTCAGAGCCTATGAGACTTCGAGGTATCCCGCAGTCTCGTAGTCTCCGCCCATTAGATTAAACGAATTTGCCCATACACTAATGAAATATTGGGCAAAGATACACCTTTTTTCTTATTTTTGCAACGGTTTTATCAACAAAATATGCGCCGTCAAACGAGAAAAGAGATTATTCAGGACTGGCTCTCGTCACCCTATATGCTATTGGTTTACCGCCTGATAACCACATTGTTGGCAATCAGCATCAGCCGATGGATGCTCTACTTGTTCAACATCCAATTTTTCCACCAGCTGAATCTGCGACAGGCTTTGGCGCTATATGTCTTTGGGATGCGGTTCGACCTACCCATCGTTTTTGGCATCAACCTGTTGAACATCCTATTCTATTGCCTTCCCTCGCGCATTATCTACAAAAAAGGACTTCAACGCATCGTTGACATCGTATACATCACTGCTAACGCCGTTGCCATTTTCTTGAATTTCTTGGACATCGTCTGCTTCCATTTCTTCGGGAAGCACCTTACCACCGATTTCATCAAACTGCTGAATCGCTCTGATGAGGTGTCATTTGGTGTAGTCAAACAAGTCTTTTTCGACCATTGGTATCTGTTGGTAATCTTCATACTTTTTGTACTGATTATCAGCGTAGTGGCAAAAAACACCCAACTACAAGCCCCCGAAAAGAAAGAAAAACCACGTTGGCAGCTCCGACAGTCCATCAGCTTAGTTGTAATGCTCTTACTTACAGTCATCGCTGGTCGAGGAGGCGTCCAAGCCAAGCCCATCAATTCGAAGACCGCTATGCACTATACCGACCCGCAAAACGCACCCATCCTACTCAACACGCCATTTTGCCTCATCACCACGCATAGGACCGAACTGAAAGAAAGAACCGGCGAATATCATAGCGACTTTTCTCCAATTCATAAAAAGTTGAATGCCAATCGTTTCATCGAAAACAACAGCTTGAATATCGACACCATCCCAAGCAATGTGGTTGTAATCATACTGAAAAATGTTGGGCAGGAAATGTTGGGGTACTATAGTTGTGACCGACGTTTCCAACTCACTCCTTTCCTGGATTCCATACTCAATATGAGCCTCACTTTCAACGGTATGTCCAACAGCAGGCGAAGCCTTGAAGTGTTGCCTTCCATATTGGCCAGCATCCCAGCGATGATGGAAGACGACTTCGTAAGATCACCCTATGCAGAAAACGACTTTGATGCATTTTGCCAGCATCTGCAAAAACACGGCTATAACACCATATTTATGCACGGCGGTATGAACGGTGTCCAAGGCTTTGACGAGTTTTCGCGACGCGCCGGTTTTGGAAAGTATTTCGGGCGCATCGAATATGGCGACGACAGCGACTACGACGGCCAATGGGGCATCTACGACGGACCTTTTCTGCAATATGCAGCCCAAACTTTGAACCGCGTCAATGAGCCGTTTGCTACCACTATCTACACCCTATCTTCGCGTTACCCCTATAAAGTGCCCAAAGAATTCGTGCTTCCAGAAGAGAGTTATTTCTGGACTGGATTCGAAAAAACTGTGTATTACGTGGACCGTACCCTGAAGGATTTTTTTCAAACTGCATCACAAATGCAGTGGTTCGACCACACCCTGTTTGTCATCACAGCCGATTATTCCAACAGCGAGCATTTCCAACCCGAATACAGCAACGTCTGGGGTATGTATTCCATCCCTATAGCTTTCTATTATCCAAAGAAAATCAAGCCAATGCGGTGTGAAGAGATTGCACAACAAATTGACCTTGGACCTTCCATCCTTTCCGCACTTGAGGTCAACGACACGTTGTTTTCCTTTGGACGCAATCTTTTTGATACACTCAGCGAACAAGCTTTTGCCAGTTATTACAACCTCACTTATCAGTATTGCGATGGCACATATTTGGTGCAATCTGACGGAGAGAATCCCTTTGGGATTTTCAAACCCTTCAATGACTCACTCTTGAATGACAATCTCGTTGACCGACTACAATGTCCCGATGTGTACGACAAGTTGTATCGTTTCCTTCAAGTGTACAACAACAGAATGATTTCCAATGATTTGAAACCCACAAAAGACGATTTCCATGAACAAGCAGAAGATACGATTCATTATTAATCCCATCTCTGGCAAAAAGCACAAGGATCACCTTCCGCAGCAAATCGAGGAGCATTTGGACCACACGAGATTTGACCATGAAATATTTATCTCGCAATATCCAGGTCATGCTTGCATACTTGCAAAAGACGCTATCAACCAACACATTGACATACTTGCTGTGGCTGGCGGCGATGGCTCAATCAATGAAGTGGGGACACCGCTCATTGGAACCGATTTGGCTCTAGCAATCATCCCATGCGGTTCAGGCAATGGTTTGTCGCATTGCACAAACATCCCGCTCGACCCTATCAAGGCTCTTCAAATCATCAACGAAAACCATCGTCGACGAATCGACACTGTGACCGTCAACGGTCAGCCTTTCATCAGCATTTCAGGAACGGGTTATGATGCCAAGGTAGCAGAGGACTATAGCAAAGACACTCGCCGAGGTTTCGAGACCTATTTCAGATACATCGTCCGCAATTACATTACGATGAAGGAGCAACCCTACACTATCATAACACCGGATGAAACTTTGGAAGTCAAGGCTTTTTTCATCTCCTTTGCTAATTCCAATCAGATGGGTTACGACTTCCCCATTTCGCCCCACGCTTCGTTATACGATGGCAAGGTAGACCTATGCATCGTGCAAAAGCCCAACCCTTTGGAACTCCCCATTATGGGAGGCTATATGATTGATGGTATGATGGACAAAGCTCCCAAAGTCAAAATCCTACAAACTCCAGAGGCCACCATCATTCGTCCCAAGGCTGATGTCATCAACCTTGACGGCGAGTCCATTATGATGGAAAAAGACCTACATCTCAAAGTCAACCCATTAAGTCTCAACATCATTTGCAATGAAACACAAAAGTGACAACAACGGAACCGTTTACTCCACCAATCCGGACTTCGTCTTCGATTACGGGGAAGAAGAAGCCGTTACCATAGCACCAGCCAAGCAAAATCTTCGCGTGATGCTCGACAAAAAACAACGCGCTGGCAAAAAAGTGACACTCATCACAGGCTTCCAAGGCTCCGACTTCGACCTTGCCGTTTTGGGCAAGGAATTGAAATCGGCTTGCGGTGTGGGTGGCAGCGTCAAAGACGGCGAAATCTTGCTACAGGGCGATTTTCGCGAAAAAGTGTTGGCCTTACTGCTACAGAAAGGATATACTAAAACCAAAATTAGCGGAATATGATTGAAAAATACATCGCGATCCTAAAGAATTTCACCCTGAAAATGGGGCTTGACGAGAGTCTTTCAGCCATCATTGCCGAATCAATTTCCACCTTGACCCTGTTGGTTTTCAGTTTAGGCATTTTCTTCCTAATCAAGTTCATCCTGAAGAAAACTATCTACAAGATCATCCAACTTTCGACCAACAAATACGACGATTTGCTCATCAAGAACAAAGTCATAGGTCGAATGTGTATGCTTATTCCCGCACTTATCATTGGTGCTTTATTAAATAATACGCTCCCCGACTTTCCCGAAACAGCGGCATTTTTGACGAAAGCAGTCAATGTTTTTGAAATCATCATTTGTACTATGATTCTCAGTGCTTTCGTTTCGACAGGCGAAGACTTGTACAATATGCATGAGATGTCAAAAATCAAGCCTGTCACCGGATTGGTGCAGGTCACAAAAATCGTACTATACATCCTTACCGCTTTGGTTATCATTGCTTATATTTTGGGCACCAAAATCGGCAACGTCCTTATCAGCTTAGGCACTATGTCGGCTATCATCATACTTGTTTTCCAAGACACCATCAAGGGATTTGTAGGCAGCATACAACTTTCCGTCAACGATATGCTTCGCATAGGCGATTGGATTGCCGTAGGCCCAGCAGATGGCAACGTATTGGAAATCAATCTCACGACAGTAAAAGTGCAGAATTGGGACAACACCATCACCACCATCCCCACCTACACATTGGTCTCAGCCCCCTTCACCAATTGGCGTGGTATGACCGAGTCGGGTGGACGTCGTATTGCACGAACCATCAATATCGATGTGAACACCGTTCGTTACTGCACGCCTGAAATGTTGGAGAAATACAAACATTATTCCCTCATAAAGGACTATATCATCCAGCGTCAAGAAGACATCGAAGAATACAACAAGGCCAATGACATCGACACAAGCGAGATATTGAACGGCCGCCAACAGACCAACTTGGGCGTCTACCGTGCCTACATCAAAGCCTATCTCAACAATAATCCTAAGCTGAACCATAATCTTACTATGATGGTGCGGCAGATGCAACCCACTGAGTTTGGCGTGCCGTTACAAATCTATGCCTTCAGCAGTGACAAGAAATGGGTGAACTACGAGGAAATTCAAAGCGACATCTTCGACCATATCATCTCGGCTGCAACAATGTTTGATTTGAGAATATACCAAAAACATTAGTTTAGAGTGTAGAGTGTAGAATGTAGAGTGTAGAATGTAGGGTTTAGAGTCTGTTGAAAGTTTAGAATCGTAGGTCTGTCACATCGTGGAGGCCGTACAAATTCACAAATAAGATTTATGAACACAGGAAAAGTCTTTACAGAACGATATTTACAGTTGATGTTCAAGCAGTTGCGTGATGCAACGCCCGAGGAAGTACAAGAAGAGCTGGAGCATTGCCGCCGCGAAAACCGTAGGCCTGTACGTATACCACGCTATTTCAGAGGTTTTTTCACAGAGGAGAAGTTCAGCGCGTCGATTGGTTTTGAAATGCAGGTTTTCAAACACGACCATACCTCTCGCAAGCTCATCTTCTATCTCCATGGTGGCGCTTTCATCTATCCACCCGTGTTTTTCCATTGGCGCTTCTTGCACGACCTCGCCATGCGCACCCATTGCGATGCACTACTGCCCGTATACCCCAAGTCACCTGAATACGATTGCGAGTATTCAGTAACGACCTTACTGGAATACTACAAAAACATCTCTGAATCAAACCAATATGATGAAGTCCATCTCGTAGGTGATTCCGCTGGTGCTTGTCTTTGCCTTGTTGTTGCTCAAGAAGTCCAAAAGAATGGTTGGAAAAAGCCTTCGACCATTACACTACTCTCCCCTTGCGTCGACCTCAGCCACACCAAGGAAAAAGAGATGCGCGCATTGCAAGACAAAGACACAATGCTTCAACTCGACCGCGTCATTACCCTGAATGCCATATGGCAAGGCCGCTTGTCTGCACAACATCCATGGGTTAGCCCTGTGTTCGGCGACTTCAACGACATCGACAACCTGAACGTCTATTATGGCTCAGACGAAATCCTGCAGCCCGACGACCTTTTCCTCAAGGAGACCTACGAAAAAACAGGGAAAAAAGGAGGGTTTCACGAATATGAAGGTATGTTCCATACCTTTGTAATGTTTCCGATTCCAGAAGGGTTTAGGGCAACAAAAGCCATTGCGGCAAACATTAAAAAGGGGCAACTCGAATAAGCCACCCCCATTGTTCCTTTATGCAATCTCAATGCTCAACGAATCACAATCTCCTGTTTTCCGCGATTTTCAGTTGTGATTTTATAAGTGCTTAAAATCCAATAAATTCTCTTTCAAAAATTTGCGTTTTTGGGTGTCCCGTGCTATTTTTGCGGCATGTTTGTACGTCGTAAGGTCAACA
>JAEEGL017431483.1_pt1 | contig 14322 bp, 15 predicted proteins | sample 9134231 | NCBI WGS metagenome assembly JAEEGL01 (sample SAMN16246548, study PRJNA631951) | gut metagenome | biome: gut microbiome; feature: rumen; material: fiber-attached | host: Bos | place: Iran: Karaj | collected 2018-10 | reverse complement strand
ATATAACATCAATCTCTCCATAGGAGTCAGCGGCAAGGACCATCTGGAAGCAACTCTGGATAAACTCAAAAAGATAAAGGGCGTTCTGCGTGTGGAACGTATCGGTGACAGTCAGTGAAAGCACTAGTGCAGAGAGTCAAATATGCAAGAGTTACTATAAACGGACAAGAGATCAGGGAGACCGGACCCGGTCTCCTTGTCTTGTATGGATGCGCTGCCGGAGATGATATAGCTGACTGCAGAAAACTTGCAGAGAAGACCGCGAATCTCAGGATATTCACCGACAGCGAAGGGAAGATGAATCTGTCAGCGCTGCAGCTGGGCCTTTCCGCTATGGTGGTGTCGCAGTTCACATTGCTCGCAGACACTAAGAAGGGACACAGACCCAGTTTTATCGAAGCGGCCAAACCTCCTCTCGCTGTGGACGCCTATGAAGAATATGTCAGGATACTGTCATCCATGGGCCTCAAGGAGGTCAAGACCGGAGAATTCGGCGCGCATATGGATGTCGAGATCTGCAATGACGGACCTGTGACTGTCATGCTGGACACACAGGAGTGGAAAAGATGATTGATGTAAAGATATTCCCTTTGGGAAGGCTGATGGCAAACTGCTGCCTGCTGACTGACGGCAGCGACGGAGCTGTAGTGGTGGATCCGGGCGGAGATCCGTCAGTCCTTCTCAGCTATCTTGAAAGAAACGGGCTGAGATGCCTTGCGATTCTGCTGACACACGGACACGATGATCACACCGGCGGAGTCGAGGCTCTCAGGAAAGCGACAGGAGCGCCGGTGCTCATCGGCGAAGGTGACGCGGACAGACTCGAAAGAGAAGCGGATATCCTCCTGAAGGGCGGTGAGATCCTGACATACGGCGGGATCACGCTGGAAGTCATCGCAGCTCCCGGTCATACACCCGGAGGACTGTGCTATCTCACGGATGGATACCTGTTTGCCGGCGATACGCTGTTCCGCCGGTCCGTCGGCAGGACTGACCTGCCGGGAGGAGACTGGGACAGACTAACAGATACACTTGCAAAACTTGTGGAGAGGTTCCGTGATTCCGACGTGATAGTGATACCGGGACACGGAATGACCACTGATTTCAAATACGAGACGGAGAACAATCCATTTCTGTTATGACACTTTATCTTCTGGAAGACAGATTCCATTACGAACTGGAAAACATAATGAGGATGTTCTACTGGAGACCGGAGATATCTTCCGGGGCTCCGGACGGGAACGCAGATGAGTACTGTGCCGCTGCTGCAGCTGACGAGGGAGAATCCGTAAGGCTCAGCGTCAGGTTCCGCGAAGGGGAGACGATCCTCTCGCAGGAGGACACGGTCGCTTCGGGCACGCCTGAGAAGGAGATGGAGCATGCTCTTTCCGTCATGATGTATAAGGTACTGTCGGAAGCGACGGGGAAGAAGCCTCCCTTTGGAGTGATGACGGGGATCAGACCCGCGAAGTACATGGCGGACCTGATGGAGAAGGGCATGTCTGCCGATGAAGCGGAGAGATTCTTCACAGAAAGATCCCTTGTGGATCCCCGCAAAGCCGAACTGTGCAGGATGACCGCGCAGACCGGGCTGAAGCTCAGGCAGCACTGCCGTGACAACGGATTCTCGCTTTATGTATCCATCCCGTTCTGCCCCTCCAGATGCAGCTACTGTTCCTTCGTGTCGAAAACAGTGGAAAGAGACCGCTCCATGACGGGAAGGTATGTGGAAGCGCTGTGCGGCGAACTGAAGCACACTTCCGGGATAGCGAAGGATCTCGGTCTCGAGATGCAGACGGTATATATCGGCGGAGGCACACCGACAGTGCTTAGCGCAGAGGAGCTCAGGATACTGACCGGGGCAATAGCTGAGTATTTCGGAGCGCCGACGGAGAGAGAATACAGCGTAGAGGCCGGCAGACCTGATACCATCACGGAAGAGAAACTGCTAGTTCTTAAGGATGCGGGAGTCACCAGGATATCGATAAATCCCCAGACTGCGAACGATGCTGTTCTCGCGGCAGTAGGCAGGAGACACACCGCAGCCGACATAGAGCGCTGTTATGAACTGGCAAGGCGGCTTGGATTCGACAATATCAACGCGGACCTTATAGCAGGACTTCCCGGAGACGATCTGGAAAGCTTTAAACACAGCGTCGTGTGGGCAGCTGAGACGCTCGCTGCAGAGAACATAACGGTACATGCCCTGACCCTTAAGCGCGCTTCCTTCCTGAGAGAGACGGAGAGCGAGATATTCTCGCCCGATGCTTCTGATATGGTCGACTATGCACAGAGGGAGCTCACTGAGAGGGGATATCTGCCTTACTATATGTACAGGCAGAAGGGTACTGTGGACAGCCTGGAGAACACCGGATATGCAAAGCCGGGGACGGAATGCCTCTACAATCTCTTCATTATGGACGAACTGCAGAGCATCATAGCGTGCGGCGCAGGTGCCGTCACGAAGCTGCGCGACAGCAGGACTGACCGGATCGAGAGGATATTCGATCTCAAATATCCTCAGGATTATCTGGACAGATATGAAGATATGCTCGCGAGAAAAGACGGGATCAGGGACTTCTACGAATGGGCCCGGCGCGATATGTGAACAGAGATCCTGTCAATTGTATATTTTCCGTTAACGTGATACTGAGCGGCCGTGTGGTTGTTGAATTGATTTTTGGCCTTGGCTATAATGAAAATGCCTATAATCTCAAGGAGGGAATACAATGAGCGATTTTTTTGATAAACTTGCCAGCAAAGGAAAGGAACTTCTTTCCTCAGCTAAAGAAACAGCCAACGATCTGATCGAAAAGGGAAAGGATAAGGCAGAAGAGCTCAAGCTCGAGCATGACCTTACCGAGACCTTTGCAGCACTCGGCAAACTGTTCTTTGAGAAGGAAGTCGAAGGAACAGAACCCGAAGGACTCGATGAACTCATGAACAAGGCCAAGGAGCTCAAGGCCGGACTCGCAGACCTCGCAAAGAAGGCTGAAGAAGCCGCAGCAGCCAAGGCTGCCCAGGTCAAGGAAGCCGTGGAAGAGAAGGTCGAAGAGGTCAAGGAGACCGTTGAGGAAGTAAAGGAAACCGTTGCCGAAGCAGTCGAGGAAGAGACAGTGGTATGCCCCGTTTGCGGAGCGAAATTCCCCAAGGGAACCAAGGTCTGCCCGATCTGCGGAGCATCTCTTGAATAAGAGCTGAAATTCCGGAAGGTGGGCATTCACCATGCCCACCTTCTTTTATAAGTGGAGAAGAGAGTTGTCGATCAGAAAACAAAGCATAACAGAAGGCGCTCTGGTGCTTACCATCTCACTGGCGATCGTAAAGATCGTCAGCCTGATCTATAAATTCCCTCTCATAGAGCTTCTCGCAGGCGGAGGCTGGGCTTATTATCAGTCCTCCTACAATATCTACGGAGCGGTGTATGCCATAGCAGTCGTAGGATTCCCGGTCGCTGTATCAAGACTGGTGGCGGGATACTCCGCCAGCGGCAGGTACAAAGACGTGGTGAACCTGCGCAGGGAGTCGCTGAAACTGTTCGCCGTCATCGGTGTCATCGGTGCTGTATGCCTGATGCTGCTGGCTAAGCCGATCACCGCAAGCATCACTACCAACCGGTATGCTCACCTGTGTGTGGTCGCTGTCGCCCCGTCAATATTCTTCAGCTGCGTGATGAGCTCTTACAGAGGCTATTACCAGGGCCTGTCAAACATGGTCCCCACAGCAATGTCTGATGTTGTGGAGGTCCTGTTTAAGGCTGCCTTCGGATATGGGACAGCATATCTGCTGACATTTATACTTCGCTCCGAGTTCGCTGCCAACGGCACGGTCCTCGGAGTCCCGGAGACTTCTGCATCAGCCATGTCATCGATCCTGGCGATAGCTGCAGCAGGAGCTATCTCCTCTGTGACGATCTCCACCGGAGCTGCTTTCCTGAGCCTGGTGATCTTCTACAGACGCAGGGGCGGCATGATCGCGGAAGAGCAGATAGAGTCCAGCCCTGAACCTGAAAGACTTGATGTCCTGCGCAAACAGATACTGAGATACGGATTCCCTCTTGCTCTTTCTGCTATCACGCTCAGAGTAGCCAGTCTGATAGATGACATGACAGTCATACGCAGCCTCATCAATGCCATGAACAGGAATATGACTGCGCTGCTCGCGTCGCACAAAGGGCTCCTTGAGATGACCGGAGTGCAGCTTTCCGATATGGCTACTTATCTTTATGAAGTCTACGGATACTGCATACCTCTCTATGACCTTGTTCCTACTATAACCGCCAACTTTGCGACCAGCGCTCTGCCGCATATCACAGCCGCACTCGGAAGAGGCGACAAGGAACAGGTAAAGAAACACATAGAGACGATGATGGGGATCACGATGCTGATTGCGGCACCGGCGGGACTGGGTATGGCATTCATGGCGGAACCGCTGCTGAACTTCCTGTATCCCTCACTTGAGATCGGAGCCATACTGGCGGCGCCGATGCTCTCCGTACTGGGGATCTCGGCTATAGCAGTGTGCCTTGCAAGCTTCGTTAATATGATGTTCCAGGCAATAGGAAGGATAGACCTGCCCGTCAAACTGATGGCGGTCGGATGTGCCATCAAGATACTCGTGAACTGTGTTCTGGTATCCATACCTTCTCTGAATATCAAGGCAGTGCCTGTAACTACTCTGATCTGTTATGTGACTATAAGCGCCATTGGAATGGTGATCATCACCAGGGAGACCGGGGTAAAGACTGATCTCGTCAAGACGATCGTCAAGCCGATGCTGGCCGGTACAGCCGCAGGATTTGCGGCAAGGATGACCTACATACTGCTGTCCGGACCGGTACCGTCCAAGATCTCTACGCTTGCCGGATGTCTCGTCGCAGTGATCGTTTATGCGGTGCTTGCGATGGTTCTGAAGCTCCTCACGAGAGAGATCGTGGAGAGCCTTCCCGGAGGCCGCAAGATAGCCGCCGCACTTGAAAAAATACATATGCTGGGGTAGAATCAATCCATGGCTGAATTCACTATAAAACCGAAATATACACTCGCTGACGTACCTCTCATAGTCAAGCGTCTGAGGGACCCCGAGACGGGCTGCCCCTGGGATAAAGAGGCCACTCATGAGTCCGTAAGACAGGATATGATCGAGGAGTGCTATGAAGCGGTGGAAGCCATAGACACAGGCGACCTCGACAACCTCAAAGAGGAACTGGGCGATGTTCTCATGCAGGTCGCGCTGCACAGCGAGATAGAGAGCGAGAAAGGGACCTTTGATATAGATGAGGTCGCTGACAGACTCTGCAAGAAACTCGTTCTGCGTCATCCGCATGTGTTCGGAGACGTAGTGGCAAATGATACAGAGACAGTTCTCCGGAACTGGGATGCCATAAAGAGCGTCGAGAAGGATCAGAAGACAGGATCCGACGCCATAGATGATGTGCCGACCGCATATCCTGCGCTCATACGCAGTCAGAAAGTACAGAAGAGGGCGGCGCGCACAGGATTTGACTACAGGGATACGGAAGGCGCCATGGCTGACCTTAAGAGCGAGGTAACTGAACTGGAACAGGCGCTGGCCGGTGACGGAGATCCGTTCGAAGAACTTGGAGACCTCCTGTTCTCGGCAGTAAATGTGGCGAGATTCATCTCAGCTGACGCTGAACTTGCGCTGACCAGATCCTGTGAGAAATTCATCAGGAGATTCCGCAAGACAGAAGAACTCGCAATCGAGCGCGGAATAGACATGAAAAATGCAGATATGGCCCTGCTCAACGAGCTATGGGCAGAATCTAAATAACGAAATGTTAAGGAGAAAATGAAAAATGACAAAGACTGAACTCGCCGCGAAAGTGGCAGAGAACACCGGCATGACAAAGAAGGATTCAGCCGCTGCTGTGAACGCAGTATTCGAGGAGATCACAAAGGCACTCGTGAACGGAGAAAAGGTACAGCTCGTCGGATTCGGCAGCTTTGATGTAAAGGTTCGCCCGGCACACACCGGCATCAACCCCGCCACAAAGCAGAAGATCGAGATCGCCGCTTCCCGCAGCCCCAAGTTCACTGCCGGCGCAGCCCTCAAAGAAGCTGTTAAATAATATTGCTATTCATGGTCCCGGGCGGATTATGCCCGGGACCGTTCCCAAAATAATATGAGAATTGACAAATTCCTCAAGGTGAGCAGGATCATCAAGAGGCGTACAGTAGCAAACGAAGTGTGTGACGCTGACAGGGTCTCCGTGAACGGAAGACCTGTCAGGGCATCTTATGACGTTAAGGTCGGTGATATAGTTGAGATAACCATGGGAGAGAACGTAACGAAGTTCAAGGTGCTCATGGTCACAGACACACAGTCCAAGGACCTTGCAAAGCAGATGTACATGATCATAAAATCATAAAGAAAAGGAAAGGAGAGGCGTTCTGCCGGCAGTACCGCATGAGATTCGGAGCCAACAATATGACAGAAGAAGAGAAGAAAGAACTGACGGCTTACGTGAACCGCCGCAAGTTCATCCTTTTTCTTCTTTCTCTTTTCTGTGTCTATCTTCTCATCAACGTGATCTCGATCAGAGTGCGTCTTTATAAACAGAGGCAGCAGCTTGCGCTCATAGAGCAGCAGATCGAAGTCGCACAGAAAGAAAACGATGAGCTCAGACACATGCTCTCCGGTACGGAAGAGGAGTTCCTCGAGCGTATAGCCAGAGAGAAGCTGGGATATGCCGCAGTAGACGAGAAGGTGTACGAGGACATCACCGGAATAGACTGAGATAATAACGTTGTATATGATGCTGCGTCCGGAAGGCACGCAGCTTTTTTTGTAACTTAAAAGCCGGACCTTAAAGGTCCGGCTCGAAACATATAATGAAATCTACTGCTGTTTTCTGGCTCCGAAATACATGAACAGCTGGCACGGGATCATTCCGTTATACAGCTTGCGTCTTCTGGATGCAGGGGCTCCGAAGTGCTTCTCAAAATCAGACAGGCTGCTGATGATATACGCACCGCGCTGTTTCCCGCCGATCACCCTCCTGCCGAAATCACGGCATAGCTTTTCTGCTTCTTCCGGACTGGAGAGCCTTTCTCCATAGGGAGGATTCGTTATGATAAGGGAACCTTCTTCCGGTGTCAGTTTTCTGGCGTCAGCCACCGAGAAGGAGCAGTATCTTGCGACTCCTGCACGCTCCGCGTTGTCATTGGCTATCCTGACGGCATTCTCATCTATATCCGAACCGGTTCCGCGGAAAGCGATATCCTGCTTTATCATAGACCTCGCTTCCTGTCTGACTTCGTCGAATATCTCTCTGCCGACGATATCATATTCTTCTGCGGCGAATCTCCTGTTCAGCCCCGGAGCCATGTTGAGAGCTCTCATGGCAGCTTCGATCACAAGAGTGCCTGATCCGCAGAACGGATCATGGACCCTGCTGTCATCGTATACTCTTGCGAGGTCGCACATCCCGGCGGCTAGCGTCTCCCTGATAGGAGCTTCATTGAGCAGAGGGCGGTAACCTCTTTTGTGGAGACCGTCCCCGGAAGTGTCAAGCATGAGGGTGCACATGTCTTTGACGATTGCGAAACGTATCTTCTTTTCTGTTCCGCGTTCAGGAAGGAACTCGGTGTGATACTGTGCCTTCAGTTTTTCAACTATAGCTTTCTTCAGGACTGACTGACATGCAGGAATGCTCGTGAGTTTGCTTGACAGGCTGTAGCCCTTTACAGGAAAAGCGTCCTTTGAGGTCAGCACGGAAGACCAGTCAGCGGCATAAGCCCCGTCATAGAGGGCGTCAAAATCCGCAGCCGGATACTCGTCCAGAACTATCAGGACGCGCTCGGCTGTGCGCAGCCAAATGTTTGCCTTTGCGATCCCATATTCATCAGCGTCGAAGAAGATCCTTCCGTCACTCACTTCAACTCCTTCAAAGCCTAGATGCCTTATCTCATATGAGAGCACCGATTCCAGGCCGAATCCGCAGGTCGCTACTAGTCTGTACATATCTCACCTCTGAAAAAGGAAAGGCGCCGCGCGGTCCGCGGCGCCGGTGTGCTAATTGTATATCAGTTAACTGGAACTAGCAAGCCGTATGTATTGTCATGACGGCGGTAGACCACGTTTATCTCGTTGGTCTCTGCGTTGCGGAACATGAAGAAGGTGTGTCCGAGCATATTCATCTGCAGGATAGCTTCCTGCTCGCTCATCGGTTCCACTGCGAAGCGTTTTTCCTTGGCAATGGTGTATTCCTGCTCCACATCGCTGTCCGGTGTGAGGTCCATCTCCTCGCCTGCGAGATCGACTTCCTTTGCCTTGACTCTGTTTCCGAGTTTGCTCTTGTTCTTTACGATCTGTCTCATCATGGTATCGACAGCTTCCCTGAATGCTGAATCAAGGTCTGTGGATGTGCGCTCGGTGCGGAAGAAGAACCTGCGGCTCTTGACGGTCACTTCGACTGTGTACCTGTCCTTCTCAAGATCGACGTTGACAGCACCTTCCGGCTCTTCATTGAAGAAGCGGTCGAATTTCTGCATGCGCTGTTCGGCTTTGTCTATAAAGCTCTGACGCAGGTTGAGTCCGTGGCCTGATGTTTTGACTATCATATGTATAAACCTCCTTTTCAGGTTCTACGAATATTATACAATGAAAACATATATTATGATAACTGTTTTGTTAATTCTGTATACACATTTCCGGTATAGAATCTGAGAGTAGAAGAACAGGAAGTACAATATGTAAAATAGTATTTGACTATTACAAATTGTAGTATTGCTGTCTTGCCGCTCGGCGGGTACTGAACAAAAAGACGATAATAGGTTATAATACTATGGACGCCATAAGGGCGTGATCCTTGAGGGAGAACCGAACGCGCATGCGGCGGGTATATCCATGAACAGAAAGAACAACAATAATAACGATAAAAAGATATTCAGGGCTTCTGAAGAAGCCTCCAGAGAAGTCCTTGAGGAAAAGCAGCCGGCGCCTTCCTATGAGGAGGCTGCACCGGCGGTGGCAGAACCTGCAGGAGAAGCTGAACCGCAACCGGCTGAAGGACCTGCAGAGGAAACGGCTTCTTTCCTGGATAATGTGGACCCCGTCTCAGCCGGAATGGTAGAGGCTCTGATCACGGACGGGCTGCGCTACAGACTGAAGGCTGCGGGAAGATGGCTCGCATGCATGTTCCTCATAATGACAGCAGGACTGGCGGCTGTCGCATTCCTGATGAGACCGGTACCGGTGAACACCATGGAAGGGTCGGATCCGGTGATTAATGACATAAAGACAGAGGATGACTACTATGGCGGGGAAAAGAAATTCTCCAGCCAGGCGCTGCAGGATGCTCATGCAGCCAACAGCGATGTAGTGGGATGGCTCACACTGGACGGGTGCGAGATAGATGACAGAGTGATGCAGTCCACAGACAATAACTTCTACCTGAGACGAAATGAAGAGGGAAGGTACAGCGTCTGGGGATGCTACTTTATGGATTTCATCAACATCCACAGCGGCTCTACTCTGTATGACAGGGTGACGATAATCTATGGCCACTCCTCAGGCAACTCTTCCAACGGAAACAAGTTCAGCAAGATAAAGAGATACAGGGACGAGAGCTTCGCCAAGGAACATCCGGTGATCACGCTGTCGCTGCTGTACAGGGAGATGAAATGGCAGGTGTTTGCCTGTTCAGATATCCCGATAACAATAAACTATATAGATCCCGACCCCAGCGAAAAGGCATTCAAGGAAACGATATCGTATCTTCTGAACCACAGCTATGTGGATTTCGGCGTGGATGTTAAGGATGATGACAAGATCCTGATCCTTTCAACATGCACGAGCGATGAACTGGTCAGATATGTTCTGGCGGCAAGACTTATCAACGACTGACAGGAGGGTCACTCTGTGGAGAAACTTAAAAGGACATGGGCAGAGATCAATCTGGACAACCTGCGTTATAACTGCGAACAGCTCAAAGGCATGCTGAAGGACGGCGTAGCTCTTATGGCTGTCGTTAAGGCTGATGCCTACGGACACGGAGACGTGGAAGTGGCCAATGCCGTCTCGGAGTTTGCGGACTGGTTTGCCGTATCGAATCTCATGGAAGCCAAAAGGCTCCGCAAAGCCGGTATTACGAAGCCTGTGCTGATCCTCGGATACACGCCTGCGGAGAACTGCACGGACCTGTTCGAACTGAATATCACACAGACCCTGCTGGGCCCTGACTATGCGAAGGAACTCAGCGATGCCGCAGTCGAAGCTGGTATCACTGTTGACGTTCATGTGAAGGTCGATACGGGAATGACAAGGATCGGTTTCTGCGCCGCGGATGAAGAGTGCGTGGATCAGATAGAAAAAGCCGTGTACCTGCCCGGACTCAATGCTACGGGTATCTTTACGCATTTCGCAGTCGCCGATGAGGATTCCGCGGACTCGGAAGCATTTACACAGCTTCAGCATGACCGTTTCTCGGATGTGATCTGGGAACTTCAGAAAAAGGGAATAGATTTCAACAGGGTCCACTGCTGCAACTCGGCAGCCATGATACTCATCCCTTCGTATCATCACACCATGGTGAGACCCGGAATCGTATTGTACGGGTGTTCTCCCAGCGGAAAGCCCATGCAGGAGATAGATCTGAAGCCTGTGATGACTCTCAAGACTACAGTTTCGCTGGTAAAGAATGTGCATCCGGGAGAGACCATCGGATACGGAAGGAAATACAAGGCTGTATCGGAGATGAGCGTCGCTACTGTAGCGATAGGATATGCGGACGGCTATCCCAGAGTCCTTTCCAACAGGGGATATGCATTTGTCAATGACAAGGTAGTGCCGATAGTCGGGAATATCTGTATGGATCAGATGATGCTGGACGTTACCGGAGTCGATGTCAGGGAAGGAGATCAGGTGATACTGTTCGGAGAGAACAGCCCGATCGGTGTCGACAATGTGGCAGCTCTTGCGGGAACTATCAGCTATGAGATCCTATGCGGTGTCTCAAGAAGAGTAGAGAGAGTCTACATCAGGGACGGCAAGGAGATCTCGGTAGTCGATTACACGACATGACAAACCGCTCTTGCCAATAAAAAGCAAAAATAGTACAATAAGCGGGCAATGAAGAAAACTCATTGCCCGGAGATACGGAGAGTTATCGAAGAGGTCATAACGAGGCGGTCTTGAAAACCGTTTGGCTTCACGGCCACGTGGGTTCGAATCCCACCCTCTCCGGTAAGACCCGCAGAAACAATTTCTGCGGGTTTTTTCACATCTTTATCCATTCTATGTTATAATCCCAATATGAAACGGAAACTGTTATTTATCTTTAATCCCTATTCGGGTAAAAGAACGATCAAGAATAAATTGCTCGGTATAATCGACGTATTCGTCAAAGCGGGGTTTGAAGTGACAGCCTATCCCACACAGGGACCCAAGGATGCCACTGCCAAGACTATAGCGGATTCCGGCGATTATGACAGGATAGTCTGTTCCGGCGGTGACGGCACTTTGGACGAGGTCATAACCGGTCTTATCAAGGCCGGCCGCTCGATCCCTGTCGGTTATATACCTGCGGGCAGCACCAACGATTTCGGTAAATCGCTGGGGATACCGCTCGATATGAAAAAGGCTGCCGTAATAAGTGCATCAGACAATATCTTTTCGTGCGATATCGGGAGGATAAATGACAGAACTTTCGTATATGTGGCCGCTTTCGGAATATTTACCGAAACGTCATATTTAACACCTCAGAGCCTTAAAAATATCATGGGACATGCCGCTTACGTCATGGAAGGATTCAAGTCCTTATATGACATCACTTCATATGCGATAAAGGTAGAGTATGACGGCAATACGCTCGATGATGAGTTTATCTTCGGAATGATAACCAATTCGCAGTCCGTGGGAGGTTTTAAGGGCCTCACCGGCAAAGATGTCAGGCTTGATGACGGACTCTTCGAGGTAACACTCATTAAAAAGCCCAATAATCCCATTGAACTCAATGAGATAATGGCCAGTCTCACTACACTTATCGATGATTCGGACATGATACTTACCTTTAAGACGAACAGGATCAAAATGTCTTTTTCAAACAAAGCTTCATGGACTCTCGACGGTGAGTTTGGCGGGCTTATAGATGAGGCTGATATAGAATGCATACATAAGGGGATAAGTATATTAAGGAGATAGACGAATGAATTCCATCCAGACCAAGCTTATAGCTCTTATGCTGGCTATATTGTTGTTTTCCGGTTTTGTTTATTTTTTAGTAAGTTTTTACAACAGTAATGAGACTTTAAATGCGGATTCCGATGATATCCTTATGCTTACCGGAGACAGCGGCCGTCTTGAAATGAACGATAATTTCATGTCTATCGAACAGGCTGTTAATTCGGTCTACAATTTTGCGATCCAAAATTCCACCAGAATGCCTCAATTTCTTACGGATTCCGTCGTAAGGAGAGAATATACTTCCCAGATAGCCGAATTGAGCAAGAGTATATCCGAAAATACCAAGGGAGCCATGGCTGTTTATATGCGTTATAATCCGAACGATTTCGACTCCAAGGCAGGTTTCTGGTATACAAAATATTCAAAAGACAGTGACTGGACTTACTTAACTCCCACCGACATAAGTATGTATGATGAAGACGATATCGAACACGTCGGCTGGTATTATCTTCCGATAAAGGCCAAAAAACCCGTGTGGATGGATCCGTACTTTAATAAAAATCTCGGAATTGAGATGATATCCTACATAATCCCTGTTTACCGCGGGGACTATACCGTGGGAATAATCGGTATGGACATAGACCTGGATCTTTTAAGGGAAGAGGTATCAAAGATCAGGGCCTACAATACCGGTACTGCCATGCTGGTGGATGATATGGGTAATCTTATCTATCATGTGGATTATCCTGATGGAGTTCATTATGATAAAGCCGATGACAGTATAAGAAGTGTCATAGATAAGATCAAGATATCTCCTACGGGGACGGTATGGGAGTATGAATATAAAGGAACCAAGATGAAGGTCGTTACCGAATGCCTTCAAAACGGTATGAAGCTTGCGATCTCGGTTCCTCAAAAAGAGATCGGAGCTCCGGGATACCGGCTTTTCGTCAATTTCTTAAGCGTGCTTACCTTTGTTCTGGTAGTATCCATACTGGCTTCCATAGCATGGATAAGATCGATAACCAGGCCTCTTAAGGAGCTTACGTATGCCGCAGATCAGTTTGCCAAGGGCAATCTTGATACCAGGATAGATATAGATTCCAAGGATGAGGTCGGAGTTTTGGCTTCAAGCTTCAGAAAGACGGCCCTTGCCCTTAAGGAACAGATAGATTACATTAACGGACTGGCTCTTACAGACGGTCTTACGAGAATCAACAATAAGACTGCCTATAACAATATGGAGAAAGCCTTAGATAAGGATATAGCCTCTCATAATGCCAGCTATTCCATTGTGGTCATGGATGTTAATAATCTTAAAAAAGTTAACGACACCTATGGACATGAGGCGGGAGACGCTCTTATCCAGCATGTGTCGGAATGCATAAGAAGCGTATTCGGCTCAAGAAATGTGTTCAGGATAGGCGGCGATGAATTCGTCGCCGTCCTGAGGGGCAACACTATGGAAGATGCCCAAAGGAAGATGGAACTTTTGGATGTAGTGGTGGAAGACAGAAACCACTATGCCGGTGAAGAGGAGTACTTAAAGACGGTTTCGGTGGCATCGGGTGCCGCGGAATATATCAAGGAAGACGAGAAATTTGCAGATACATTCAAGCGCGCGGATGAAGCAATGTATCTTGATAAGGTTTCAAAGAAAAAGGCCTCCAATATATAAATCGAAAAATACCCTTGACAAAGATTGGGGATAATTGTATATTATTAAGGCAGTCCGAAAACGGACACCATGGGATCTTAGCTCAGCTGGGAGAGCATCTGCCTTACAAGCAGAGGGTCACAGGTTCGAGCCCTGTAGGTCCCATTTTTATGCAAAAGCGCATATGCGCATACATATATGGCGAGATGGCTCAACTGGCTAGAGCGTCCGGTTCATACCCGGGAGGTTGAGAGTTCAAGTCTCTCTCTCGCTATTGTTAAAAAACAATAAAAATCGCTTATTTAAAGGCAATAAAGCCAATAAATAAGCGATTTTTATTTGCAAAAATACAAACGTATTTTGTACGTTACAAGCACATTTTGTAAAAATTTTCACACGAAAAATCACACGAAATTGACCCAATCGGTCAATAGAAAATTGGCAATCATTATAGAAGATGCCTTTCTCAGATTTTTTTACGCATGATGCGGTTTCAATAAATTAAAATGAACCATCGT
>JAEEGL014617992.1_pt1 | contig 14322 bp, 13 predicted proteins | sample 9134231 | NCBI WGS metagenome assembly JAEEGL01 (sample SAMN16246548, study PRJNA631951) | gut metagenome | biome: gut microbiome; feature: rumen; material: fiber-attached | host: Bos | place: Iran: Karaj | collected 2018-10 | reverse complement strand
CGGAGAGCTGTGGGGCAGGGTAACACAGGTCCCATGGGGCGTGATTTTTGAAGGTGCTGATGCAAATCCTCGCCATCCGGTTCAGCTTTATGAGGCTTTGTTTGAAGGTCCGATGCTGGGACTTGTGATGGTTTTTCTTTATAAGAGAAATCTTTTGAAAAAGCCTTTTATGATTTCATGCTATTACCTTCTTGGATATAGCTTTTTTAGATTTTTTACGGAGTTTTTTCGCGAAGCCGATTTAATGGTAGGTTATTTTCATGGCATAACTTTAGGTCAGATCCTGTGTTTTATAGGTATTTTTGTCAGCGTTCTGTTTCTGAAAAAAAACGGCAGAGAGTTTTCTTAATGTAACTAATGTTTTGATCTTAAATCGTTTGTTACATTTCACATTTACAAAAAAGAATACAGTCTGTGATTGTATATGCCATCTATAATCTAAGTGTATTTACCTTTTATAGTGTTAAGAGGATATTAAAGTGGAAATTGTTATAAACACTTCTCCTGATAATGGAAGTATTTCCGTTATTGAGGTTGAGGGTAGAATGGACGCTTTAAGCGTAGGTGAATTTGAGGAAAAAGTAATTCCTCAGTGCTCAGTTGAAGGTGTAACAGGCTACATTATTGACTTTGCAAAACTTGTTTACATCAGTTCTGCAGGCTTAAGAGCAATTCTAAAGGTCGCAAAACTGTGCAAGGAGCAGGGACGTAAGGTAGCAATCTGCAATTTATCTCCTGATGTCAACGAGGTCTTTAAGATCTCTGGTTTTGATTTGATTATAACTGTTTGTGAAAATTTGGACAGCGCCAAATCTGCGGTTATTTAACACAGAGGTAATTTGCAATGATAACAGTTAAACTTCCTGCCAAGATTGAACAGCTCGAGATTATCAACGAGAAACTCAAGGGCTATATGACTGGTGAGCTTGAGCCTCTGCTGATGAAAACCCAGCTTGTTGTTGAAGAACTACTGGCTAACATCTGCAATTATGCATATGACGGCAAGAGCGGAAACGCAGAGTTTTCCTGCGGTGTAGTCACTTTCGACGGTGAGCCATATATCAGAATTTCATTTGTTGACGGCGGAAAACCATTCAATCCATTTAAGGATGAAAGAGACCCTCATGTTGGGGATTCTGTTGAGGCCCGACCTGTAGGCGGTTTAGGCATTCATTTTGTGAAGAACATGTCTAACCACTATATCTATTCACGCCTTAAAGAGTGCAATGTTGTTGATATCTTCATTGAAGCAAAAGGCTATAGCGGAAATAAATAACTAGTATCTGCTGTTTGCTTAATTTGCAATTCTTTACTATTGGATAGGATAAATGGGTAAGTCTGTAGCAGCAAGTTCTGGTCCAAGAATCAGCTTCAAGACAAAGGTAATGATTTTATCTTTGTGTCTGCTCATTATTCCTTTGCTTTTATTCTCCTACTATTCCTACGGAGCACTTAGAGACAGCATACTTCAGGAACAGCGTGAATCATTGTCTTCTGAGTCGAGGGTGCTAAAGGAGTTTGTATCTGAAAACTTCCAATGGGTTTTAAGTGAGTCCATTGTTCCACTTTTATCTATAAGAAAAACCAACGAAGAGCAGCTGTACATTGTAAAAAAAGGTATTAGCCAGGCTCTCTCTTTTAACGATAATGATCTGATCGATATAGCAGAATCCTATATTCTGGGAGCTGCCAATTCAGAAAAAATATCGACATTTATCTGTAAAGCCTTCAATCCTAGGGAGGGTCTGTTCCCATCTGCTGAAGTACGAGCTCTGCTTAATTCCAGACTTGGTACTGTAACCGACAATACCCTGGCGGATGTAATAAGTTCAAAAAATATCGAACCTGGCAGATACTATCACTACTATTTTGTCGGTGGTGACAAGCATTATCTCTGTTCTATGACCAGTCTCAACAGTGAGTATGTAATCTGCCTTCTGCACGATATTTCCAACATCAAGTTCAATTATGATGAGAATTCCATTGAAAAGGCATTTGCGCTTGATCTGGTTGGAACCATATCTGCCATTAACAGAATTGATCCTAATTCTACTAATATCTATGTATTTACTGATGATCGAAAATCAATCATCAGAAAAATGTCCTATAAACTGCCTGATACCTTAAAGGAAGAGTACCTTGACAGGGCCAGACGAGATGATGTCTGGGAAGGCTATCTGGACAGAATGAATTACGCATTTATTTTCTATTTCAAACAGACCGGCTGGTTCTTTCTGTATACCATCGATCTTGCCAACAGTATTTCCGCATTGAATGATTCAATGATGATAATCTGGTGTATTTCCACCGTGCTTGCCGTTTCATGTGTTTTCCTGTGCTCGTGGATTTTAAGAAAACCACTGGGAACGTTAGGACAGATTGCCAAGACCGCAGGATATATTGAACATGCAAATCTGACGAATAAGGATGAGATTAAGAAGATTTCGTCGATGCTTCCGGTTCATTCAAATGATGAGATTGGTCTTCTGGCTGAAACCTTAAAGGAAATGTCCAGTTCCGTTTCAGATAAGGCTATTGAGCTGCTTTCTGCAAATGCCCAGAAGCGTCAGCTTGAAGGTGAGCTTAATGCAGCAAAGGAAATCCAGATGGGCATTCTTCCAGAATCACTGGACCTTCCTGAATTTAATCCGCTGAAGATTTCTGCAATGCAGATCCCTGCCAAGGAAGTAGGAGGAGATCTGTATGATGCAATTTCCTACGACAAGGACCGAGTAGTGCTGGTAATCGGAGATGTATCTGACAAGGGTGTTCCTGCAGCTTTGTTTATGGCAATGACTGTTATTCTTATAAGAGAGTGTATTTCTCTTAAAATGCCTGTAGAGAGAATGGCTCTTGAATTAAACAAGCATCTGTGTCAGCACAATCCTAACATGATGTTTGTTACTCTGTTTATTGGTATTTTAAACAAGAAAACAGGGGAGTTATCTTATGTAAACTGCGGACACTGTCTTCCTTATGTGGTTAAAAACGGAAATGCTGATACCATAGAAGGCCTGAGTGGTCCTGCTATTGGAGTTGCACCTGGATTTGAATATAAGGCATTCTCTGTCAATGTTCCTGCTGATAGTAATCTGTTTTTCTATACAGACGGCGTGAGTGAGGCTCAGAATCAGTCACAGGAACTTTATGGAGAAAAGAGAATTGTTGAATTTCTTGAAAATGCTAATGAAAGGGATCCTGCGAAAGTATGCAGCAGGATGATGAATGAGCTTGTTTTATACAGAAATAAGGCTCCACAGTCAGATGATATTACACTTCTTACTGTAAGAGTTTAGGTTGGGGATTTTGGAGTGTTAAATCTAAATCTTCGGACACTGAGTTTTAAATCAAGACTGATATGCTTGATTCTCGTATTTGCTATGCTGCCTATTCTGGTGGTCGTAGGGGTAATGTATTACATTCAGTCCCAGGCCTCTTTTGAAAAGAATCATTTCTACCAGACCTCCAACAACATTATGTTTCAGGAAATTTTTGATAGCTATTATTATCGTAATGTTGTTGCAGATCTGGAAGTTCTGAGCGGTAGACGTGATAAGCTGAAACTGATGTCCAAAGCGATTATGGATGCGTATTCTTTAAATGACACCGAATCTGGTCTTATCGGAAGCAGCTCAATAATTCGCAATATCATGTTTGAAAGCACCAGAGCCGCCGGTCTGATGCCATTTATTTTCGATAAGGAAAAACCTTCAGAATCCAATTTCGTCAAGGCTGAATACAGACGCTTACTGAAGTATATGACTATTGTAGGCGAAGATCTGGGAACTTATCTTCGCAACGGCAGCTTTCACAATCCTGGTACATTCCATGTCTTAATGGATCCAAAAACAGGAGATGTTTATCTTCTGAATATCACCGCTATGGACTCTCGACATATCCTTGTGGTAGGTGAAAGCCAGAATGACCTTAAAGAGAATTTTGCAAATATTAAAAATCAGATGGTTAATGCTCTGAATAATGTTATGAGAGCTGAAGGCCGACATCTTACCTCGCAGAAGACTCTTCTGACATACATAATCGACAGCGATGGAAAACAGGTTGCTCCTGTTCCATTGGACAATACTGAGCCTTTGTACCTTGATGAAGAAGTTCGTAATCATGTAAAGTCGTTGTTTAATCAGAAGTATAACCTACGTTATGATCATACTCTGAACAATATTGACTACCAGATGCTTATTTCCTTATACAATCAGATGGGAATGTACATTGTCTCTGCTACTCCTGAGAGTGAGATTCTAAGTGCACAGCGTCAGGAGACCAACAAGTTTATTATGATTGCCTGTATCGTTGGCTTCTTTGCTGTCCTGATTGCAATGGTTCTGGTTACAGACCTTGTTAAGCCTCTTACTGTTGTTACACGCAACACCAAGTATATTGCAAGACTCGATCTTCGAGATATTATCAGTGTCAGACGCTTTATCAACAGATTTGACAGAAAGAGAAAGGATGAGGTTGGAGAGATTTCCAATGCTATTGCCAAGATGACAACCAATCTTTCCTCGAATATCTGTAATCTTCTGGAAACTCAGGATCGCCAGCGCAAGATTGAAGGTGAACTGAATACTGCCAAGGATATTCAGCTTGGTATTCTGCCTGATAACCTGGATAATCCTTCTTTTACGCCTCTTAAGATTAGTGGCAGTATGATCCCGGCCAAGGAAGTTGGAGGAGATCTGTATGATGTCATTGAACTTGATGAGGACAATGTGGCCTTTGTTATAGGAGATGTTTCAGACAAGGGTGTTCCTGCTGCGCTGTTCATGGTGATGACCGTTACCGTTATAAGAGAATGCTTCTCTCTTAAGATGTCGTCTGCCAGGGTTATGAACGAGGTTAACAAGGTTCTATGCTCCCATAACCCTAATATGATGTTCGTAACTCTGTTTGTATCGGTTTTAAACAAAAAGGATGGTACCTTTACCTATGCCAACGGCGGTCACTGTCAGCCGGTTCTATGCCATGACGGAAAGATAAGTCTGCTTGATGGATTAAGCGGTCCTGCTCCTGGAGTTGCGGCTGATTTTGAATACAGGGAATTTAGCTGCTCTATTCAGAAGAATACCAGACTGTTCCTGTATACTGACGGTGTCAGCGAAGCTCAGAATGAGTCTAAGGAACTCTTTGGTGAAGAGCGAATCAACAGTTGTGTACTGAAACATTCAGAGCTGGATGTAGCAGGCTTCTCCGAGAGTATGTTAAATGAGATTTCATCCTACAGAGGCACAGCTCCTCAATCTGATGATATCACCATGCTGACGATTGATTATCCTGCCTAGTTTTCTTTTCTCTGTGCTTCACAAATCTGTGATATCGGTGTTTGACCATTGCGATTTTCATTTTGAAAAAAAAAGAGAGTGATATTAAATACCACTCTCTTAGCATGATTATAATGAATCTTAGCTCTTCAGGATGCTCTGCTGCAGCTGAGCGCCTGTCTTAATCATATCTGATGAGCCTGATACAAAGGCATTGTACTGACCCATCTTATCCTGCAGCTTAACCATCTGAGTCTGGTTGTCTGAGTTGCAGTTCTCAGCCTTATGCTGAAGGGAGGTAACCAGATTGTCAATCTTGGTAGTATCCAGCTTGCCATTGAAGTCTGATGATAGACCGCCTGCTTCCATTGCAGCAATTGCAGCGCTAAGTACTGACTTGTACTTCTGAATCTCATTTAGACCGCCCTTAAGCTCGTATTCCATATGAACGTTGTCATCACCACGAGTCATGTCAGGGAAGTTCTTCTTACCTACACGATCGGTCAGAGTCTTCATATCATTGTAGACATCCTTTGGCAGATTAAAGCAAGGATCCTTACGCTCATTGATATAAGGCTTTAATGTACCGTCCTTAATATCAGTTAACATCTTGTTGTAGGTTGCTTCTGCCTTATTTAAGGTTTCAAGCTCTTTTTTCATTGATTCAATATCTTTTGGAAGATTATAGTCACCGATGCTCTTGTCTTCCTTGAACTGTCTTAATTTGTCGGCAGCTTCCATAATTCTTTTTGCCTGATCGTTCTGAGACTTCATTTCGCTGATATATCTTGTTGCAGTATCTTTATTGGTTTTTGCAATCTCAAGCTGAACAAGAGCAGCTGCAGCAAAAGGGCTCATCTTTGTCAGATCAAGTCCTTCAATATTCATTGAGCCCATTGAGTTATTAATGCCGTTAATCTGTGCCATATTCTGTACCTTCTTAAATAGTTAGAGGTTATAGAACCTGTATAAAATAATTTACCTTTGTCTTTAGTATAGAAGTTAATCAGTTTTTGTAAAGTATAATTTTTACTCTACATTATAAAACTACGTTATTTGTTCAAATTTGTGACAGATGACAGATTTATAAGCAGTTTATTTTAAATAATACTCAATTAACTAAACAGAATTATTCTGAAAAAAGCGCTTTTGGGCTAATGGTTCTATTTTAGATTCCCGATTTCTTCTTTATGTTTTCCTCTTTTAATAGGATTTGTATTCATGAGCATTTCTGGTGTAGTGGAAAAATACAATGTCGTCGGAGGATAGTAGTGTGAAGATGATTATTTGCTCATAATTCATGTGAATTACTTTAAAAACAGCCAAAAAAAAGTGAACCAGGTAATCACTTAATTGATTATCTTTGAGTGTGCTGTCGATTCTATGATGGAATAGACTTTCTTTTTCTTTTACAAATATAATTGAATCTGTATAGACGTGTATGAGAATAGGGAAGTACCAGGGAGAAGCTCAAAACAAAGGCTTCACCTTTTAGGAGAAGCCTTGTGTAATATAGATAACTAATAAACGGTATTAGTTTCTCAGGATGCTCTGCTGTAGCTGAGATCCAGTCTTAATCATATCGGATGAGCCTGATACGTAGGCGTTGTACTGACCCATCTTATCCTGAAGCTTAACCATCTGAGTCTGATTATCTGAGTTGCAGTTCTCAGCCTTATGCTGAAGTGAGGTAATCAGGCTGTTAATGTTATTGGTATCCAGAGTCTTGCCTTTGCCTAGCATATCCTTTGGAATGGTACCATTCTCGACGGACTTGATCATTGAAGTCAGGAACTCCTTGTACTGCTTGATTTCCTTAAGACCATCATCAAGCTCATACTTGAAGTGCAGATTGTCAAAGCTGCCGTCTGCAGTTCTTACGATGTTAGGGAAGTTAGAATGACCAGCCTTGTTAACAAAATCATGAAGCTTGTCATCAGTGGTCTTGTCCATTGTGTATAGACCGTTCTTATCAGCTTTTAAGGTACCGTCAGCAATCTGAGCTTCCATCTTTTCGTAGGTTTTCTCAACGTACTCAACGTCTGCTAAGGTCTTCTTCATAGCCTCAAGATCTTCAGGAAGATTGTACTTTGCATATGCAGGATTGCTGTTGATAGCCTTTAGCGCATCAGCCTGCTCCATGAATTTTCTAGCCTGATCGTTCTGAGATTTCATTTCATTGATGTATCTTGTGGCAGAATCCTTATTGGTTTTTGCGATCTCAAGCTGAACTAAAGCAGCAGCAGTGAAAGGGCTCATGCTCTTTAGATCGATACCATCAAGGTTTATTGAGTTTGCGCCGTATACATTGTTAATCTGTGTCATAATCAGTACCTTCTAAATATTCGATTTGGTATAAAACCAGAAAAACTTTAACCTTTTAACCGAAGTATAGAACCATAAAATTTTTTGTAAAGTATAAAATTTGCTCTACATTGTATAAAAGTTTGATAATTTGATATGGGTCAAATAAATTATACAATTATGCTTTTTTAAGCGGAGTTCTCTCCTTTATATATAGTCCTGTATTTTTCTTGGAAAAAAACTGCTGCTCCTTGTCAGAACTCGTTTTTCTTGGTGTGGAAGTCCTCAAGCTCGCTCTCTTCCTTTCTTTCGATTTCAATTCTCTGCATTTCAAGCCAGATTTTCTTGTGTTCTTCAAGTTTATTAAGATCGGCTGTAGCTTTTTTAACAACAAGCTTGGCTTCATCACATTCTTTTTTCAGAGTAACCTCATTGTTCTTAAGTTCTCTAAGTTCATCCTGAAGCTTAAGTTCTCCAATATTAAGATTGGCAAGATCCTGTTTGAATTTTTCAAAGGCCTCGTTGCTTAATTCCTTGAACATCACGCTGTCGTAGCGTCTTACGGTTTCCTCTTCCTTCCAGACCTTGTAATCCTCTATTTCCTGGATTTTCTTTTTGATTGCATTCTGTGCCTGTTCGACCTTCTTTTTTGCAAGCAGAAGATCTCTTTGCGCCTCATCCACACGATGAGAGCGGAGTCCGATAAGTTTTGCCAGCGGATAGGTTGCCATCAGATCTTCTTTAATGCCTCAACGTAACGCAGTACCTTGGCTACAGGGATCAGCAGATCATCAGGGATCTGTTCACCTTCATTACCTTCTGCATACAGAGCTCTGGCTAGAGGAGGTTCTCTCATTACAGGAATATTCTCCTCCTCAGCAGCCTTAATCATACGTCTTGCAACATCATCCTTTCCTTTTGCAAGAATAACAGGAATAGGCTGTTTCTCTTTGTCATAATCCAATGCAACTGCATAGTGGGTAGGGTTGACCACAACCACTTTTGATTTTTTTGTCTTTCCAAGTGTATTCTGATTGAGCAGCTCCTGATGCAGCTGTTTTCTCTTGGACTTGATCATAGGATCACCTTCAGACTCCTTGAATTCTCTTTTTACTTCATCAGGAGACATCATATGATCCTTGGTGAATTTGAATCTTGTGTACAGAAAGTCTGCAAGTGCAACCACGATAAATGAGCCGATTGCAAAAAATGCCAGCTGCTTAAGCATTACTCCCATCATGATCCAGACGTGCTGAACATCGAGATAGGGGAGCACAAAAAGCTGACGGAGATTATTTAAAAGCGCAATTTTTACGGCAAAGGACAGAACGATTACTTTTGCCACGTTTTTGGCAAAGTCAAACATATTCTTTTTAGAGAAAACCTTCTGAACCCATTTTTTAGGATTGAGGTTTTCAAGCTTTGGTGCTGCAGCCTTTGGCGCAAAGAGGAAACCAATCTGACCGAGGTTGGCAAGAAGAGCTGCCGACATTGCAATGATTACAACCGGAGCTGCAATCCTGAGCATGATTAAAAGTGTAAATGCACTTAAACGTGGCCATGCCTCTTCAAACGGCAGTTTTAAAGAGTCTTCGATTATTTTCGCAACCAGATCACTTAATAGGGTAAAAACATCCCCGGATGCAACCATAAAGAAGGATGCAACACATGTAACAATAAGTGCTGAAGGTAATTCCTGCGATTTAGGAACATCTCCCTTTTCTCTGGAATCCCTCAGTCGTTTGGGCGTCGGTTGTTCTGTTTTCTCGTCTGCCATATTTTTGTCCGGTTACTAGCTTATTTTAGATAGAAAAGCTGCTATTAAATAGAATGACAGTCAAAAGTAGTGAAATTACGCAGAAAAAAAGCATTTTTATAAGAAATTGTGTGATCGTAAGCTGGTTTTTATATATAGTGCAAAAAAAGTAAGAATTTTTTGTATTATATTGTCTATACTATAAAAAAAATATTTTATTTTTAAATTTGCAATAAACGTTTGGTTTATTGAAATTCATTACAGTTAATATTAAGTATAGAGGTCTGAGTTCTCCAAAGTGAAAACTGGATCGCAAAAGAAGTTTCGAGGTGCCTTATGTCAGATATTAATGGTATTCGCAATCCATCCGGTTTTGATCAGCAGAATGTGCCAGGCAACACCAGTCCAACCGGACCATCATCAGGCGGAATGATTAACGGGGTTGCAGTTGAACCTGCTGATATTGAGAAATCATTATTTGAAGATTCCATGGAGGAGATGACCTTCTCTAAGGATAATTCAAAACAGACCAAGCTAGCCCTTCGTAAGCAGAAGAATGCAGACGCCCGTCTTGCTGAACTGCTTAAGAAGATGCAGGCTGCTGTTGCTGAAAAAGTTAATGCAAAGCAGAAAACTGAGGATATCTTAAAGAGAACCTCTCGTGTTGGATGTACTCCAAAGGAGATTGTTGATTCTCTTAAGTCTTCAGGTGGACATGATGCTGAGAACTATGCACTGCTGCTGCAGCTTATCGGTAAGGAACAGGATCCTGTCAAGCAGAAGCTGATGCAGGATGCTGCCAATGAGATCTTCAAGCAGAATGAGAACGGCATTAAGGCTGTTATCAATGCTATGGATGTCTCAGAGGACAACTATGCTGGTCTAAGTATTCTTGATAATGCAGAGAACTACTCTGATTCTCTATTGAATTTCAAGGACGGCATGTCAATGCTGCAGTTCATCCATGAGAAATATGGAGAGAAGTTCGAAGAAGGTCTGGATTTTATCAACAAGGCATTAAGTGCCGATCTTGAAGCAGCTCAGAGAAGTCATGAGCCTGCATTCTTAAGATCTGTTGCTGAAGGTCTGGAGCAGACAAAGGTTCTGTACTCCTGCTTTGCTCAGGAAGAGGTCATGCTTGACCGTCTTGGTAAGGTTCATGGCATTGATACTTCAAGCATCGACAAGATTGAATTTGTAAAGAAGTTAGGTGATCTGGTCAAATCAAGCTTTGTGTCTCCAGGTGATGTCAGAAACCTTTTAATTACAATTAAGTCAAAGGACCCTGGCGAGGAAGTTGTAATCTGCCAGGAGCTATCCAAGACATTGAAGGATCTGTCTGATATCTTCTATGAGACTCCTGAAGCTCGTGAGCGTATCAATGAGGCCTGCTCAGTCTTGATTGACAATAAGATCCATGCGGAGGATGAATGGCTGGAATCACAACAGTAGTAGATCCTGAAGTCGTAAGACGAGAACTGCTTCGTTTTGGAAAACGTATCGGCATGACAAACATGCCGTTATTTGATGAGAACAATGCTCTGACCTTTGGTGTTGACGGGGCAAAGCTCTCATTTGAGCTTAATGCTGACAGAACCTATCTGGCAGTGAGTTATGCTGTTACTCCTGAAGTAACAGAAACTGACCGCTATTTGAGAGCTGCACTTGAAAAGACAAAATACAGTGGCGGTTTTGTCTACAGTGCAACATATGTCGATCCTTTAATCATCTTTACTACTCAGCTGCCAAATCCAACAATTTCAGCTGAAATCTTTGAGAAAATCCTCTTTGGATTTATAAAACTCTGGAATGAGGTAAAGCATGGCAACTAGAATTAATGGAAGCTCGAACCTGCTTAATTCCAACATCGGTTTGGATCAGGTTCTTGAAAGACCAACGACACAGTCTCATCTGCCAAAGAACATGACCTATGTTCCAGTGGGCAATACTAATGTCCGTCTGGAGAATATGTACAAAAAGCGTTCTGTTGACAAGAGAATGATGTCAAAGGCTAAGCCTAATATAGATAATCCTGACGAGCTTGACCCTGCCAATTTTTCAATGAATTTTGAAAGTGCAGTTGAGAAGCTTTCAGAGTTTGATACTCCTGCAACCAATGATTTTTCTCAGGAAGTTGCCGATCCGCTCATGGAGAATCAGCTTCTGCTTAAGATCTATAAAGGCTTTATGGTTGGGGGTTAATGTCTTAAATGGCAAAAAAAACTCTCACCAAAAAAGAAATCAGAGCACTTGAAATGATAGGCTTTCTTTTTCTCAATCTGGGAATAGTAAGGAAGGCCGAAAGTACTATTAATGCGATCTTGGTTGTCGATCCGAACAATTCTTGGGCATTTTACGCCCGACCTATTCTATATTTTCTAAAAGAGGACTATGAAACTGCTATCTATTATGCAGATATTGTCCTGCAGATGAAAAATATAGATTATGATCTCCTTGAAATAAAGAAACTCAAAGCAAGATCTCTGTTTATGCTTAACAGGCAGAAGGAATCTTCTAAGCTTATTGAAGAAATAAAAAAAGAAATTGACGAACGCAGCGAAAGTGAAGAGCCTGAAGCTTAACTCTATAAGGATTACCGATGTCACTCATTAACACTGCAAGAACTTCTGTGGGAATGGTAACCAAGCATGCCGATATTATGCTTGTGGGTGCTGTTATTGCGGTTATCGCCCTGATGATTCTGCCAATGCCAACCCCACTGGTGGATCTGCTTATTTCCATGAATCTTGCGGTATCCTTCGTGATTATGATGATGAGTCTTTATACGCCGTCAGTGCTGGGCTTCTCATCATTCCCAACGGTGCTGCTGTTTACCACCCTTTTCAGACTTGGTCTAAACATCTGTACAACCCGTCTGATTCTTTTGCAGGCTGATGCCGGTGAAATCATCTTTACCTTCGGTGAAGTTGCGGTTGGCGGTAACTTCGTTGTAGGTGCGGTGGTATTCATTATTATTGCAATCATTCAGTTCCTGGTTATCGCAAAAGGTTCTGAGCGTGTATCAGAAGTGGGAGCTAGATTCTCTCTGGACGCTATGCCTGGTAAGCAGATGTCCATCGACGCTGACTTGAGAGCCGGTACTATTGACGGTGAAGAGGCTCAGAGACGTCGTGATGAGGTGGGGCTTGAAAGTAAGCTGTACGGTTCCATGGACGGTGCCATGAAGTTCGTTAAGGGTGATGCGGTTGCAGGTCTTGTGATTGCTGCGGTTAACGTTATTGCTGGTACTATCATCGGTTCAAGTATGAATGGACTTGGACTTGCTGATTCCCTCAAGCTGTACGGTATTCTTACCATCGGTGACGGTCTGGTATCTCAGATCCCTTCACTTCTGATCTCAATTTCTGCCGGTATTCTGGTTACCCGTTCTGGCGGTAAGGTTGATAACGTTGGTGAGCAGATCGGAGGTGAAATCTTTGCCCGTCCTAAGGCTCTGAAGGTTGCATCTGCAATGGTGTTCCTCTTTGCTCTGGTTCCTGGCTTCCCTAAGCCTCAGCTGTTCTCTCTGTCTATTCTCATGTACCTGATTTCATATGGTCTTGAGAAAATGTCATATCAGCCGAATGTTGCCGAAACTAATGATATTAAGAGTCAGCTTGTGGATAAAACTCTGGCTCCTGCTGTAAAGGGAAATGGAAAAAAGGCCAAGCGCAGTGCCAATGCAGAGGAGTTTTCTCCTATTGTGCCTATTATTCTTGACCTTTCCAACGAGCTTTATGAGGATTTGGACTATGCGGCTCTAGACGATCGTATGATCGACCTTAGAAGTGCGCTTTACTATGATCTAGGTGTACCGTTCCCGGGAATCAACCTGCGTAATAATCCTGGCCTTCCTGGAATTTCTTATGCTTTAAACCTCGATGAGATTCCTATTGCAAGAGGTTTCCTCATCAAGAATAAGCTTCTGGTCAGAGACCAGCCTGAAAACGTTAAGATGCTGGGTATCGACCTTGAACAGGGTGAGGATTTCCTCCCTGGAGAGAAGTCATGGTGGGTTGATAAGAAATACAGAGCTGATCTTGAAAAGATCAATATTACGGCTCTGGATTTCGAGGATATTATTACACTGCATACCTCAATTCTTCTTGCAAAACATGCCGGTGACTTTATCGGAATGCAGGAGAGTAAGTATATTCTTGACAAGATGGAGGAACGTGCCCCTGATCTTGTTCATGAAGCTACCCGTCTGCTGCCTCTGCAGAAGATTGCCGATATTTTCAAACGTCTGGTACAGGAGCAGGTATCTATCCGTGATTTAAGATGTATTCTTGAGAATATCATCTCCTGGGCTCCTCGTGAGAAAGATATTATTATGCTCTGTGAGTATGTGCGTGTGGGACTGAAGCGTCAGATCAGCTATCGATATACTGCTGATCAGAATCTTCTGCCTGCGGTGCTTATTGATCCTAACGTTGAAGAGGTGATTAGAAAGTCTATCAGACAGAGTTCTGCCGGCTCCTTCCTTGCCCTTGACCCTGACAGCACCAAGAAGTTTATTGAGGAGCTGAAGCGTATCAGATCAACTACCAACAAGAGAACGGTTATCATTGCGTCTATTGATATCAGACGTTATGTTCGTCGTCTGATTGAAGGTGAGTTCTACGATGTTCCTGTGCTTGATTATCAGGAGCTGACTCCTGAGGTATCAGTACAGCCTATTGAGAGAATTCGTTTCTAAAGTTTTATAGTCCTATTTGGTTCTTATCAATTCATATAGTTTTTTTTCAAGAAAACTCTTTTCCATCAGCTTGGGAAGGAGTTTTTTTTGTAGATACTTCTGAAAGAAGAAAAAAGGAATCCTCTGTTAAAAAAAACTGAATTTCTGTCACAAGTCAGTTCTTCTCTATCCTTTTGAATTATAACAAAAAAGATGTTTTTGTCACAATTCTGAGAATTTTTTTTTTACTCTTATCTTCCATAGATTCTGAATTATATTTTTATTAATTTATTTTATTTTTTTACTAT
>JAEEGL017461559.1_pt1 | contig 14323 bp, 7 predicted proteins | sample 9134231 | NCBI WGS metagenome assembly JAEEGL01 (sample SAMN16246548, study PRJNA631951) | gut metagenome | biome: gut microbiome; feature: rumen; material: fiber-attached | host: Bos | place: Iran: Karaj | collected 2018-10 | reverse complement strand
GGCAGCGGGTGTTGCGGCCGCGGAGGCTGTGGCTGGGGCTGTTTCGGGGTCGACTGCGGCTTCTGCGGGAGATGCTGCAGCTGTGGCGGGTGGCGTTGCGACCGGCGCTGCGGCTGTCGTGAATGGAACTGCGGGCGCGGATGGCGCCGATGCGGCGGCAAATGTTGCGGCCGGCGGTGCGTCGAGCCTCAATAACAGCGATAAAGTGGAATTGGATACGGCCAGTCTCAATAAGATCTTCGCGGATGAGAAGGCGAGGATCCTGGCCAAGCGCGAGCGCGAGGCGCAACTGAATGCGGCGCCCGTTCAGGCAAGTGCAGCGCCGGAGCAACCAGTGCAAGCGATGCAGCCGATTCCGACGGCGCCGGTACAGCCCGTGCCAGTTGAAGCCGAACCACAGACTTCGCAGGCTCCGCAAGCGCAGCCGGCGGCACAGATTCAGGCGCCGGTGCAGGTTCCACAAGTGCAGGCAGCGCCTCAGATTCAGGAACAGGAAACTCCGGCGCCAGTAGCGACTCCGATTCAGGTGCCGCAGCAGACACAGCAAATGCAGGCAGCGCCGCAGGAACAGGCGGTGGCGGCGACACAAACGCAGCCTGCGAGAACAGTGCTTTTCTGTAGGTATTGCGGGCAGAAGGTTCCGGTGGATTCGGTATTCTGCAACCACTGCGGGCGCGACCTCAGATGAACGGCGCGACCTCAGATAGAGGGACGCCAATCAGGTCTTAGATCGGTGCGCTCTCAAGGTGGCCGCGCGGTCACAGGCAGAAGGCCGGAACGAGAAATGAAAGGAGCCGAGGACAAGTGCTTTTCGGGAAGATCGGGAAAAAAGGACAGGGCGGCGAGGCGCTGAAGTGGGATCCGGCGCGCGAGGAGCCGGTGGTGAAGAAGAGCATCTGCACCGGCGAGGCGACCGTGGGATTTGTCGACCGCGCGACGGGGAGGTACCGCGACGTGCGGAAGGTGACGACGCCCGCGGAGATTGCGCTGTTTGCCGAGGAGACGGGCGTGGAGCCCGGGAAGATCCGGACGATCTATTAAGGGAATATGCGGAAAATGAAGAAACCTCTTGAATCCTGTGGCGGGGAAACTCAAGAGGTTTCGTGATTTTTGAGGAGACCTCGTGAATCCCGAGGCGGAAACAGTCAAGAGGTTTCGTGTTTTTTGAGTAAACCTCTTGAATCCCGAGGCGAAAACAGTCAAGAGGTTTAGTGTTTTTTGAGTAAACCTCTTGAAAAGCACTGTGATATCAGTCAAGAGGTTTCACGCTTTTCTAATAAACCTCTTGAATTACTTCTCGATCGCGATCAGTGGGATCTCGAGTTCTTCCTGCGTCAGGCCGGCGTAGTGCGAATGTGGGACTTGAGAAGACTCGAACGAAATTAAGGGAATCAGGCGAAAAAACGAGCTTGGTTTGTTCTGGAACAATAAGACGAAAGTCGACAGATATCTAGTGCGAATTTCAAAAAATGAACACTATGTAAATTATCTGTTATTTCATGTGTTTCGAGGTTCTCTAACGTTGTTACCAATCTCGATGTGCTGTAGAATGAGCACATAGTGAATAGAAACGAGCATGTAAATTGTTCATTTCTTTTTTGTATTTGTGCCGTTATGAGGGCATGACTCACAACAAGTTAAGGAGGAGTCGAGTATGAGCAAGAAAAGAGGTACGATTTCACGAAGTAGAAGGCTGCTATTACTTCTCTGTTTTCTGATGGTATTTGTTCTAGTACCATTTACTGCAAATACAAAAGTGCTGGCGCAGCCATTGACAGATACCGGCACGAATCTTTCTGCACCGACGGGTGTAAAAGCAGAGTCCACGTCATCTACAGCAGTGACTGTTTCCTGGACACAAGTCGAAGGTGCAACGGGATACGATGTTTTCAGAAGTGAGTCACAAGATGCGACATACGTACACCTGGGTTCTGTAAGTGAACCGAGCAGAAACTGCCCGGGTCTGACGACAGGACAGACCTATTACTTCAAGGTTCGTGCCTATAAGACGGTAAACGGAAGTAAAGTGTATAGTGCATTTAGTTCGGTGGTGAGCGCTGTTGCGAAGCCGTCCGCACCTACAGGTGTAAAAACAGTGGTTACGTCAACTACGGCGGTGACCGTTTCCTGGGAAGCTGTATCGGGTGCTTCGGGATATGACGTATTCCGAAGTGAGTCAAAGGATTCGAACTACGTGCACCTGGGATCTGTAACGACAACGAGCAGAAGCTGCCCGGGCCTGACGACAGGACAGACCTATTATTTCAAGGTTCGTGCCTATAAGACCGTAAACGGAAGTAAAGTGTATAGTGCATTTAGTTCGGTGGTGAGTGCTGTCGCGAAGCCTTCCGCACCGACAAGTGTAAAGGCAGAGGCTACGTCATCTACAGCGGTTACCGTTTCCTGGGGAGCAGTATCTGGCGCTACGGGATATGACGTATTCCGAAGTGAGTCGAAAGATTCGGGTTATGTACATCTGGGATCGGTAACGACAACGAGCAGAAGCTGCCCGGGTCTGACGATAGGACAGACCTACTATTTCAAGGTCCGTTCCTACAAGACCGTAAACGGAAGTAAAGTGTATAGTGCATTCAGTTCGGTCGTGAGTGTTGCAACGAAACCATCCGTACCAACAGGTGTAAAAGCAGTGGCTACGTCATCTTCAGCGATTACTGTTTCCTGGGGAGCAGTATCGGGCGCTACGGGATATGACGTATATAGAAGCGAGACAAAGGATTCGAACTATGTGCACCTGGGATCGGTAACGACAACAAGCAGAAACTGCCCGGGTCTTACAACTGGTAAAACCTATTACTTCAAGGTGCGTGCCTATAAGACTGTGAACGGGAGTAAAGTCTATAGTGATTATTGCTCGGTAGTGAGTGCTGTCACGAAACCCTCCACACCTACAGGAGTCAAAGCAGTGGCTACGTCACCTACAGCGGCTACCGTTTCCTGGGGAGCAGTATCGGGCGCTACGGGATATGACGTATATAGAAGCGAGTCAAAAGATTCGAATTATGTGCTTCTAGGATCAGTAACGACAACTAGCAGAAGCTGTCCGGGGCTGAAATCAGGTACAGCTTATTACTTCAAGGTGCGTGCCTATAAGACTGTGAACGGAACGAAAGTCTATAGTGATTATAGTTCGGTAGTGAGCGTGACCACGAAGCTTTCCACGCCAACAAGCGTAAAAGCGGGAACTACATCCACTTCAGCGATCACCGTTTCCTGGGGAGCAGTATCGGGTGCTACAGGATATGACGTATATAGAAGCGAGTCAAAAGATTCGAATTATGTACTACTGGGATCTGTAACTACGACGAGCAGAAACTGCCCGGGTCTGAAATCAGGTACAACTTATTATTTCAAGGTACGTGCATACAAGACCGTAAACGGGACGAAAGTCTATAGTGATTATAGTTCTGTAGTGAGTGCTACCACGAAACTTCCAGCACCTGCATCTATGAATGGAGAGGCTACTTCTTCTTCGTCGATTATGGTTGTCTGGTCAGATGTTGAAGGTGCTACAGGATATGAAGTATATAGAAGTGAGTCCAGAGATTCGAATTACGTCAATCTTGGATCTGTGAGTACGTCGTATAGAAATTGCCCGGGTTTGTCACAGGGTAAAACCTATTACTTCAAGGTCCGTGCCTATAAGACCGTGAACGGAAGCAAGGTGTATAGTGATTTTAGCCCGGTATTCAGTATGAAAACAAATCCGTGGGTCTATATTGGCAGTGATATTGTAATCACAGAGCGCTACAGCTATGTTACAGACTTTGGTGTGGTATATAGATTCTTTGTAGTGAAGAATCTTTCTGGAAAACTTATGAATGTTTCGACTAGTTCAAAAGCATACGATGCCTCTGGAAATCTCATTGCTGCAGACGATGCAAGCTATAGCTACCTGGCGCCATATGCTACAGGCATATTCTATGAGTATTATAGCGGTGGTAATGTAGATACCATATCCTATTTTGAGACAGATTGCGAAACAAGAGAAGTTCGGCCTTCCTTAATAACGAACGGCGTGGAGAATGTGGCTACGAGCGTAGAAACAACGTCTTCCGGTTGTGTTGTTACGGCAAAGAATAATGGATCTGAAGCTGTTGATTTTCTTGAGATACGGGTGCTATTCTTTAAAGACGGGTATGTAGTTGGTACAGATTGGAATTATTTCACTGATTCAGACTATGAAATTAAACCTGGCAAGTCCATATACAAACAATTCAATTGCTATGAAGATTTCGATTCTGTAGAAGTGTATGTTGCAGACGGTTATGTGTGGAATTAATAATGTGAAACCATAACACAGGAGGGATATCGAATCTTTGAATTTCTCCGACTCTAGTAGAATTCAGATCCTGAAAGTCTGTAAATACAGGCTTTCAGGATCTTTCTTTGGCGCTATTTCTCGATCGCGATCAGGGGGATCTCGAGTTCTTCCTGCGTCAGGCCGGCGTGGCCACCTGGCATGAGGGCGGCTTCTTTGTGCGTGTTGAAGATCGAGACTTCGGCGGTGGCAATGGCCAGGAAGTCGCCGAGCATGTCGCGGAACAGCGGATGCTCCGTGGCGCTTCCGGCTGCCCCTGTCGGACCGAAGAGCCCGCGGGCGATGACCTCATCCTTCGGAACCAGCCAGAATTTATCGCCGAAAGTCTTCTCCCACAGCGCAGGAAAAGCACTTCTGCACTCGTCTTTCACGAACAGATTCAGCGCGCGCGGCTCGATGGAAGGCATGCGCACCAGGCACTCCATGATCTCCGGATAGTCGAGGATACAGAGGTTGGTGCTGTCCATATGCCCGTGGTCGGCCGTGATGAGAAGCAGCGCGTCCGAAAGCCCGTCCACAAGGGCCCCGACCTGCTTCTCAATGTCCGTGATCACAGCGTGCGTGGCCTCACTTGCCGTGCCGGTCCGGTGCATCGTGCCGTCCGGCTCGTTCCAGTACGCATAAATGTATTTCTTGCCCGGGAGCTGAGAGAGCTCCGCCACGCGGGCGAGGATCTCCGGCAGCGTCTTTGGATTCGGCGCCACGTAAGGCGACGCGAAATGCGCTTGCCCTCCGGTTTCTGTGATCTTTTCGTAGAGTCCCTTGTACGGGATGTACGTATAAGGCACGTTGAAATCCGCGGCAGGCCGTGGCTGTTCCACATCCGGGATGCCGTTTTCATCGAGGACGCGCTCCGGCACGTAGCTGAACGGCGCGCCCTTTTCCTGCAGCTGATCGGTATTCTGGTACACGGTCACGTTCTTCCCGAGCTGCGGAAAAAAGCAGTCCCACCCGAGCCAGGCGGTCTCGCAGGGATACTGCCCCGCGATGAGCGATGTGGTCGCCGCCACGGTCGTCGGCGGGAACACCGAACTGTAACGCCCCAGAAGATGCGAGCGGAAAAGCCCGTCCGGCGCGAGGTGTTTCTCGAGAATAGACGTGCCCATCGCGTCCAGAAGAAGGACGATCACGTTCGTGTGGTTTCTGGAAAGAAGCTCGTCGGCGAACGGCAGCGTCGGCGCCGTATTGCTCACGCCGAAGTGCTTGAGCACGGAATTGGCCAGGTTGACGAGGCAACCGTCGTAGTTCGGAAGCGGTGGGATCTTCTGCATGGGCGTCCTCCTTTTTTCATCGAGAAGCACTGCTCAATCTTTCGCTGGCAAAAGCACTTCTCTATCTTTCTTTGGCAAAAGCACTTGTCCCCGGGGGCTTCGTGCACGCGCTTGTCGACTTTGTTTTGCTCATTATAGCATAGGCGCCGGGGGCGCGGATTCAACCGCTGGTTTCATGCCGGAAACAGGAACGGCTCCTTATGCTGCGCCTCGAGGCGGGCCCCGGAGCTGCACCTTATTCCGCGCCTCGAAGTGGGGCGCCGGACCTGACCCCCTTATTCCGCGACAGAAAGCGAAAAAGGGCCGCATAAGTTTCTGTATCTCCCGCCTATTCTCCCTTGCGCCGAACCGGTAAGCGCGGTAGAATGAAGACACATCTCAAAAGGAGGATGTTTACTACCCAGTTATTCATATTGTTAATACGGAATATTAGCCGTGAATTTCAATGATCTATTTAGAAAAGTGGCCATGGGTCGGGGTTTCTATGCCCTTCTCATGACACTGAAAGATCTTGAAATTGCGGCTTTTTTGTTGTCCGAAACAAAAGCCGGCCTGGACCTTGACAATTGGTCTTCAGACTCTCCCCCGGGGGGCCGTCCGGCGAAGTGCCGCTACGACCTGCGGATCACCGCAGCGAGCGCACCAAGGATCCCCGGGAGAAGTTATTGGAGGCGACCCGAAAGAAAGTAAAGGGCGCGAAAGCCCCTGAAAGAAAACAAAGGCCCGCGCAAACGCCCTGTTAGAAAAGCAGCGTCTGCACGAAAGCGGGCCGTGAGAAAGTAAGGGCCGCAGAAGCGGACCGCAAGTAAAGTTACAGGCTCTTTTTGTAAAGGTGGTACAGCCACCGGAAAGTGAGACACAATATGAATAACAGTAGAACGAGTATTAAGGATGAACTGATTAAGGTAATGGCAAGCATCGAGATCACTTCCTACGATCATGCAGTCGAATGTGAAGACGAAAAAAACTCGATAGGAGAGATCGCATATAAGCGTTTCATCTATCTGCTCGAAGCCATGAAGAAAGAGGATTTCGTGGGATTTCAGTGGACGACGCGGAGAAGTCGTATCCCGCTCCTTCATGTATTCAGCAGCAGTACGGAAATGAAGCACGACACTGTACGCTGGGCGTTCCCGGCGAACGAAGTCCAATTCAAAAAGAAGACAGAAGAGAAGGCAGCGCTTTTCGAGGAGGGGCGTCACGTATACTTTCTGGAACCCGTGAGAATGAAAGATGACGAAGGGGACGAGAATGAAAGTGCAGCCCGAAGAAGAGAGGATCACAAGCTGAAGAAGGAGATCCGACCCTACGTGAATACGTTGGAATTACTCCTGGCGCTGCGGGCCGAGCAGGCGATCCTGCGCGCCGTTTTCTTCCCGCGGGGAGAGAAGACACCAGGGGCTCTGATCCTGGTCAGCACACCGAAGAGTATGTCCATCCGGCTGAGAAGTGTCCTGACGATCTATTTCACGAATACGAATGTGAAGACGATCGGAGATCTTAAGATGAATACGGCCGAGGAGAAGGAAGAAGTACTGATCGACGGTTACGATCTCTATTACAGCATCCCCCGTATTCTTGACAGTTCGATGGTAATGCCGAAGCCGAAGGAGGAAAGGGCCGAGAAGTTCGCAGACATGCCGCTCGACAAACTCAACTTCTCCGTACGAACGTATAATAGCCTGATGCGGGGCAATGTAAGAACTCTCGGCGATCTCGTGGCGCTGACCGATGAAGAGCTTCTTAAAATCCGGAATCTGGGAAGGCTGGGTGTCTGCGAGGTCAGAGAGAAAATCGATGAGCTCGAAAGCCGCGGGATGCTTCCGCTACCGAAGGTGAAGACGAAGGAAGTGAAGAAGAAAGATGGACCGGAAAAGGATCCGCTCTCGTCTCTCGACAGTCTGATTGGCCTTTCTGAGGTAAAAGCGCAGGCCAGGAGGATCGCCGCTTTTGCGAGGATGCGGCAGGACATGAAGGATCGGAAGCTGAAGGCCACGCCGATTGCTATGAATATGGAATTCACCGGCAATCCCGGCACGGCGAAGACCACTGTCGCACGCATCATGGCGGAGATCTTCTACGACCTGGGGATCCTTTCCTCCCCGGAAATCGTTGAGGTCGGCCGCGCGGATCTGATCGGTGAGTACGTCGGACAGACGGCTCCGAAAGTCAAGGAGATCTTCAGCCGGGCGAGAGGAAAAGTGCTCTTTATCGATGAGGCATATTCCCTGAAGGATGGGTATAAGGAATCCTACGTGGATGAAGCCGTCAGCGCGATCGTCCAGGAGATGGAGAATCATCGGGACATAACGGTCGTGATCTTCGCGGGATACCCCGATAAGATGAAGGAGTTTATGGACATGAATCCGGGGCTTCGATCGAGAGTGCCTTTCCACCTTTCCTTCGACGATTACAGTGCGGAAGAGCTGGGAAGCATCGCGGAACTCGAGGCGGAGAGAAGGGGATTCGCAATCGCGGGGGAGGCCCGCGCGAAGGTCATCGAGATATGCGGGAAGGTCGCGGGAAAGGGCGAATACGGCAACGGCCGGTTCTGCCGAAACCTCGTGGAGAACGCGATCATGAACTTCGCGTCGCGGGTGTACGGAACGGACGGGAAGCCGGAGGAAGTCCGCTTCGAGCTGGTCGCAGATGATATCACGATGCCGAAGAGCGATGTGCCCGAGGAGAAGGAACCGCGCCGGATCGGCTTCCTCCCGGCCTGAGCGGGGGCGCGCCGAAGCTCAGGGTCGCGCGGGTGGGGCGAACGTTCAATTCAGAGCACGGAGTCCGGAGGGCCGCGTGTGGGCGAACGACCCACCCGTCGCGCCCGGCCAGCTCGACCCATCCGGCGCCTATGCTATAATGACATTGTTTTCATTCTGCGCCCAGGCCACCAGGGGCCCGGCGCGGCGACGCATAGGACATCGAGAGACACGTATATGGGAACGTTCATCAGGATCATACGAACATATAGGAAAACATCTCTGTTCTTCGGTCTTTTGCTTCTTGGCGGGATCGTTAACGCTATCTCGCACTTCGAGACCCCGCTCATCAACGGCATCCTATTCTGCATCCATGCAGCGATCGTCTCGTTCCTGATCGTTTTCTGGATCGACTCCGTACGCGAAAGACTTCTCCCGACAAGGGCACGGATGTATATCGTCCTTTCCGGTCTCGTCATGCTCGGATATCACCTGCTGCGCGTTTTCCGTTACCGCGCCTGCAAGAACGATCTTCCCATGTACAGATTCACTGCATACCTCTATTTCATCCCCCGCGTCCTGATCCCGGCACTCCTTCTGTCTACCGCGCTGTATCTGAGTTTCGAGGATACGAAGATCGGAAAACGGAGCGTGCGGATCACACTTCTGGTATCGGGTATGCTCTCCCTGTTCGTACTCACGAACGATCTGCATCTTCTGGTATATCGCCCGGTAGGAGACTTCTCCGATTTCATCATAGAAACAGGTAAATACAGGTGGGCAGGCGGTTTCTTCGCGGTGTTTGGCGTGATGCTCCTGATGCTGGTCTCAAGTTTCTGGCTCTTCTTCCGATCGACGAAGAAGAAAACCGGAGCCGTCGTCCTGAGCCTGGTCGGAAGTATCGCGCTCTGGCTCTTCGTCACGCTCTTTCAGGTCTTCGTACTGGACCGCTTCCATCTTCCGAAAATGTTTAATATACCGGAGATCGACATATACAGTTTTATCCTCGTATTCGAGTGCTGTATCCGCAGCCGGCTCATACCGTATAACGAGAAATACGATGCTTTCTTCCGGGAGATGAAGACCCCCGTCATGATCACCGATCCGGACTTCCATGTCGTGCACCGGTCTTCGTCGCCGATCGACGTTCCGGAGGAGGTCCTCCTTTCAGTCCTGGAATCCCCCGTCTATCTTGACGAAGACACCCGGTTGAATTGCACGAAGATCCGCGCCGGGTACACATTCTGGACCGAAGACGAGCACGATCTTCACGAGGAGCGCAAGCGCCTGGACTCGGCCAATGCACTTCTTAGTGAGGAGAACGATCTGATCGCGGTGGAGAACAAGCTCCGGGAGCAGAAGGCCCGGCTGGATGCGCAGAACCGGGTCTATGCCCGTATCGCCGCCGCCATTTTCCCGAAGCAGAAAAGGATCGAAGAACTCCTCTTGAACACCACCCCCGACGACAGTGCTTTTGCCGCGGAATTGGGAAAAGTCTGCGTGCTGAATGCGTACTCGAAGAGGAAGACGAACCTGCTTCTTCTTTCGGAGGAGTCGCTTCCCCGGTCCAACCGCGAGCTGTTCCTCGCCCTGTCGGAAACCGCGCGTTTCCTCAAGTGCTGCGGCGTCGAGGCGGCCGCCATCGGGCAGGAGTATTCGGAGATCCCGCTTCGCGACGTCCACGCGCTCTACGACACGTTCGAGACCGTGATCGAGGCGTATTTCCCGGTGGCGAAGACCATGACCTTCTCCCTCAAGCCCGACGGCATCCGTATCGCCATGGAGACGAACGGCGCCCCGGCACTTCCCGAAACCGACTACGCCCAGGCCCTTCCCGAGACGAATTCTGTGCCGAGGCTCCCTGAGACGAATTCTGCGCCGAAGCTTCCCGAGACGAATTCCGTGCCGAGGCTCCCTGAGACGAAGCTTCCCGTCCGGTGCGAAGAGAGCGACGGCGTCCTGTTCTTCACCATCCGAAGAAGCGGGGGAGGTGAGGCCGGATGAATGCACTTCAGACGATCATCTATTCCGGCCTGTGGTACGTCCTCTGCGCCGTCTCGATCCTTTTCGTCGTAGGCACCGAGGCGATCCTGTACCGCGCCATCACCGAGAAACGCAAGCGGAAGCCGATCCTGGCCGGATCTGTAAATGCAGCGCTCGCTTTCGTGCTTTTTCTGATCCTGATGGACTGCGCCATGACGAGGATCACGTCGTCTTCCGAGAAATTCCTGCCGTTCGAGCTATTCCTGTTCGACCTGCCGTGGCTGTTCTACGCGGGCCTGGAAGTTCTGATCGGCGCGCTGCTTCTGATCGGCAGCCGGGACAATATGGTGTATACGAATTCGAGCCTGACCTCCGAGACGATCCGGCAGGCGGTGGATCTGCTGCCGGAGGGGATCGTGATCTGCAGCCGCGACGGGACGGTGCGCCTAAGTAATCTGAAGATGAATGATCTGGCAAAAGCACTGTCGGGTGATCTTCTTGTGGATGGGCGGCGTTTGTGGTCGATCGTCGTGGATACGGGAAAAGAGCAGGGCGGTAAGTATCTGGTGCGCCTTCCGTCGAAGGAAGTGTGGCTCTTCGAGAAAGAGAATTTCACGGCCGATGAGCAGATCTATACGCAGATCACGGCGGCGGACGTGACGGAGAGGTATCGGATCATTGACGAGCTTGCGGATAAGAATGAGCACCTTCTGGATATCCGCCGCCGTATGAAGGCGGTCACGGACCTGTCCGGGGATATGTTCGTTGCCCAGGAGGAGGCGGATGCGCGTGCGGCGCTCCACAACCAGCTGGGTCAGGTGCTCCTGATGGGGCGCCACTATATCCGCCATCCGGATGTGACGGATCCGAAGGTGGTCTACGCGGCCACGAGGCAGATGAACCTGTTCCTGCTGGGCGAGTCCGAGGAGCCGTATCAGGGTGAGGAAGATCCGGTCACCACCGCCATCGCCATGGCCAACAGCATCGGCGTCCGCGTGGTGTTCGAAACCTCCGGTGCCACGCGTCCCGAGTCCGCGCCCGCGCAGCTGCCGAATCCGATCAAAGAACTCCTCGCGCAGGCCGCATCCGCATCCGCGCATTCCGGTTCGGCGCCTGTTTCGGCGGCCATTTCCACGCCTTCGACCGCGCCCGCGCAGCTGCCGAATCCGATCAAAGAACTCCTCGCGCAGGCCATCACCGAGTGCGCGGCCAACACCGTCAAACACGCTGAGGGCGATACCATCACCGTTTCAATCACGGCCCGCGCGCCCACCGGCTTCACGCCCAGCGGTTCCGCGCGTCACGATTCCACGAAGCCGGATTCCGCGCCCGCCTCCGGCCACCCGTCGGAAACGGCCATCTGCATCACCAACAACGGCAAGCCCCCGAAGGGCGAGATCGTCGTGAGCGGCGGCCTTCTTTCCCTGCGCCGCCGCGTCGTCGAAGCCGGCGGCACCATGCACCTCGAGAGCGCCCCCGCCTTCGTGCTGACCCTGCATTTCCCGGAGTGAAAACCCAGCGGCTCGTTTCTCCCGTGCCTCCGTGCCGCTGACCATTCCATCTGGCCATTCCCGCACACACCGACACATTAAAAACCGTTTTGTTGCGATTTAATGTGTCGCCACTTGCCGGCTGAAGCTCAAAAGACACATTGAACCAGGCCGCAAGTGCATTTTAATGTGTAAACTCCATGCCGGAAACCCGGTTCACCAGTGCTTTTTACACATTATTCGGAGGATTGTTGCGATTTAATGTGTTTTGCCCCCTGAAAACAGTGCTTTTTACACATTAAACGTGGGTGGGGCAGCACTTTAATGTGTTGGGCGTCTCGGGACGTGGTGGATCTACACATTAAACCGGAGGAGATGCTCACTTTAATGTGTCGCCCGTGCCCCGCCCTTGTGCGCAGCCTCATCCGCCATTGTGCCGCCCGCTCATCTGCCGCCCCTCATCCGCCTGCCGACAGACTAAATCTTCAAAAGCCGGAATTTGGTATGTCGGTTTTTTCTTCATTTTGTGAGAATGACATACCAAACCTCTCAAATAAAGAATTTGGTATGCTGTTTTGGCGCTTTTTCAAGGGCTGTAACAGACTAAATCTCGATTTCTGACGATTTGGTATGTCGAAAAGCACGATTCCCAGTGCTTTTCGAGAAGAAATAGCATACTAAACATCCGAAATCAGAGATTTGGTTAGTCAGAAGTGCCTGCAACGACTAGGAAACGACATACTAAAGCCGAAGAAAAAGGAGTTTGGTTAGTCGCGCCGCCGCGGCACTCATGGCACCCTCTTGGGAAGAGAAGAATCTGGTTAGTCGCGCCGCCGCGGCACTCATGGCCCCCTCTTGGGAAGGCGAGCATCTGGTAGGTCGTCCTGCCCCACCGGCCCCCTGACACCTCTCCCGCGAAAATGGTACAAAAAGGTGATACTCAATTCTTCTTTAGTTTTGTAAGATATTCTTGTGAAATATTGAATCCCTAAACCAGAAAAACCCGGAAACGGAGAGAGGCAACAGGCATGGAGCAGGAATCTTCTAAAGTCAGAGTGGTGGTCGTGGATGACCAGAATATCTCGCGCGGATTCTTCGAGATGTATGTGCGTGCGGCCGCGAAATACGAGCTCGCCGCAGGACTTCGGACAGCCAGGGAATCTGTGGAATACGTCGACGGGCACAAGGTCGACCTGCTGATCATGGACGTCATGATGCAGGACGGGATCGACGGCCTGACCGCGGCGGAGATCATCAAGAAGAAGCACCCGGAGATCCGCATCATCCTCACGACGTCCACATCGGAGACGAACTGGGAGGAGAAGGCCCGATCCGCCGGCATCGAGAGCTTCTGGTACAAGGAATACGACGAGCACGGGCTTCTCGAGATCATGGACAGAACGATGGCGGGCGAATCCGTCTACCCGGCCGACGAGCCGAAGGTCCCTTTTGGAAAAGCGACGCGCGCCGATCTGACAGATCGCGAACTGGAAATACTGCGGGAACTGACGGCCAGCATGACGAATGAAGAGATCGCCGAGAAACTGATGATCTCCGTGAACACCGTCAAGCGGCATATCCAGAACATTATGGAGAAAACAGGATTCGGAAGCCGGCTGGAACTTGCGGCGAACGCGAAACTCCTGGGACTGGTGGTCAGCGATAAAGAGCGTTTGAATGATGAGTAGTGCCCCATCGGAATCTGCAACAGAAATGAAATCGTTCTCGTCTATTTATACGAGGAACATGAGGAACAAGAAAGTAAACACAAAGTGAAAGAAAAAAGAAGATTCTTGTAACATACACACTTCTTTAGAAAGAACAGGAAAAAGAACTGAACCGGGGATGTCTTCGAGAGCGGAAGACATCCCCGGTCATTTCTTTGCCGTGCAGGTTCCGTTATGCTAAAATACTTTTCATAAAGCTGTGTGATGCAGTTTTTCTGAGGAGGACACACATGAAGAAATATGTAGCACTTCTGGCAGCCATTGCGATCGTATTCTCATCTTCGGCCTGCGGGAAGAAGAAAGATAAGACAGAAGAAACCACGGCACCTTCGGATACCGTATCCGCGAGTACCGAGAGTCAAAGCAATGGCCCTCTTGCTTTTCAAGCGGGAAAAGTGGTGTTCCTGGACCCTTCCGGATCTGGGATCTTAAAAGGCGTGAAGATCTCCGGGAACCGTGCAGGCGATGAGATCAACAAGAAGGATCCGGCACTGGATGGTGTACGCTGCATCTTCGAGCTCAATGAGTGGGTCGATTTCTATCCGGATACGGATAAGACAGCGGGCATCGAAGTCTGGGTATTCGAGCATAAAGGGAATGCGAATGTATATAAAGATGCGGAATTCTCGATGAACATGGACGGATACGTCATCAACCTTTCGCTCATGAAGGATGAGGATCCCGACCTTCCGTGGGGAAGCATCTGCCTGAATCCCGACTCGGTGGAACCGGGCGTATACGATTTCGTATTCGTATATAACGGCAGTGCTTTTGCCGGCATGGCCGTGAGATTCTACGCAGAGAAAGAACT
>JAEEGL015209573.1_pt1 | contig 14323 bp, 13 predicted proteins | sample 9134231 | NCBI WGS metagenome assembly JAEEGL01 (sample SAMN16246548, study PRJNA631951) | gut metagenome | biome: gut microbiome; feature: rumen; material: fiber-attached | host: Bos | place: Iran: Karaj | collected 2018-10 | reverse complement strand
CAAACTATTCTTTCCATATCATTTCCCCTCTTTTCTCTCCCGTATTATGAATCTCAAAGGTGTACCCTTAAATCCGAAGGCTTCCCGGATCTGATTCTCAATATATCTGGTATAGCTGAAATGCATTAGATTTTTGTCATTTACGAATATTACAAATGTTGGCGGCTTGACAGATGCCTGTGTGATGTAAAAGAGCTTTAGGATCTTGCCCTTGTCACTTGGCGGCTGCTGCATTACCACTGCCTGGGTCATTATCTCATTAAGAACGCCTGTGGATACTCTTAATGCATGGTTCTCGCTTACCATGTCTATCATGTCGTAGAGCTTAACCAGTCTCTGTCCGGTCTCTGCAGATATAAAGATTATCTCTGCATAGTTCATGAACGCGAGAGTATTCCTGATGTTCTTGGTGAACTCTTTTACTGAATGATTGTCTTTTTCTATAAGATCCCATTTATTTACTGCGATAATTACAGCCTTGCCGCTCTCATGGGCGATACCGGCTATCTTGGCATCCTGCTCAGTGACTCCGTCCTCAGCGTTGATAACTAGAACTGCCACATCAGCTCTCTCTACAGCACCTACAGTCCTTACAATCATGTAGTGCTCGAGTGCATCTTTTACCTTGTTCTTCCTTCGAAGTCCTGCAGTATCAATGAATATGTACTTTTTACCGTTATGTTTGACCTCAGTATCGATGGCGTCCCTGGTGGTTCCGGCTATATCTGATACGATCAGCCTGTTCTCACCAATAAGTCTGTTGATGATGGAGGACTTACCTACGTTAGGCTTACCTATTATCGCAATCCTGGTTACATCATCCTCTTCCTCAGCTGTGGACTCTCTTGAAAAATGCGATACAACCTCTTCCAGAAGATCACCGATGCCCTGCTTGTTGGCAGCCGAGATTGGGAAAGGTTCGCCAATTCCCAGGTTGTAGAATTCATAGACATCCAGTGAATCCCTGCTGTAATTATCAACCTTGTTGACACACAACACAACAGGCTTGCCGGAGCGCCTCAACATATCCGCGACTTTGGAATCTGAATCTGTAAGTCCCTGTTTGACATCCACCATAAAAATGATGACATCCGCTGTGTCTATGGCTATCTGTGCCTGTTCCCTCATCTGTGACAGGATCACGTCGTTGGAATCCGGCTCGATACCACCTGTATCTATCAGAGTAAAGCTGTGATTAAGCCACTCCACATCCTGATAAATCCTGTCCCTGGTGACACCCGGTGTATCCTGCACTATTGCTATGCGGCTTCCAGCCATGGCGTTAAAGAGGGTGGATTTGCCGACATTTGGTCTTCCGACCACCGCTACAATGTTTTTTCTACTCATTTATTCATCCTTTGTACTAAATCCAAAGAGGTTGTCAAGAAGTGAATATCCGTCACATGCTGTAATTCCAACTTCTATATCAAGCTCTCTTTCTATATCATCCGTCGTGACATCATCCAGAAGCACATTGTCACCGCTACGAAGAAGATTCTCCGGGAGATAAAGCATACTTCCAAGCTCTTTTCCCCGAAGCTGACCTATTATGTCCTGTCCGGTAAGAAGTCCCGATACTGTGATCCTCTCTCCAAAAAACTCGTTTATTATCTCATAAACATGTATTTTTAGCAAAGGTGCAACGGACATTGCTCTCTCGGCCATCTCTTTTATATAGGGATAAACCAGCCTTCCTGTGGCCAGTGAAATCTCCCTGTCAATGGTCCTAAGCTCTTCTGCCTTCTCATTCACCGCTTCATCAAAGGCCTCGTTAAACTCATCGATGAGAAGCCTCATCATGCCTACGCCATTTTCAAGCTGAATATATCCATCGTACCTGTCGGCCTCAGGAAAATCCCTTCCTGCTGTAAAATACCACTCATCACTGGCGTGGACGAAGTGAATTCCATGCTCCCGATGTATCTTTTCCTGCCATGATTCTATGAGGTCTATGACTTCCTCAGCGTCTTTTTTATCAAAGGGTTCCAGAGGATAAAGACCTTCTCTATACCTTGAAAGTCCCACGGGAACCACCGATACGCTTCTTAGATTCGGAATATACTTAGTCAGATCCTGTATGGATCTCACCAGCTCATCTCCGTCATTGACTCCTTTACAAAGAACTATCTGACCATTGATCTCAATTCCGGTACCTGGTGCGCATAGTCTGTCAACCTTCTTGAGCGCTTCTCCGGCGAATCTGTTGCCAAGCATTTTGCAGCGAAGTTCCGGATTGGTGGTCTGAAAAGAGATATTGATGGGCGAAAGATGATATTTCAGGATCCTGTCAATATCCTTGTCAGACATATTGGTGAGAGTCACGTAATTGCCCTGAAGGAATGAAAGCCTGGAGTCGTCATCCTTGAAATAAAGGGTATCTCTCATGCCTTTTGGCATCTGGTCTATAAAGCAAAAGATACATTTGTTGGAACATGACCTGTAGCTGTCCATGAGGCCGTTGTCAAACTCAATCCCCAGGTCCTCATCAAAATCCTTGTCTATATCCAAAAGCCACTCTTCACCGTCTTGCTTCTTAATAAGAACATCAAGATGATCGTCCTGAACCAGATACTGGTAATCAAATATGTCCTGGACCTCTTCATCATTTATCTTAAGAAGCTCGTCTCCGGGTTCTATTCCCATCTCCATTGCAATGCCGTCCGGAATGACCCTGGACACAATATGCCTTGTTTTTCTCTCCATACAGATACCTTATGTTGTGATTTTTAATAACACAAATACAAGAAATATTATACATTAAATTCCTTGACGTGTCAGTATGACTGATGATAAAACAGTAAGTGTATAGACACTTAAAAAACCTTTAAGGAGGGCATCATGCCTGATTTTCATCAATTAGAAAGCCTTATTCCCGTAGCCCCGTTAAATCTGGTTGTCATGGAGTCTGCCAGGGAACTGGGCAACAGTGTTGACAAATATATAGCTGAATTCAGACGTAATCTTTACAGCATGCCGGAGGCAGATCCTACGTTTCATCAATACGTTAGAGATTCCTATCAGATAGACTATACTCTGGACAGATTCAGAAGTGGAGAATCCAAGGCCACTTTAAATGAGAGTGTCCGTGGTAATGATGTATATATTCTTACAGACGTATGTAATTACAGTATTACTTACAAGATGTACAACTACGTCAATCACAAATCCCCTGATGATCACTATCAGGATCTTAAGAGACTGATTGGCGCCATCACAGGTAAAGCCAAGAGAATAAATGTAATAATGCCCTTCCTCTATGAAGGAAGACAGCACAAGAGGAACCGCATGGAGTCTCTTGATGCAGCCCAGATGTTCAAAGAGCTGCACGATATGGGCATTACGAATTTTATAACCTTTGATGCCCACGATCCAAGGATTTCCAATGCGAAGCCACTTGGCGGATTTGATAATTTCCTGGCTTCCTATCAGTTTATGAAGGCTCTTCTCTCCCGTGTCGACGACCTTACTGTTGACAAGGATCACCTGACCGTCATAAGCCCTGATGAAGGAGCTTTGGACAGAGCCGTTTATTTCGCCAACGTAATCGGTGCAGACACTGGTATGTTCTACAAGAGGCGCGATTATTCCCACGTTGTGAACGGCACTAATCCTATCGTGGCCCACGAATTCCTTGGTTCAGACATTTCAGGCAGAGACGTCATCATCATTGACGACATGATCTCCTCTGGTGCCAGCATGATAGACACCGCCGGGCAGCTCAAGCACATGGGAGCCAAGCGTGTATTCATCTGCACAACCTTCGGCCTTTTCACAGATGGCATGGAGAAATTTGATGACGGTTATGAAAAGGGCTATTTCGATGCTGTAATTACTACTAACCTCACTTACATGAATGATGATGTAAAGAGCCGTAAATATCTATTTATAGCTGACATGGGTAAATTCCTGGCAACCATCATCGATTTCCTTAACCATGATGCCTCAATGTCAACTGTTAATATGCCAACAGACAAGATTCACGAGATTGTAGCCAAGTACAACAATGGTCTCATAGCACCAGAGCTGTACGAATAATGTAATAAAAAATTCAAAGAGCCTGTATATATTATCCAGTAATATACAGGCTCTATTCATGAACTTTTAAAAACGCAATCCCGTTTTAACCTTTGTGTGTCTTTAAAAAGGAAGCGGAGTTTGTCTAAACGTATAAGAAGCTGCTGTTCGGTAATTTTATACGTACATTTTCTTGGAAATCACAAGATTAAAACGTATAAAAAGCCATTGCCCATTAATTTTATACGTATATTGGCCTGGAATTCAGAAAATTGTAACGTATAAAAAGCCACTTACAAATAATCTTATACGTATATAGTAATATAGGACTTGAAATCAATAGATGATAGAGGGGATTTCAGATCCGTAAGTCTGTACGATACGTATAAGGACTCGGCAACTTCAACTTGTTGATTAGAAACGCTTTAGTAAAAAGTGCGAAAACGCAATATTCAATCAACCGCTCTGAACTTAATTATTACCTTAAACAGATCTCCGTCTAGTCTGATATCAAAGGTTCCGTTCTGGGCCAGTGTAAGGTTTTTAGCGATTGATAAGCCAAGTCCGCTTCCTTCTGTAGCTCTAGATTCGTCTCCTCTTATAAATCTCTCTGTGAGTTCATCAGCATCTACATTCAGCTCTTTGGCAGATATATTCTTGATGGAGAACACCACCATTTTATCGATTTCCTTGCGCTCCTGCATGTCGATATATACTCTTGTACCTTCAAGGGCATATTTGCATACATTGTTAAGCAGGTTCTCAATAACTCTCCACAAGTGTCTGGCATCGGCATAAATCTGCATATTCTGCATCTGAGGCTTGAAAATCACCTGGAGGTCATTCTTTTCAAGCTTTTCATAAAACTCACCTATAGTCTGATTGACAAGTTCCACAAAATTAATCTTGGACAGCTGGATGCTGATATTGCCGGAGCTGATCTTGGAAGCTTCTACCAGATCCTCAGTGAGCTGTTTGAGCTTCTGGCTCTTCCTGTCAAGGATGTCCACGTACTCGTTTACTCTCTCATTATCAATATCTTCCCTCTTGATGAGGTCCACATAATTGATTATGGAGGTCAGCGGAGTCTTGATGTCGTGGGAAACGTTGGTGATGAGGTCCGCCTTGAGCTTCTCATCCTTCATGCTGGTATTCACGGCTCTGTCAATTCCCTCTCCTATGGAGTTCACTGCTGTTGCAAGATTGATGTTGTCTCCATGGAGTTCAGTCAAATCCACTTTAGCCTTAACATCACCGTTCTCAATGTTGCTAATAACCTGGATAATGCTGTCTCTGTCCTTGTTCTGTCTGTAAATAAAAATCCCCACAATAAAGTCCAGAATAATCGCAATAATAATCCCTGAAATTCCAAGTCTGCACAATAGTATGTTCATTGCAACAAAGAACACATACGGTATCCATGTCCTTATTATTACGTTGGCATTATCTGTAGTATTGACAATGAGCTTTTTTGTTCCCAGAGCAAGAGCCCTGATAAAGCTCTTATCAAATACTTTCTTGTCATAAACTCTCTGAATAACGCCATATACCGCAAACAAGAAGCCAATGCTGACTATGAAGAATGCAACCGCGAACATGTAAGGTATGTATTTATGTCCACTGCCGGCAAAAGATAGTCCTGCCATGGTTAACAGCCAATATACAATTGCCGGAAAAGCCATTATTAAAATTCCAATCAGAACAAAAGCTTCAGTGAAAAGACTGTTTCCAAATGTAGGAATACTATTTACGACTGCATTCTCTCCCTCTTCCGCCTGTTCCAGTTTGCTGTTCTTTGATATATCCAGGATGTAAATGAACATCAGGACAAAGTACATTATAAGGGAAATGGCACATATCACATACAGCTGTGCCTTATATGGCATAAATGAACTAAAGCTCTTTTTACCCTCTGTAAAAGAATCAGCGACGGGATATTTGGTATCTACGGCAATGTAGAGCTTCATCTGGTCAGGATAAGCATAACTATAGTTCTTGATAACCGACCTTAACATGTTCTCTTTGATAAGTGTATTGGTCTCATATTCCAGATCATAGGGGCAATAGTAAATATATTTGCCGTAGTCGTTGAAGATCTTCTTAATGTCTTTTCCTGTGGTCTCTCCAGAAAGCTCTGAGATATTGGTGTAGATTTCACTCTTGCCGTCGATGGTCCTAGTTATGTAATACCTTACGTTGGTGTTCAGATAATCATAATAATCAAGGCTCTTGCCATACAGCTGATAATTGGTCAGAAGATTTTTGGCAGCTTCTGTGACATTGGTGCAAAGGGCGTTATATTCGTCCCAGTTGGAGACAATATCCTCAACGTTCCTGCCATCAACGGTCTGATATCTGGACAAAAGATATGTGTGCTGTCCGCCACTTACTAAGGTATTGCTTGCTACGGAAAAGACAATGCTGTTGCCCTCAATCTGAGAGTTCAGATAGGAATTCATCCCTCCGGAATAGACATTATTCTTAAGGTGTGTGAAAGTTGTGTTACCGCTCAAGAACTCTCTTGCTTCTTCATCAGTAAAGTCCTTGGTCTCATAATAGAATCCGCTCTGAGCCCACTTCAAAAGATCAGATAAATAGTAAACTGCTGTGATGTAATCTCCTGAGAGGTTGGACTTTCTGTTGACATAGGCTGTAACATCAATCTTCTTTTTGTCATCATAAATCCCTGCAGTTTCAATCTGGCTCCTTATGGCCACCAGCTTAAGGACATCGGACATATTGTTTCCAAGAATATTATTGAAAAGATATGAATCCTCATAATTCCTGCCCTTGTCTGACTCATAGATATTATAGGAATAATATCCGTTCTGGCTGCTTATCATAATGCTGCTCCCCACCAGGGCGTAGGCGATAATAAATGCGATTATTGCCGCCAGGCAGTGCTGCAGAATTCTGATACCTCTCATCTTAACTAGCTTTTTGTTCATTTGTTGTCATCCTCTATCTTGTAGCCTACTCCCCAGACTACCTTAAGATACTTAGGCTCTCTGGGGTCTACTTCAATTTTTTCTCTGATGTGTCTGATATGGACGGCAATGGTGTTGTCTGTGCGCACGGAAATATCGCCCCAGATGTTCTCATAGATCTGGTCGATGGAATAAACCTTCCCCTTATTCTTGGCAAGGAAGGCCAGGATCTTGTACTCGATGGGAGTGAGCCTTATTGTGTCGCCGTATACGGTAACCACTTTGGCGTTATCATCTATTACTAGTCCGCCCGAAGTATACACGTTGTCCTGCTCTATAACTTTTCCCGGAGATGTGTATCTTCTGACATTTGACTTAACTCTCGCCACCAGTTCCAGTGGATTAAAGGGCTTGGTAACATAGTCGTCCGCACCTATGTTTAGTCCCAATATCTTGTCGGAGTCTTCTGATTTGGCAGACAGGAAGATCACGGGGATTGAACTGAAATTCCTAAGTTCCTTCACCATGTGTATCCCGTCCTTTTTGGGCATCATGATATCCACGATTGCAAGGCTTATATCCTTACGTCTAAGGATATTCAGCCCCTCTTCACCGTCATAGGCCTTGTAGACGTTGAAGCCCTCCTGCTCCAGATAGATCTCGATCGCATCCACTATTTCCCTGTCATCATCACAAACTAAAATGTTATCCATATTGACCTCACCAATTGTTCTAAAAAATATTAAATCATAAAATTCTTAAGATTTACCGTCGAAATTTCTTAAGATTTCTTAAGAAATTAACTAATTTTCGTTAATTAATGTTTTAAAGATAGAAAAGCACACAAATTACCACGTTTTTCGCCATGAATTCGGTGTGAAAAAAGAAGCTCCGGATTACATCTTGTGCATATATCAGTGGTAAAAATGTTATCTTCTTTGACGCCTGACTGTGTCAGTGTTAGCTTTATCGCGTTCCAAAGGTACAATCTATACTTTCCCTCAGGATAAGGCACTAATATCCTTTTATCCTCAATTTCTTTTGCTGTGAAAGCTGTAGAGAACTCATCTGCAACGTCGCTTCCGATTTCATAGCACTCTCCGCAAATAGAAGGACCAATTGCACAGATTAAATCTCCGGGCTCGGTTCCATAATTCTCTTTCATGATTTCAATGGTCTTTTGCGCAATCTTACCCTTTGTGCCCTTCCAGCCTGAATGAGAAAGACCGATAGCTCTTTTCACAGGATCTATAAAATATACAGGCGGACAATCAGCGTGAAATGTTCCAAGTATTATTCCGGGAACGTTGGTCACCAGCCCGTCAATATCTGTATAATCTCTTGCTTTTTCAGGGCCTTTACCTCTGTCCTCTTCAGTCACAACTCTTATATTGGTTGTATGAGTCTGAAATGTGAGGACGAAATCAGAAAGAGTTCTTCCATGTCCAAGAGCCTCTGCCACACGTCTATAGTTCTCATCCACATCTTCTTTTTCATCTCCTCGCGTATAGCTGAGGTTGCACTCCGAGTAGCATCCCTTAGAAACTCCGCCGATCCTTGTGCTGAACATGTGATCAACGATTCCTTTATTCTCAAGTCCGGGAAAAACCAGATATTTAAGATTTCCATGCTCACGAAGCTCCATTGTTCTCACATCGCCATATCTCTTTATTTTGATATTTTTGTCCATACTTTCACCTTTCTGTAAATTCAAACGCATTCTTTATCCAATTAAGCGTGTATATACCATCTTGTGGGGAAACTGCAATAACATCGTATCTGACCGGAACGTCAAAAGACTTATATTTAGAATATAAATAGAATTGTGATACTTTGCAAATTCGTTTTTGTTTGGTCTTGTTTACGGCCTCCTGTGGCTGGCCGAATTTAGGGTCATTTCTGAACTTGACCTCAATAAAACACAGGTATTTGCCATCTCTGGCTATTATATCCACCTCACCCTGCCTGCACCTGTAATTCCTTTCCAGGATTCTTGCGCCTTGAAGGGCAAGGTGATCGCACACAAGGGCTTCAATGCCCCCTCCTAACACTCTCTTGTTCACAGCTTTATCTTCTTTTTATCCTTTGCTTTGATTTTATCCATGGCGTCAACAAAGATCAGGATCTCAGCGACAACCTCATACAGCTCCGGCGGTATCATCTCGCCGATTTCCAGCTTTGAAAGTGTGTCTGCCAGCTTGTCATCCTGGTGTACAGGTATCTTGTTGTCCTTGGCCTGTTCGATGATCTTCTCAGCAAGGACTCCTCTTCCCGACGCTATGACCCTGGGGGCCCCGTCTTCATTGGGATCATAGGCAAGGGCCACCGCGGTTTTTACTTTTTGTTGTTCTTTATCTCTGTTATCCGGCATTTTCCTCATGCCCTCGCATCAAAAGATGTGGTTGATATTACCTGGGATTTGGAGACGTTTAACATCTCATCAACTGCAGCATCCTGGCTGTCCATCTCATCGTGGAGCTTAAGATTGACGCTCATGGTGTAACCGCGCTTCTCAAGTCTCTCATTAAGAATATGGATGTTGTCATTTATCAGATCCAGAATCTGTTCGTCTTCAACATAAAAATTGGTATTGACCTTGGTATCTTTTAATTTTACATAGACATCCACAGGTCCTAAGTTATCCATGTCCAGGTGAAGTACAGCGCTTACAGATCCGTCTTCGCTCATCTTCCTGTTCTTATTCCTATACACGTAAAGATCGCCGTTGGCGTTCTGACCTGCCATCTGTAGAGGAAGCTGAACATACTGAAACATCTGGTTCAACTGATTCATGAAGTCCAAATTGTTCTGCAGGTTATTAGCAGCCTGGCCAAGCTTGGTCTCAGCGCCCAGGTTATGGTTTATAGCCTCTGTGAGGCCTTTTACCTGGTTTCCAAGTCTCTGGTAGAGATTCTCTATGTTTTCTTTTTTCTCGACTTCATCAGGCTTTAAATGCCACTGTGAGGATATATTGTCCTTTAGAAGTCTGTTATAGTCATTTCCGGAAAAGAGCTTTTTCCATGATGCACTTTCTGTAGGGTTAGAAAGATCAGCTTCATCAAAAGCCTGAGCCAGAGACCTCAGTAGTTCTTTCTGTGCAGATTCACTCTTAGGATTCTCTGTATAATTCTTTATAACTTGTTCAGATACTCCAAGATTTTTGAGGTTATTTGCAAAGAATCTGCTAACAGGCCTCTCATTTGATGTCTCAGCGGCCACTTTGCCTTCCGGCTGTGCTCCTTTTTCAGTCAAAGGAATGTCAGCCTTTTGATCAGGCTGTAACTGCGCTTTACCATCTATGGTCCTGCCTTCACCTTGAAGAGATGCTTTTCCGGTCCCTTCTTTCATAATGCTGTCTTCAGCGATTATTATGGTCTTGCCCTGAGCAGCTGTGTTAACAGTCTTCTCAGTTGAAACTGTTAATTCATCTGCAACTGCCACATCAGCCTTACCGGTTTCATCTTTGACCATGGTCTCTGAAGCTTTTTCACCTTGTGCAGCAGGAGCAGCTACTTCACCTGTCTCCGCCTCAGCGGCAACTGTACCCTCGGCAGCAACAGTTCCCTCAGCGACAATAGCGCCTTCAGCAACAGCAGTTCCTTCAGCATTAACAGTTCCTTCAGCTGCCTCGCCACCAAAGAGCTTAAGAACATTTCCATAGAGATCCATAGCCTGGGACTCTTTTCCCTCAGCCATAAGAGTATTAAAGGCTCCGGGCAGCTCATCCATGATGTTCTCCATGGCTGTGGTTACCTGATGCTCATAATTCTTGTAACTCTCAAACTGTGTCAGATTGTTGGCATTGATCGGAATGCCAAGACTCTTCATCTCCACCATTGTCTGAATGGAATTATTGGGAAATGAAGTTATATTCTTATTCATATCCAGAACGGCGTCTTTGTTGATGGGAAGTTGTGCCTTCATCATCTCTTTTACCATCTGGATATTGTCGTTGTTGACTTCAAGTCCTGCTGCGGCCAGTGCCTTAAGTGTGCTGTGATCAGCAGAAGTATTCTCTAAAAGAGGCGAAATTGTCACAGTTCCGGACGAAGTACTTCTGACAGTAAAACTAAGATTCTGTCCCTCTCGAAGCCCCATACCATCCTGGAGCTTGGCCTGGATCACATTATCACCAATATTGATATTGGCAATCTTGCCTTCCGGTGTATCAGTGACTGAAAGGACATTACCCTGTATTGTGGAGCCGGCTTTGACATCTACAGTCTTGGCAGCCTGAGTACCGGCAGCTTCCGGACGAAAGGTGCTGCCGTCAATAATCAGGTTGTTATTGGATTGTGATACATTGCCGGTTATGTTCATACAAAGTTTCCTATAAATGATCTTCTGTGGATCTCACATGGGCCATATTTTTTAATGGCATTTATGTGTGCTTCACTGCCGTAACCCTTATTGGAGTCAAAACCGTACTCAGGATATTTAAGAGATAACTCTTTCATCAGTCGGTCCCTTGTAACCTTAGCTATAATGCTGGCGGCAGCTATGGATGCACTCTTGGCATCTCCCTTTATTATGGATATCTGTTTATACTCTTCAAGCTGAGGAATATGCACAGCATCTATAAGAAGCGCTCCTGGCTTAACAGATAAGCTATTTACAGCCTTTGTCATAGCTTCATAGGTGGCGTTTAAAATATTGATCTCATCAATACGCTCAACAGTGGAACTGCCTATTCCGACAGCCACAGCCTTCTCCATGATCTCATCATAGAGCTCTTCTCTCTTTTTTTCGGATAATTTCTTGGAATCGTTTAGATAAAGAATATCGACATCCTGCGGCAGGATCACCGCGGCTGCATAGACAGGACCAGCAAGAGGTCCCCTTCCAACTTCGTCGATGCCGCACAGAGGATAATATTCAGCATATTGCCTCTCGTACATGGTCATCTGCGACATGCGCTGGATCTCTTTTTTAATATCAGAAATTTTCTTGTCAGCTGATCTCACAAGACTGATGACACCGGAGCGCTCATCACTCCGGTATTCATCGATAAAGGCCTCAAAATCTTTTTCTTCCTTAAGATTTGAAAAAACTGATTTAATATCGGCTATTGATTGCATCAATTGATTCCCCCAAAAGTTGAAAATGGAAAGATCCTTATAAATGCTTTCCCCAAAATATCACTCTTGCTGATGTTCCCCACGGAAATATCTCTGGAGTCCATACTGTGATTGCGGTTGTCTCCCATCACGAAGTACTCGCCCTCGGCTAGAGTTATATCTGTTTCCGCCCTTCCGGGATCCTCAATTACCTCTGCTCCATAGTGCTCATCCAGGATATTGCCATCAATGTAAATGTTGCCATAATAATCTACTCTGACCGTTTCACCGGGAAGACCTATTATACGTTTTATAAAGAATTGGTCGTCCCCGTATTGGTAAGGAAAGATGACAATGTCAAACCTCTCCGGTTCTTTAAATCGGTAAGACAGCTTGTCAACGAGAAGTGAATCTCCATCCACAAGTGTCGGATACATGGAAGATCCGCTGACTTCTGTCCTCTGGGCAACGAATGTTATAAACAAAAAAGTCAGAACAAAAATTACGAGCAGATAAACTACGGTGCTTAGGATCTCTTTTAAAATTTTATTCATCTCCATTTTTAAGCGGCCTCTCTAATGTTATTTTGCCCAGTCTTCCGTTTCTGAAATCATCCAGAAGCAGTGCTGACGCTCTCTCTATGTCGGGTTTGGCGCCCTGTTTTAAAAGCTTCCTGTTTGAAGCTATTGCAGATAAAACGGCACTTAAAGGAGTTGCGTACTCTTCGTTTTCAAACTCCCTAAGCTCCTCTTCAGTAATATTATACTTCTCATTTATTGCATCGGGATAGTACTGCTTTAAGATTTTTATCAGTTCACAGGCAAGCTCTGTAACATCCAGGTTCTCATCATTCATAGAACCGATGAGTGCCAGATTGATACCCACCTCCTGGCTCTCAAACTTGGGCCACAGGATTCCTGGAGTATCAAGAAGCTGCATGTTCTTGCCAAGGGATATCCACTGTTTACCCTTGGTTACTCCGGGCTTGTTTCCTGTTTTGGCTGAAGCCCTTCCTGAAAGCTTATTTATAAAGGTTGACTTTCCCACGTTGGGAATTCCGGCAACCATGGCTCTTATGGGTCTTGATACTATGCCGCGCTTTTTATCTCTCTCTATCTTCTCAGCACAGGCCTTCTGCACCAGGTCTTTTACCTTGCCTGCTTCGTTGCCTGTCTTGGAATTCATCTGTATTACTGATATACCTTTACTCTGATAATATTCACACCATTCAGACGTTGCCCTGGGATCTGCAAGATCGGCCTTATTTAGTACAACGACTCTGTATTTGTTCTTACCCAGCTCGTCAATATCAGGATTTCGTCCTGACTCAGGAATACGGGCATCGGTAAGCTCTATGATTATATCGATCAGTTTGATGTTTTCCTGCATCATTCTGATGGCTTTGGTCATGTGACCCGGATACCACTGATAATTCATAAACTCTCCTCAATAATGCGGGATCAGACCTCTCTCGACTTCTTCCCCTGCCAGCTTGAACCAGGCTTTTCCTATGATCATGCTCTGACCTACGATTCCGATGTTGGCACTTCTTGAGTCCTCACTGCTATTTCTGTTATCACCCAGGACAAAGTATTCACCGCTTTTTAACTTGATCTCGTTCTCGGCGATACCGGCGTCCTGCATTTTGTCATATTTGCTCTCTTTGGAATCTATTACGCCGTTTACATAGAGATTACCGTCAATGATCTGAACTGTCTCTCCTGGCGTTGCTACAACACGCTTAACATAGTAGTGGGAATTCACATTACCATTTGGTAAAAAGACTATTACATCACCCACCTTGGGACTGACAATCTTAGATAGAACTCTGTCAACAAAAACTCCCTGTCCACCAGCTATGGCAGGTTCCATGGAATCACCTATGCACTTCACCTGCATCCCAAAGGCAAGCACCAGTGCAGTGGCGATAACTACAGCTACTAGCGTTATGGTGAGCCAGGAAAAAATCTCTTTTATCAGCCTGGGCGTAATTATCTTTTTCTTCTTTTTATTGTAATAATATTGATTGGTCTTCTTTTTGAACATAAAAGTCCTTTGCCTTGCGGATAAAAGTAAAAAAGGCAATTACTGTTAAAAGTAACTGCCTTTAATCACTAATTATCTGGTAACAAGCTCCTTAACCTTAGCCTTTTTACCTGTAAGTCCCTTCAGGTAGTTCAGCTTAGCTCTTCTTACCTTACCTCTTCTTACTACCTCAACCTTCTCAACGATAGGTGAGTGAAGTGGCCATGTCTTCTCAACGCCAACACCGTAAGACTCTTTTCTTACAGTAAATGTTGTGCGGTTGCTGCCGCCCTGGATCTT
>JAEEGL015092161.1_pt1 | contig 14323 bp, 14 predicted proteins | sample 9134231 | NCBI WGS metagenome assembly JAEEGL01 (sample SAMN16246548, study PRJNA631951) | gut metagenome | biome: gut microbiome; feature: rumen; material: fiber-attached | host: Bos | place: Iran: Karaj | collected 2018-10 | reverse complement strand
GAAGAGGTCTTCTGCTGCCGGACCTCGAAGGCGTGGACAGCGTCGAGGAACAGATCGACATCGCCAGGGAAAAGGGCGGTATCGGAAAGCACGAAGCGTATCAGCTGCAGCGCTTTGAAGTCATCAGACACGAATAGAGGTAAAAATATGGCAAGATGCGATGTCTGTTTCCGTCATTGCGAAATCGAGGAGGGAAAGAAGGGCTTCTGCAAAGCCCGGACCTGTCTGGATGGAGAGGTCATTCCTTTCAACTACGGCCGCATCACTTCGCTGGCACTCGATCCGATCGAGAAGAAGCCGCTGAGGCGCTTCTATCCCGGTTCAAAGATCATCTCCATCGGCAGCTTCGGCTGCAATCTTCGCTGTCCTTTCTGCCAGAACAATGAGATTTCGTGGTCTGAGGAGGTCGAAGGATTTGCAAAAAAAGCACCCTATGTTGCGCCGGAAGAGCTCCTGCAGATCGCTCAAAGATATGTCGAAAAAGGCAACATCGGCGTCGCTTACACCTATAACGAACCGCTGGTCGGATACGAGTATGTCCGCGACTGCGCAAAGCTTGTCCATGAGTCCGGACTTAAGAACGTCCTGGTCTCCAACGGCACGGCGGAATTGAATGTTCTGAGACAGATCCTTCCCTACATCGATGCGATGAACATCGACCTCAAGGGGTTTACGGACGATTACTATGCAAAGCTGCTCAAAGGAAACCGGAAACAGGTCATGGACTTCATCGAAGAGGCGGCGGCGTCCTGCCACGTCGAAGTGACGACGCTGATCATTCCCGGGGAAAACGATTCAAGGGAAGAGATGGCAGAACTATCAGCCTGGATCGCATCGCTGCCAAACGGGAGGGAGATCCCTCTTCACATCTCGCGCTTCTTTCCCTGTTTCAGGATGACTGACCGGGGGCCGACCGACGTGAGGAAGGTCTATGAGCTCTGCGATGTCGCCAGGGGGAATCTGAACCACGTCTACAGCGGCAACTGCTGAAGAAGATAAAAAAACGGCGTTTTGGATGCAGCGCCGTTTTTTTATGCATGATATGAAATCTGAGGTTATCTACTCTTCAAGAAGCTTTCTGACATATTCGAAACTCTGAAGATGCGGCGTATGGGGATCTTCCCAGTAGATGGAATCGTTGATCTCGAAGTCGATATAGGAGTCGTAGCCATGCCGTTCGAGCGTCTCGATGTATTCTTTCAACGGGAGCGTTCCCGTTCCGCAGATCTCGTGGTGGGAATCGGAGAAGTGGATGAGGCCGATCATATCTTTTCCGAAGGTGTTGAAGTACATGTCAAGATCTTCCCCGGCGACGTCCATGGCGGTGAGGTCGACGCAGAGTTTCAGGGCAGGCGACTTCACGGCGCTGACGATCTGACTGATCGCCGAAATGTTGTGACAGATGTTGCTTTCGTAGGGCTGCAGCTGTTCCAGCAGCATCGTTACGCCCTTGCTTTGCGCATCTTCGCAGATCCTTGCGATCGAATTAATGCAGACGTCCATGCTTTGAGAGACGGGGACGTCCCTGAGGCCAGTGCCGGTGTTGATGAAGAGCCTGTCAGTTCCTAATGTCAGGGCGTCATCCATGCACAGGCGGAAGTAGTCGATCGTCCTTTGCACCGTCCTGCTGTCGGGATCGGTGATGGAATAGGGGTAGGCCAGTGTTTCAGGCGTGTAGACGACGTATTTCATGCCCCTGTCTTCCGCCTTTTTCCTCAATTCTTCAAGGAATCGTTTCGCTTCATCGTCCGAGTGATCGAAGCGGTAGTAGTGGGGCGTGCCTCCCCAGAAGTCGATGTTCCCGATGCCGATCTGATGCAGGGAGTTCAAGGTATAGTCGTAGGAGTATTGCTGGTAAGAGACCGTCATGGCGGCAAGGTTCTGAAGCGTGATTTTTGACATAGTGGTTTCCTTTTTCGGTTTGTTCCGCTGTTTATGGGTCAAGCGTAGTAAAATGATTTCAGAAGAAGAGTTTATATGACAATAAGCAAGATCCCTCCGGGAATGGAAGCGATCGAGATGCTCGAAGACTTCATCATCGTCAACAGACTCAAGCCTCACACGAAGATCCCCAGCGAAAAGGTTCTGTGTGATCTTTGGGGCGTGAGCCGTTCGACGCTGCGGCAGGCGGTCGACGATCTGGTTGAAGCCGGCGTTCTCTACCGGGTCATGGACCGCGGTGTCTACGTCGCCGAGAAGTTCTATCCCCGCGATATGGCGGGCGTCGTGGCGATGGTCTCCGACCTGGTCGGCCAGGGAAACGAAGTGTCCAAGCAGATCATCTCGATGAAGGAACTCGATGCCGGCAAGCAGATCGCCAAGAAACTGAAGGTAAAGCTCGGTACGCAGGTCTACGAGATCATCCGCTGCCGCCGCATCAACGGCGTGCCCTGCACGATTGAGACGGCCTACATCAACGCGGAGCGCTATCCCGGTTTTACTGATCATTACAACGAAGAGACTTCGATGGACGAGATTTTCGAAGGCTTTTACGATACGCTGCAGACCTCCGGAACGGAGCACATCAACGTCACCTACGCGACGGAAGACGAAGCGGGCATTCTGGAAATTGAGACCGGTGCGCCGCTGTTCTACGCATCGGGTATTTCGCTGAGCGAGAACAATGAGATGGTCATGTACTACAAGCAGCTGATACGCAGCGACAAGTTCGAATTCGTATGCACGGTGGAGAGCTGAAATGACGAAGACAGATTACAAGATGCCGATCTACCTGCAGCTCAGAGAGATCATCCGCAACAAGATCGAGGACGGCGAATACATGCCGGGTACGGCGATCCCTTCGGAGAACACGCTGGCGCAGACCTTCGGCATCAACCGCATCACGATACGCAATGCCGTCGACGCCCTGGTTCATGAGGGTCTTTTGCGCCGCGTACAAGGTAAGGGCGTCTTCGTCGTCGGCAACAAGAACGAGTTTTCGATCGAGGAGCACGGCGGCTTCGTCAACGACCCCCTGCGCAAGGATTCCCGCATCAGCGTCAAGGAACTGCAGAAGATTGTAAGGGAGGCGGGCAACCGCTACGCCAACCTCTTCGGCCTGAAGGAGACGGAAGATGCGATCTACTATATCCGCCAGATGCACTACATCAACGGCGTCGAAACTTCAATCGAGGAGTTCTTCATTCCGAAGCAGATCCTTCCCTCCCTTGATACCGTCAGTTCTTCGGTCTTCACTTTCCGCGACATCCTCTCCTTCTATGGCGTCAGCGTCAAGAAGATGAGCCAGTCGCTGAGGATCATCCGGGGTTCTGTAAAGACGAGGAAGATGCTGAATGTGCCCGAAGGCGTCGCTTTGATGCATCTGGAATGCGACTATTACAACGAAGAGGGCCGCATCATCGCTCACAGCATCTCGAACATCCGCTCCGACATGCAGTCGTTTACCGTCAGGATGCACCGCTAGACAATGGAAAACCGCGCAATGCGGTTTTTTATTCTCCTTCGATGATGATGCTGATGGTCCTTTGCGAGGGACCGTCGAATTCGCAGAACCAGACATCCTGGGCGGAACCGGCGATCAGCTTTCCTTCGATGATCGGAAAGTGGCAGTGGTTGCCCAGCAGCATGGATTTCAGATGGCCGGTCGGATTGCCGCCGGTGGAACCGTAGTCCCGCAGCATGTGGTTGTGGGAATAGGGAGCATCCTCCGGGATCAGCTTTTTCAGGAAGACGTCGATGTCGCTTTCCAGACATTCGAGTCCCTCGTTGACGCTGATCGCGGTCGTGGTGTGCATCGTCTGCACCGTCACCATGCCGTTTTGAATTCCGGATTCGGCGACCGCCTTTTTTATGTCTTCGGTGATCAGAAAATACTGATTGTAGCGGTTCGTCAGTATATGCAGGGGAATGATTTTGATCATAGTGCGGCTCCTTTCGGATCGTAGTGCATGAATTCGATGGCGTTGCCTCCCTTGATGAGTTCGATCGTGCTTTCTCTGAAGCCGAGCTCTTCGATCGCCTTTGACATGCGGATCATCTCGAAGCGCGGGTCGTTGGTGCCGAACATCACCTGGTGTCTCAGACTCCTGTCGATCCAGGTCATCGGAACATCGATCGTCAGCATCTGCGTGTAGAATTCCTTTGCGCTGTCGAAGTAGAGGGCCGCCGTATCGGTGTAGACGTTGGGATACTTCAGCATCAGCATCGCCGTTTCGCGGCACCAGGGCCAGCCGAAGTGGGCCAGGCAGATCCTCAGGTTCCCTCTTTTTTCGGCGAGTTCTTCGAAGTCCAGCGGACGGCAGTTTCCGGTCGTCGCATGTGCTTCAAAAGATAGACCGCTGTGAAAGATGACAGGCCTGTCGTACTTCTCGCACAGATCGTAGATCGGATCCAGTAACTTATCGCCGGGATGGAAATTCTGACGGGAAGGATGGAGCTTAAGGCCGCGAAGCTTCAGCTTTTCAAAGGCGTATGCGAGTTTTTCCGGCGCCTTGGGATCGTGGGGATCGACGGATGCGAAGCCGATGAAGCGTTCCGGCGCCATGTCGACGAGTTTTGCGACCTCTTCGTTGGAGACCAGGACCTGTCCGTTCATGGCGCTGCTGTAGTCTTCGGGCAGCAGGACGCAGCAGTCGATGCCGGCGCAGTCCATCTTGTTGAAGAAGTGGATCAAAGGAGCAGTGCCGTTCTTGTGCAGGTTGAGCTCGTCGTGGCGGAGCTTTTCAAGTTTTTCGTCTTCGTTGATCGGATCAAAGAAGGCGGGATGTACGTGAATGTCGATGACCATGTCAGAAGCCTGCGTCTTTCATCATCGCCCGGACGTTGTCGATCGCCCTTCTGGCATAGAAGCGGGGTTCGTTGATATATCCGGTGACCAGTTCGATGGTCGCTGTTCTGTCATAGTTGATCTCCTTGAGTTCCCTGATCAGTTCGGGCATCGGGATCTCGCCTTCCCCGGGCATCACGTGGTCGTCGGAATCGTGACGGCCGTCGATCAGATGCATGTGGTACATCTTGTCGCCGAGCTTGTCGAAGTAGTCCATGATGCTTTCGTTCTGGGTGTAGGGCGGAACGATGTCGCACATGCCGACGAGGTTCGGCGAATCGATGATCCCGAAGAGTTTCTGCAGATCGTTGGCGTTCTTGATGACGTTGCTTTCATAGGCGGTAAGAGCCTCCATGACGATCTTCATGCCGATCTTTTCGGCGTGGTCGGTGAGCTCCCTGACGCTTTTGACGAGTCTGTCCCAGATCTCGTCATAGCTTGCACCATAGCCCGCATGGGCGGCCGAGATCAGCGTATAGTCGGCGCCCATCGCCTTGGCCATGTCAAAGCACAGCTTCAGATATTCGATGGCGTCCCTGCGCATCGCTTCCGAGCCGATCATGTAGTTGTAGGGATAGGCGTTGTGTTCCGGACAGTAGCCGCGGATCTCGACGCCGTACTTGTCGCGCAGTCTGAGTATTTCGTTGATGTCGCCGGCCTTGAGGTCGGGGGCATAGGCGTGGGGCCTGCCGCCCCAGAGTTCGATATAGTCGTAACCGAAGCGCTTCGCATCGATGAAGATGTGCTCGAGCGGATTGCGCTGGTAGCCGCTGGTAAACATGCCAAGTTTCATGAAAGATTCCTTTCTAAACCACCCAGGGTTCAAATACTTCGACGACTTTGGAGGCGACCTCTGCGCCTTTGTGCAGAGATTCCTCGACGCTCCAGTTGCTGAGTACGCCGTAGAGGAAGCCGGCAATGAAGCTGTCGCCGGCGCCGACGGTGTTGACGACCTGCCTTGCCTCTACGATGCCGCAGCTGTGGAAGCCGTCTTTGTCACAGGCGAGGCTGCCTTCTTCGCCGAAGGTCGCAACGGCGATCTTCATGCCTCTATCCACCTTGTCTTTCAGATAGTTTTCAATATGTCCGTCTCTTCCGCCGTGGTAGGAGAAGAAACCGTAGCTCACATAGGGCAGGGTCTCTTCGACCAGAGGACTGTCGAGGCGGTCGGCATAGTCAAAGGCGATCGGGGTGCCGCTTTTCGCGATGTCAGGCAGAACCTTTTCCGCCTTGCCCCAGAAGGCCGTGTGGACAAGGTCGTGCTCAGAAGCGAAGCGCACATCCTCCTCGTCGAAGACGATGTTGCCCAGAACGCCTTCTATATAGTCGCCGTGGATGCGGTCGTTGCCGTCCATATCCATGTAGGTGATGGCTGTCGCACCTTCCGCGACCTTGAGATGGGAGATGTCAAGCCCCTCCTTCTTCAGGGACTCGATCATCCACTTGCCGTTTTCGTCCGATCCGGTCGTGGAGATGATCGATACGTCGGCACCCAGCTTCTTCAGATTGACGCCGGTGTCGACGACATTGCCGGTCGGATATTTGATATTCAGTCTCTCGTAGAAGTCGATACAGTTGTCACCGATTTCTGCTACTTTCATAGGTTTTCCTTTCAGAGTTCTTTTCTCAGTTGCTTAACGACGTCCATGAATTCCCTGACGCGGGATTCATCGACGTGGTTTTCAAAGACACCGTCCTTCTTGAATGTCGTGCCGACGACGGCCGCATCGGCGTATTTCAGCTTGCGGCGGATCGTATCGACCCGGCAGCCCGTGTTGCACAAGACGACGACATCGGGATTGTAATCCTTGACGCTTCTGATGAGTTCGTCGTCGACATCCTGTCCGGCGGCATTGGCCGAAATGCACAGGCCGTCCGGTGCCGCCTTGGCGATCGTCGTTCTGGCGATGTCCTTGAGCGGACGCGGATCGAGGCTGCGGTCGGATTCCGGGTTGATGAAGTAGAGCATCTTCAGATCGTCGAGATGCAGGGCATATTTTCTTCTGATGACTTCAGAGAAGTCGTTGTTGTAGAAGCCGCCGTCACCGACGTAGACGCCGGAGAAGGTGCCCCGCACATAGGAGGCATTGACGCCGGCCGCCAGTTCAAGACAGGCGATGCCGTCGGAGATCGCGTCGACGCCGAAGGGCACGCGGATCTCGGGCCTGAGATTGCCGATGACATAGGCCATTGCGGCAACGGTGTTGCGGTCCATGTTCCGCTGATAGGGGAACGAGAACTCGTTGGAGAAGATGATGCCGTCGACCCCGCCGTCCTGTAAGGCGTGCAGGTCTTTCCGGGCGTCCTCGACCACCTGTTCCATATTCATGCCGTATTTCCACATCGGATCGCCCGGCAGGGGGTCCAGGTGCAGCATGGCGATGATCGGCTTTTTCACGTTGAACATTTCTTCAATCCACAGCATAATTGATCCTCCTTATTCACAGAAGCTGACAGAAACTGTCAGCGTTCTAATAATCAAACTGTCTGTAATAGCGCCTGATCGTAAGCGGATGCCTCAGGAAGAGTTCCATGTAGGCATCGACGCGGGCGTTGACGCCGCGCATGACCAGGTGGGAGATGCTTCCCCGGAATTCTTCGGAAATGCCTTTGAGGGCAAACTCCTTCGTATCGATGATCGTGTAGTTGGAATTGACCTTCGGCAGGAAGCGGGCAACTCTTTCGGCCAGCGGACGCTGTTCGTCCTCGCCGATGAAGAGGGTCACCGGCGTATCGGCGACGATGATCTCCTGCATGCCATGGAAGAATTCGGGCGCCGAGATCGACTTCGTGCGGATCCACATCTGTTCCTCCCAGTAGCACATCGCATAGGAGTAGGTGGCGCCGTACTGGTTGCCGCAGCCGATGAAGTAGTGGGGCAGATCCGGATGATCCTTCAGGAAGGCGACCTTCTTGCAGGCATATTCATAGGCCCAGGCATCGGCTTCCTTCTCGACGCTGATGAGCGCTTCCGCGAGGCTGCTTTCCATCTCCCTGTTGTATCTTTCGTATTCGGGGAAATCGCCGTTTCTGTACATCAGGTAGTTGGCGACCATATAGAACTTGAGCTGTTCGTTCATCTTGTAGATGATCAGGTAGTCCTGGTATTCTTCCCTTGTCAGCAGGGAGTCCGGGGTATCGATGAAGGCGAAGACGCGTGCTCCCATGCCTTTGACCTTCTCAACGAGCTCAACCATCTCCTTGGTGTTGCCGGAGACGGAAGAGTAGATCAGGACGGAGTTTTCCGTGAACTTGCGGTTTCCGGTGGTCAGAAACTCCGCTGCGTTGTCCACATAGACCGGCAGGGACGTCTTGCCGCGCATGTAGACTTCCGCCTGCATGGCACTGGCCCAGGTGCCGCCGATGCCGATGAAGAAGATCGAATCAAAGCCTTTCTCCCAGATGTCATCGACGATCTTTTCAATCTGAGGTCTTAAAGCCAGGGCGCCGTTGATGCTGGAACGGGTGGCTTCCTCATCGAAACTGCGGAGGCAGGGTCCTTCCGCTTCCTTCCATTTATCTGCGTTGTACATGAATATTCCTCCTTAATAGATCGGTGTATTTTCAGGATCCAGTCTCAGGAAAAACATGAAGGCGTACTGGACGGCTTTGTCCCAGTAGGGCCAGGCGTGTTCTCCTGCGGATTCCATATAGGTATGTCCGTAGTTCGCTTCCTCGAGAGCTCTCTTGAAATTCCGGTTGTTCTCGTAGAGGAAATCTTCCGTGCCGCACAGCTGTATGAGGCGCGGCCGGTCGGGATCTCTGGCGATCCCTTCTGCGAGGCTGATCGGGTCGCCCTGATCCTCGAGGTTTTCGAATTCTTCGATCCGCATCTCCGTAAAGACGCCTTCCTTCACCAGCGAGATGAAGTTCCGGTAATCGAGGACGCCGCTGAGCGAAGCGACACCCGCAAAGCGCTGCGGCCTGCTTAGGGCGATCTTCACGGCGCCGTAGCCGCCCATCGATTCGCCGGCGATGAAGACGTTGTTTCTCGACATGTCGACGTCAAACCAGGTCTCGATGTATTTCGGCAGTTCATCGGCGATATAGTCGAAATATCTGACGCCGTCTTTCGTGTTGGAATAGAAGCTTCGCTGCACTTCCGGCATGACGATGAAGAAGTTGTATTTCTTGGCGTAGTATTCGATCTTGGAAAAGCGCGGCCACTCGTCGCAGTTGCCAGACAGGCCGTGCAGCAGAAAGAGCACGCGCGGTTTTCCTTCAACGACCGGATCGACATCGTTGGACCGTTCGGGGATGATGATATTGATGGTGGTCGTCATCTGCAGGGATGACGAATAAATGCTTCCCTTGAAGTTCCCCATATTACCAGGCTCCGAAGTATTTCAGGGTTTCGGTGGCGTTGGCTGCCCCTCTGCGCATGCACTCTTCGATATCGAGACCTTCCTTTATGCCGAAGAGGAAACCGGCGATGTAGGAATCGCCCGCGCCCATCGAATCGACGACGTTGTCGCATTCCACGATGCCGAAACGATGATACGCCTCGCCGTCGTAGCAGAGGCTTCCTTCGATACCCAGCAATGCGATCACGAGTTTCGGTCCTCTTTCATGGTAGTCTTTCATCTGTTTTCTGAGTTCAGGCGTATCGCCTTCATCGCTTGAGAAGAAGAGATAGTCGGTATCGGGCATGGCGATCTGGGCAGCCTCGTCTTCGGGACGGGTCGCACAGTCAAAGACCGTGGTGATGCCTCTTTCCTTCATCTCTTTGAACTGTCCTTCTACTTTACCCCAGAGGTCGCAGACGACCATGTCATGTTCAGAAATAAACCGGATGTCTTCTTCAGTGAGCCGGTATTCGCTCAAAACACCCTCGTCGTAGTCGCCGAAGACCCGTTCGCCTTCGATCAGCTGTACTTCCGACACCGCGGTCTTTCCTTTTTCGACGCGCATGTGCGAGACGTCGACGCCTTTGGCTCTGACGGCTTCGATCATGATCTTTCCGAATTCATCGTCGCCGACCGGACCGATGTAGGACGCCTCTCCGCCCAGACGGACAGTATAGACGGCCATGTTGACGGGACCGCCGCCGGGATAGGCTTTGCCGTTATCAATATTGGAATAATAGTCGATGCAGTTGCTTCCGACCGCTGCGAGTTTCATTGTTTCACCTCCGCTTTTTTATTCCCCGTCTTCATTATCACAGATGCGGGAATAAAAAAACAGAAGACATGCGGGGCACTGCAGGGGAATCCCCGCACGTCTTGTTGAAAGGAGGACTTTATGCCTTCTCGCTCTGTCTCTTGAAGAAGTAGTAAGCAGGAAGTCCTGTGATGAATGTCAGAGCTGCACAGATCAGTGAGGGGATCGGTGCATAGGTGATTTCGCCATAGATCAGGGTGCAGGTCATGAAGATCGCGACGATCGGCATGATCAGGCCGCCCGGGCACTTGTAGGTCGGCTTGTAGCCGCCGGCTTCGCCTTTCTTTCTGAGTACGAAGATCGTACCGAAAGTCAGGGCGTTCTTGATTAAGGCGATCATGGTGAAGTAGCCGAGCAGGCCGGCGAGGTCGGTCGCGAAGATCAGGATGATGCCCAGTGCGCACTGAACGATGATCGAGAAGTAAGGCGTCTCCCACTTCGGGTGAACGAGACCGAACTGCTTGAAGAACAGATTGTCCTTTGCCATGGCGTATTCGATACGCGGCTGGAAGAGGATGCAGGATGACAGCGAGCCCAGGACGACGATGATGGCCATGACGGCAACCGCGACACCGGCGACGTTGCCGATACCGGGGAGCTTGGATGCCATTAAGGCGATCGGCGCATCGGAAGCTGCCAGTTCATCGATGGTCAGAAGACCGGAAGCGACGAAGGTCAGGCCGCCGTATAAAGCGAGAACGATGATGGCGGTGAGGATGAGGCCTCTGGGCATGTTGACATGCGGATCCTTGATCTCACCGGACATGTAGCAGGCTGCGCCCATGCCGTCGTAGGACCAGGTCGTTCCGGCGACACCGGCGATCAGAGCTGTCAGACCGCCGCCGACAAAGCCGCTGAGCTGCTTGCTGGAGAGAAGCAGGCTCGAATTGAGGTTGAAGAGGCCGATGCCGATGATCAGGGCGAACGGAATGATCTTGAACGCCGTGATGACTGTCTGGAAGGCACCGCCGCCCTCAACGGAGCGCAGATGCAGGCACATGAAGATCAGAACGAACACGACGGCAAGGATCTTCAGAGCGAAATCGCTCATCGGAACGAAGAAGGCCAGGTGGTTGACGATCGCCAGCGCCATGATGGAGATTGAAGGGGGATCGGTTGCCAGGATCGAGATCCAGCCGCAGAGGAATGCGAGCATCTTTGATCCTGCTTCACGGAAGTAGACGTACTGACCGCCGTCTTCCGGATAGGCCGATGCGAGTTCCGAATAGCAGAAGTTTGCCGGAATCTGCAGAAGTCCGCCTATGATGAAGGCCAGGAACAGGAACAGCATGCTTCCGGAAGCGTTCGCCACTTCGGATAGAGATGAGAAAATACCTGAACCGACTGTCGTACCGACGCCAAGCGCGATGACAGCACCCAGGCCGAGCTTCCTACCAAGCTCGTTTTTGTTTTGTTTGGTTTCCATTGAACCCTCCTTGATTGTCTTTTGGATTGTGCAGGACGGAAATCTGCCACCGAACTGCGGTTTTCCCTGCTCTTTAATTCATATTATAACGGATAGTATAGGAATAATACAAGATAGAAAAAAAACAAACATTATGTACCAATCGTAAATGCTTCCTGTATATAATTTTCCTATGATATGATCGTTTTTTGATCAATAATATAGGTATAACGATCTATACAGCTTCATTTTTCATTTACAACTTTATTGAATGGTAAACATATCTGTGCTATTTTGAACTTGTCTTATATAGTTAAAGGGGAGAATCATCTATGAAACAGAAAGCGGAACTGATCCTTGTATCCGACTGCATCTTCGACGCCGTGAGTGAAGAGCCTTTTTCGGGATATCTGGTCATCGCCAAAGACCGGATCCTCGATGTTGGGAAGGGTCCCATCCCCGAGGAGCTCTGCGATGAAAACACGCGCATCGTCAACTGTCCGGGCAGAACGATCACGCCGGGCTTCATCGACGTCCACTGCTTCTTTACCGGCTACGTCGTCCGTTTTCTCGGCGAAGACCTCGACGGATGCGGAAACGAGGAAGAAGTCTTTGCGAAGCTGACAGCGGAAAAAGATCCGATCCTTGGCCACGGTTTAGATTTCAGGATCAGCTGCGAGCGCCTCGATGCGAAATATCCAGACAGAGCGGTCATCCTCTTCCACGAAGGCTGCGAGACCTGTTCGATGAACACGAAGGCCATCGATGAATTCGGCTTCACACCCGAGCGCTGCTATCCCGAAGCCTACGTCAGGATCTTCCCTTACATCCTCGGCGATCACGGATTCATCGCAAAGCAGTTCAGGGATTATATGAGGATGATGAACTCCCGCGGCATAACGTCCGTAAAGGAGATGGGGTTCGACGATTTCTACAGCTTTACGGAAGTCCTCGAACAGATGGAGAAAGATGAAGAACTGACATTGAGAGTGAACTTCATGTCCCAGCCGGTGGCTGAAGACATGGATCTTGAATATGGAATAAGGATGAGGGAGAAGTTTCATTCGGAATATCTGCGCTTTTCAGGCTTCAACCAGATGACTGACGGTTCAGTCAGCGAATACAATGCCGAACTTAAGAAACCCTACGAAAACGACGACAGCTGCTGCCATATGGAGATCAACTGGGATAAACTGAAAGCAGATACACTGAAAGCCGACGAAAACGGTTTCCGCTTCTCCCTCCACGCCCAGGGCGACGGCGCCATCGCCAGAGTCCTTGACATCTATGAAGAATGCGAAAGAGATGAACAGGGCAAAGTGAAGAACCGCCACGCGATCACCGACCTGGAATTCTCCGATCCGAAAGATCTCGAACGGATGGGAAGACTCGGCGTCATCGCCGAGATCTATCCGCAGATCCAGTCCATCGCCAACCGGAAGGACAAGCTCGCGATGATCGAAGAAAAGATCGGCAGAGAAAGGGGTAAATACTACTGGAACCGCCGGAAGATGGCGGACAGCGGCGTGACGATCAGCTGCGGCACGGACCTGCCGTTGCTGATCGACGACATCCCCGAGTCGATCTATCATGCCGTCGGTGCTTACTTCCCGGAGGGAGGCGAGCCGTTCAATGAAGAAAACACACTGACCATATCCGAACTGCTGAAAGGCTGGTCCTGCGGCGGTGCCTGCAACCTCTCGATGGAGGATCTGATCGGCACGCTGGAGGCCGGCAAGAAGGCTGATATCGCTGTCTTTGACGGCGATCTCTTCCGGACGGTCATGAACGATATCAGAGATATCAGCGTTGCCATGACGATCTTCGACGGAAAGATCGTATACGAAGGAGACGAAGATGAGTAAAGCGTATTTCATGGGTATCGATACCGGTACCAATTCCAGCAAGGGCGTACTGATCGACGACAGAGGCGATATCGTCGCGGTCCATTCGACTTCGCACGAGATGACCAGCCCCGCTCCCGGTCACTATGAACACGACGCCGAAAAAGACTGGTGGGGAGATTTCTGCACCATCTCGAAGGCTCTGATCGAAAAGACCGGGATCGACCCGAAAGACATCCGGGCCATCGGCACGAGTGCTTTAGGCGCGGACTGCCTGCCGGTGGATGAAGAGTGCATGCCTCTGCGGAAAGCGATCCTCTACGGCATCGATGCCAGAGCGACCGACGAGATGCAGGAATTGACCGAACGCTTCGGCGAAGAACAGATACGGAAATGGTTCGGCCGTCCTCTGTGTTCCTCCGACGTCATGCCCAAGATCCTCTGGATCAGAAACAAGGAACCGGAGGTCTATGCAAAGGCATATAAATTCATTACGGCTTCGACCTATCTGACGGCAAAACTGACCGGGAACTACGTGGTCGACCGTTTCCTTGGCCTGGCGAGCTTCAACCCGCTCTATGGCGAAGATGAAAAACCCGTTCCTGAACTCTGTGAAGGCATCTGCCGGCCCGATCAGCTGGCAGAGATCCATGAGGCGACCGATGTCGTCGGAACGGTGACGGAGAAGGCGAGCGAAGAGACGGGTCTGGCGGTCGGCACGCCGGTTCTGACCGGTACGGATGACTCCGGTGCCGAGGCGATCAGCGTCGGCGTCGTATCGCCGGGCAAGATGATGATACAGCTGGGTTCCTCGGTCTATATGATCCTTGGAACGAAGGAGCTGATCGACGATGAACGCCTGTGGCGCGAACAGTTCATCGTGCCGGGGCTTTGCGATATTTCAGCCGGCACCAATACAGCCGGATCGTTGACCAAGTGGTACAGGGACGAACTGTTCAAGGATGCCCTGGAGATGGAAAAGACGGAAAAGGGCGACGCCTACATCCACATGATGGAAGGCGTTGAAGAGATCGCTCCGGGGTCGCACGATCTGATCACGCGCCCCTACTGGGCGGGTGGGCGGACGCCGATCAACGACCCCCAGGCCAAGGGCCGGATCTGCGGCGT
>JAEEGL014889551.1_pt1 | contig 14323 bp, 20 predicted proteins | sample 9134231 | NCBI WGS metagenome assembly JAEEGL01 (sample SAMN16246548, study PRJNA631951) | gut metagenome | biome: gut microbiome; feature: rumen; material: fiber-attached | host: Bos | place: Iran: Karaj | collected 2018-10 | reverse complement strand
GCACGTGACTGAAGACGGACAGGCCGTGAACTTCATACCTGGCAGGATTTATCGCGCGGTAGCACCTACAGGCGAAGAACGCAAGTTCAAGACCACCGGCACGGTGCGTATGATCTGGACGGCCCCAATCAAGCCATACGTGGTGAATCTGCGTGACGTTGGCGGCTACAAGTGCGAAGGTGGACACATCGCCTACGGCAAACTGATTCGCTCGGCATTCCTTCCAAAGGAGATGACAGCCGATTCGGAGAATGCCAAGATTCTGACTAAGTTGGGCGTTACTCAGGAGGTTTCAATTGCTTCGGAGTATCCTGCAAGAAACTATCTCGGATGGCCAAAAGCCTACACCTATAGTGGCGTGAGCTGTTATACCTCCATCTTCACGAGGATCACCAATATCAAGGCCGTAATCAACCGAATCGTGAGCGAGGCGAAGACGGGAATGACGCTGCTGCATTGTCACGCAGGTGCAGACAGAACTGGCAGCATCGTGGCACTCATCCTTGGTGTGTGCGGTGTATCGGAGGGTGACATCATCAAGGATTGGGAGTTCACGTCGTTCTCCTGCTGGTTCAACCGCAAGCGCATCAGCGATTGGGAAAACCGTCCGGAACTTCAGAAGGAGTCACCAGAAGGCGAACTTCGCCAACTGCTGAAGAAGCTGAAATCGACCTACGGCACGAAAGGTCAGACCTTGCAGCAGCAGTGTGAGTCTTACTTGACCAAGAAGCTGGCAATGACAGCCGAGCAGATTGACAACATCAAGAAGGCCTTTATCGTGAAGGATACCGAATAAGGCTTAAAGGCCGTAGGGTGACTGACTAACTGATTAAAGGTTACGATTAAAGCAACAAGAAGAAAGCCTCGCTGTGAAGCGGGGCTTTTTCGTTTTTAGTGGGATTCGGGGACATAGTATGTATTCATATTTCGAGCATCTGAATGGCCAGACTCTCGCATAATCTCGGGCATCGGTTTGCCGCGTTGGATTTCGTTTGTAATGAAGGTGCGACGGGCGACATGGGAGGTCATAAGCTGCCAGACGGGTGCCGACTCCTTGAAGATTGTGCCTGCCTCCTTATATTCCCAGGTCACGATACGATTGAAGGGACCACCGATGGCACGACAAAGGAGGTGAAGGAACTTGTTGTAGTTGCCAGTGTCCATGTCGTAGGCTGGTGCGTGGTAGTCGTAACGCTCAAGGATTTCGTGTATCACGTCCCAATCAATGGCACAAGCCTGTAGGTCCACACGGGCATGATTGCCCGTTTTCTGTTGGGTCGTTTCATAGACATTGCCCTGAAAGTGGGACGGATCGAGGCGCTTGGAGTCGGAGATACGTTGGCCGAGACTGCAACTGAGCACGAAGTGGTCACGTACTTTCCGAAGGGCGGCGAAACTGAAACGGGTGAGTTTCATATCGGCTGCAAGGTCCTTTATGGTGTTTCTATTTTCCTTTACTTCGAGGTCGTAGTGATATATTAGGCTGATTTGGTCGTGGGTGGGCGTGATGCGTTTCTTTTGGTAGCGCCCGAATTTACGTTCTCGAAATGTGGGGTCGAGCTTTACGCCGTAGGCTTGGCTCCATGCGAGGGCTGCAATGATTTGGTTGGCATAGGTCACACATCCAGAAGCGTGGCGCTTCTTTCCGTATTGGCCAGGCGTGTTTACGTAGAAGTTTTCGAATGCTACCCAAAAGTCGGCACAGATGTCGATGGGTTGGAATGGTCCAGGCCATTCGGCTCGTGATCCGTCGGGAAGGATGGTGGTTTCGGCTGCTTCCTTCTCGCTCTGTTCAATGGCTTCGAGGATGCGGATGGCGGATGCCATACTGTATTTGGGCTTGGACTTGCGCTGCTTGGCTTCGTAGGCCTGGCAGACACCGATGACCGAGGAGTCGGAAAGGTCCATTGAGAAACGGTTGCCACGATTTCGCTGAATGCTGGAGAACGTGGACGCGATGGCATTACTGCCGATTGATAGGTGAGGGTTCATAGATGATAGATATAAGTGTGAACTGCGAGCCTATTCCAACGATGGCAGACGGGCGTGTCTCGCTTTCGCCTATGCGGTCATTACTCGCATATTTTTACGGCTGCGGTGCAAATATGGCATATTTCTGCCGTTTAGCAAAATAAAGCGGCAAGAAAATGCCGTTAGCGGCAGATTTATGCCGTTGGTTGATAACTATGGCTACCAAATTTGAATAAAGTTGCGTAGGTCATGAGAGGCTTTTTGTTTTTGATAATAGTGTTTGCTCTGGTGGGATGCAACACCACAAGGAAGGTGAGCACGAGCACGGAGGCGACAGCAGGAAGCGCCACGGACTCGGCATCGGCTTCGACGGTGGTGGTGGATTCATCGGCTTGGATGTCGGCATCGGGTTCGACCATTGCCACAAGTACACAATATGGTGTGCTCAGGGATTCGACAGGTATGCCTATCTTTGACGCTTCGGGGAAACCTATCACCTACGTTGTCCAGAGGGACACGGTGACGAAGATCGTGAACGTGGAGCACTACACCACGGCCTCTATCGTGACTCACGACACGGTGCACGTAATGAGCCGTGATACGGTGTCGGTGGTTCACGAGACGAAAACAATCGTGAAAGTGAACAGTAATGGATGGTGGGGAGTGGTGTGGCGTTTGATTGTTTTGGTTGTGTTATTAATTGGTTTTGGTTTGTACGTTCATAGGCAAAGATAGGCTTTTCATGTAATAAGTGTGTGTTTTTATGGGTAGCGCCGACTCGTGAGAGCCAGCGCTATTTTATTAGGGTTAGGGCATAGTCTATGACTTTTCGGTTTGCAAGGTCGATGATGGCTTGGTCGAAGTCGATGTAGATGTCGGTGACGGTCTTTTTGCCGTGGCCAAGGCATTTGGCTATGGTGTCGCGTGGAATGCCTATCTTTGACGCAAAGGTGGCCCAGGTGTGGCGAAGCCAATAGACGGAGATGTCGGGATATAGGCCGTGCCATTCCTTCCTTGGCCAGTGGTTTCGGGTATTGGTGGGTATGTATTCGACGGGGCCGATTCGTTTGAGGGCCTTATCGAGTTTTTTCGTCAGGGAAATATGGCTTATGTTAGTGTCGGCATATTTTAGGAGGTGACGTTTGCCTTTGTACTTTTTGAAGATTGCAAGGGCCTCGGGTTCGACCTTGATGCTGTAATGGCGGTGAGTTTTGTGCCGATCGTATTCCAAACGGTCGTTCATGAACTCGCTTGCCTCGAATAAATCTGCCACGTTGATGCCGATTAGGAAGAAAATGAGGAGGGCGATGTCGCGGTATTCCTGCAACTCCGTTTCTCCTTTCGGGATGGGATAGGTAAAGAGTTCCTTGAACTGCTCTGGAGTGAGGGCACGATGCCGGGTGTCTTCTCGCTTGATCTGAAACTTGAGAAAGGGGTCTTTAACCTCGGCATCGTTTTTGATGGCATCTTTGATAACTGCTCGGAGGTTTCGAAGGTGGATGGCACGCGAATTGGTGCCCATTGTTTTCGACAGGTATAAGTCGAAGGCTTGGAGCCATGCGGGTGTGACTTCCTGGATCGAGAGATTGAGGAGGTATGTTTCGCCCTTGATTAGCGATTTTGGATTCTTGGCGATGGCTTTTGGATTGCGTGGATCGGTGCCGGTGATGTGGTAGGTGCAGAACTCAGCCACACGTTTCTCTGTAATTAGATATAGTTCGCGCGTGCGCCCATTGACCTTTGCCTCGTAGCTGTGGAGCCATTCAAGGAGGGTGTCTTTGGGAGTCTGCTGTTGCGCCTTGGACGGGGATATGCGCTCAAGGATTCTTTGCCTCAAACTTTCGATGGTGACTTCTTCCTGATTTGCTTCCATGGTGTGCAGTACTTCGTGAGCAGCAGACAGGCGTGAGCGTAGGAGGGCATTATATGACTTGGCAGCAGGATGGTTGACCACGGGGCCGTGAGGATTGTCGGGACTCCACTGCTCAGGGGAGTCGAGACGAAGGCCGAGAGCGATGGACGTATTCTTTCGAGCTGCAACCAACTGCATTTTGATGAAAGGGGATGCCTTTCGGCTGTCTATAATGAGTTTTATCGTTGCCATAGGTGTGTGCGTGACGAACAATTGACGAACATTTTGCCTATTTTTGCCCGTTTTTGCCCGTTTTTGTTGGTTTGTGGGTGATTGTATAGGATAGGGGAAGAAAACGGCTGCAAAGGTGTAAAACGCTGAATTATACCACCTTTGCAGCCGTGTCGGGATGACCCGATTCGAACGGGCGACCTCGCGCCCCCCAGACGTGCGATGATAGGTGGTTTTCAGTTGGTTGGGAGGAATAACGAACAAATGGGGATATTTCGGGTTAGAAATTGTCGTATATGGTATTGTTCGGTTTCTCTCTTAGGCGTTTCTGTATGACCTTACGAAAGGCCGCAATCGTCTCAGATGGTGTCCATATCTTGGAGTGAGGCGCTTCGTAATAGTCAAAGTATCCTTGATTGCTCCAAGGGGCTTCGAGTCTTATTTTGACAATCTTGTGGGCGCTGATATAATCCAGTTGGGCATCGGTCAAGATGTAGGACGGCATAAAGGTGTAGGAGATCACGCCATACGTGCTCTTGAAGTTGAAGTCTGTGGGGCCGAGTCTGCGTAGGATGGTCGTTTCGATGATGGAGTCATTATCGAACTTGATGAGCATCCGGGAGTCTTCATCCATGTCGATGGGTGTGCGAGTGGATAAGTCGAATCCTACGGCATAGACGCTTGTGGTGTCCCCGTCTTCATACTTTTCATAATAACTCATGCACATGTCCCATTTGAAGCCTTTCTTGTAGCTTGCGAAGGTTACAAGATTGGTGCCGATAGAGCGTCCCTCTTCATTCTGGACATCGGATAATATCTTTGGTTGTGCAATGGCTTGGCTGACCATCAGGGCGATGGCGGCTGTGATGATGGTTTTCCTCATTATATATAAATTATGTGTTTTTGGTCAAAAGACGCTCTGTGAGTGCCTGGTTGGTTGCCGTAAGTGAGCGGATAGTATCTTGCAGTGATTCTATCTGAGCAAGCAGACGGGTGACATCTTGGTTTTCGTTTTTTACATTGTTCTTTGACTGGAATGAAAGGATGTTTACGTTTGTGTCTGCCACCTGCTCAGATGGCTTTGGTGCATCCGTATTCTTGTAGATAGGTCCCTCTCCGTTCAGCAGCCAGTTTGCATCAACATCGTAGCGTGCCACGATCGTCTGCAATGCTTCTATGGATGGGCTTATGGCATTGTTCAGCCAAGACCTCAACGTGCGGACGCTGACATCTATTGATGCCGCGAAGTCAATCCTGTTCTTGCCGCTTTCCTCCTGGATGCGGACGATTCTTGCCGAAATTGTCTCCATAACTTTTTATTTTGATAGGTTCGTTTTACAAAAGCGGCAGATTTCTGCCGTTTTGGAAAAATATCGGCAGTTTTCTGCCGCTTTATTTGCCAATATCCTGCCGTTCGCCTATCTTTGTAGTGTCTTTTTTGACAAAAAACGAGAGTATAAGCATAAAATGAACGGCAGAATTCTTCCCCTTCTTTCGCTCTTGCAAGGCAAAGATACGTTATTAGAAGGAAAACGCCAAACATTTTAATTATTATTAATTAAAATTATAAAAAGTTAAGATTCTGAACTATGAAAAAAATTGACCTGTGGCTCGTGGCGTCCATCGCCTTAGCCCTGCTGGTTAATCCAGACGAAAGCGAGTTGTTTCTTACCATGACCCTTTGGGGACAAGTGTTGTTTGCCTTGGTTACGAAAGCCATCACCTACAACAACGAGAAAAAATGAAGACATATCCACTGAGCGATTCGGACATCGCGGCAATGGAGCGAAAGCCTTGGTTGGGTGCAACCGAACTTTCAAAACTGCTTCAGGTGTCTGTCTCTACAATCAAGAATCTTTGGGCGAGTGGCAAACTGACTTATTCTCTTAGCCCAAACAAGCAGCGCACAAGGAAAAGCAATTGGGCAATGGTGAAAGACTACCAGCGCCGATTGGCATTGATGAAGATTTAACCATATTACAAACTTTTTAATACTTAACAAAATGGGCAGTATTTTTGCAAAAATCGTTGCCATGACTCCGATGGAGAACAGGCAGAAGAAGGACGGCTCCGGTACTTACGAGTACATGGACCTTAGTATGCAACCTTATGACTTCAACAAGCAGCCGATGGTTCACGAGTTGTTTGACCGTTACACCGGGCAAAAGAAGCAGTACGCTGACATCATCTGCCACAAGGTATTCCGTGACGACGCCAAGGCCCTTGCAGCAGCCAACTATCAGATTGGCGAGGTCGTGAAGCTCGACATCTCGATCCGAGTGAACCAGTACGGCAACACTGAGGTATCTGTGCTCAGCATCCAGTCAGTATCGCGTCAGCAGCAGCCACAACCTACTCCAACCTGGTAACTATGGACAAGGACCAAGACAAAAAGGAAAAGTACGGCTATCAGCCGTACTTCGACCTCTTTGAAGATGAAGGGCCAACCGACCACTATGATGGCGATGCTGACCTGATGGCCGCTTATGTGATTGCCGTCTGTGTAATACTCCTCGTGTTCGGAATTGTATTCTACATTGTAACACTATAACACAACTAATAATGGAAAGCAAGATTATCAGCCTATTCGCAACGCAAGAAGAGATAAAGGCGCTTAAAGACATCAAGTGGTCTGCCAAGCGTTGCATCCATGACGACGAATACCCTGCGACAACCAAGCCAGCTCTGGAAATGTTTGTTGCATTGTCGAATAAGATAATTGACGCCTTCGACAATGGATAACCAAGCATTTGTAGACCCAGGCCTCGAAGCCAAACTTTCAGTTGAACTGATTCCTTTGGCCAGGGCGATGATCGGCAGCGAAGCCGACATAGTGGCTGCAAGAAAGGTCAATCCTGCATGGTGCCTTAGACCAATATCAGCCAACGCCTATGCAAGACTCGCCAATGCACCAAACGATGCCATTGCTCCCATGTTTCTCGACCTTGGAGCATCAGACGAATACATGAAGGTGGCGTTGTCCGAACGCGACAACCCGTTACCATCCGAAAGTATAGTCGAAAAGATGCGCGAATGGTGGGTAGAACGTACCGAAGAGGCTTGGATCAAGAAACTCGTCGATGCGAAAACCATCAAGGAAAAGCAGCAATGGTCGGCAGCCCTCAAGCGTCTGTATCAGCAGAAGAGGTCCGGTGTTTACGTTGTCGATATGGCCAACCCATCGCCGCCACAAGAATATCTGATGGTATACCAAGATATTGCTTATAGGCCAAGAGGCGACCTTTCGGTTTTGAAAGCCAAAAAGAAGTCGGGGAAATCGACATTCTTGAAGATAGAGGTTGCCTGCATGATCAGCGAGTCGGGAATGGTACACGGAATGAGTCGAAGCTGTCTTCCAGGCACAGACATCATCAGACCGCCGCTCAAGGTCTTATGGCTCGACACGGAGCAATCCTTTGCCTCTTCAGATTTGTGCTACCGCCAAGTTCTACAGATGGCAGGTTTACCGCTCAACGTCAACTCTCCAAACCTTCGAATGGTCAACTCTCGAATGAACAACCCAGACGAAAGACTGGCAATGTTAGAGGAAGAGGTTTATGCAGACAACTATGACGTTGTGATACTCGATGGCATCAAGGATGTGGCCAAGGACATCAACGACCCGAGTGAGACAGATATGATTGTCAGTAAGGTTTTGCAGATACTTCAAGACACAAAGGTGGCTTTCATCGCGGTCATTCATGAAAATCCGGCCAAGGATTCGGACAAAATGCGAGGTTGGCTCGGTACCGAGATAGGAAACAAAGCCTTTGAGATACAAGATGTTAAGCATAACGCAAAAACGGGTATCTTCACCGTCTCGAATCCTGATAGACGTGGAAAGAACATTCCTCCTTACGGATTTAGGTTTGACGAAGACGATATGCTTGAACAATGTGAGCCTGAAGCTGAATTCGATGGTCAAGGTCAAGGTCAAAAACGCTCTCAAAAAGAGATAGTGATTGACAACGAGCAAAAAGCCATTAATCAGGTAAAGAAGGCTTTCGAAGACAACCCATCCTTGCAGCACACCCACGATGAACTTGTAAGAAGATTGATGTCTCGAACAACAGTCAACTCACCATCAACGGCAGGCAATAGAATTAAAAAGGCTTGCAGCGTCGGAGTGCTCAGGGTAGTATCTGGTGAACAAGGCAAACGAGGTGCACAATACGCACTCGCGCCACAAGTCGAAACTGAGATAAATATCTACAACCAACAACAAATTCAAATCAATGAAGACGGTTCGATTCCCAATATTTTTGAAGGTCCACAAAATGGTCAAGACGAAAATTGCCCATATTGAAAAAGCCGTTTTGACTCCGGGCAACGGCATGGTCAACTCTATGGGTAACCACACACCCCTAAGGGGTGTGGTTACACATTTGACCATTTGCCCTTGCGTTTGACCAATCACTAACTCAAAAGATTTATCCTATGGTCGATAAATTCATTTTACCCCCAATTGGTTCCGAATACTCATTAACTCGCGTATAGTAGCATGGCAACGAAACCTATTGAAGACCAGTACAGCGTTATTTTGTCGACAAAAGTGCCACCGGAAGTGGCGGCAGCCATCAACGAATTCGCTGAGAAGAACGGCACCACGGGCTACGAACTTGTGCAGATCATCGCTTTCCGCTTGGCTGAATATGCCAGGTACAAAAGCGGACTCCTACCCTCTTTATCCGAGCGCACGCAGGATGTAATTGAGAGTTTCGGCCTTGAGCATGACATCAGGGCGCCTCTCCTCTCCTATCGCCGGTTGACTGGAATGAAGAGCGTAAGACCACAAGACGGAGACATCCGCTATCTCATCACCGTCCATGACGGAGGAGTAGTGAGCGTGTACGACCCACAGGACAACGAGGAGTATTTCTCGGGCACTGTGACCATCAGCCTTGACAGAGCACTTGAAGTTCTATTTTCAAAGGATGGCAAACTACCAGTAGCCCTCACAAACGTAATGGCAGATCGCGGACTGCGAAGCGTCTATAAGACCATTATGGATGTGTTGGCAGACGAAAACAAAATGCTGGGTCAATTGGACGATGACATGCTTGGATATAAAATGAACGAGTATGGCAATGTACCGAAGAAGACCCACACAATACTTCCGAAAGAAAACTAAAATCAAAAGTAGATTTATGACAAAAGAACAAGCCGCATTAGCGGCAGACCTATCGACAAAGATTCGAGTTATTGACGAATACAGCCTGCCTCAGTTGCAGTGTATGATAGACAAGCTCGCCATTCCAGAAGAGACAAGAGCAAAGGTCGTTGTATGGTGCAACGCTACGCAGTACACGGCAAACGTGGAGCTCTCTCGAAAGATTGTCAAGATGTGCATCGACGAAGTGCAGAAAGAACGCCAAGAGTTAATCTCTCGACTCGAACACATCTGATATGGCATGGCACGGCAAGACATATAATCGTCTGATCAATTGCCAGAAGTGGCGCAACATCAGGAACGAGTATCTTCGTGCCAATCCCCTATGTGAACGATGCAAGGAGCAAGGCATCGTCACCATCGCAGAATGCGTCCACCACATAACACCAGTGGAAGACGGGCGAAGCGTGGAAGAGATGGAGCTCCTTGCATACAATCGCAACAACCTGCAAGCATTATGTATCGAATGTCACACTGCAATCCATAAGGAAGCGGGACAGAAGACATCAGCAAAGCTGCTTGAAAGGAAGGAAGCACGAGCGTCCAGGGGATACGCCGCCCTCTTTGGCAACGACCCCCGGGGAGGTATTTTTGAAGCCACCCCCAACGACTCAAATCCACCCGCGAACCTTGGTTCGCACGCGAGGTGAATTTTCGGGAGGGCTTTGGGGTTGCGCGTTTGTTGCGCGTGAAATTGCACAAGATGTTGCGCGTTTGGTTGCGCAAAGGATGGAGTGTGTTGGGGGTGTGAAAAATGGCTGCAATTATTAACTGATAAAAGAATATGTCAAGAAGAATAGTTGAGTTGAAGGGGGAAGAGCTGGAACGATTCAAGGCTCTATACCCGAAGACTACGAACAGGGCCCTGTCTGCGATGTATGGCCACTCGGCACATTGGGTGAGACTATACGCTGAAAAGTTGGGGCTTGTGAAGTCGGAAGAATGGTGGCACGACATCAGCGTGAGACGGGGCACGAGACTGGCAGAGTACAACAAATTGACTCTAACAGGAAAGAAGGTGAGCGACGTCTATGGCGAGGATCGTGGGCGCCAGGTGATAGCCAAGGGCGTTGCCACACGAAAGGCCTTGATGGAAAGAGACCGAAAGCGCATCAGGCTCGGGTTGGAGCCTCTTACAAGGATGGTTGCTGAGAATCCTATCGACAGAGTGGAGGCGAACAGACGATTCAAGATGCGTAAAATCGGATATGTGACGTTTCGGAAGGACCACACCATCTACTATACGGATGAGATGAAGCGCGACTTCGATGCAGAGGCAAGGTGCAAGGAGGCTGGTATCCTGATAGAGCACATATCCAGGAAGAGATAAGAATGAATGTTTAACTATTAAAAGACGAAATTATGAAACTATTGGTGAAAAGAACGTCTGGTCGCGGTTGGCTGGACAAGCCATGTGAGGAGGCTGTTAAGACGCAATTCCACGGATACGCAGAACTTTGTAGCAGGGCGCTGATAGATGACGATGAGACTTTGTTGCGATATGTGCACAAGCTCGAAGATGCGGGGTGTAGGGATATTAGGCTGATTAACAATGACACGTTGAGAGGTACGGAGATAGAACCTACGCACGCCTATATGGTCGAGATCAACACACTTGAGGAGTTGATTGCCTTTGTCAACAAGTACGGCGATTGCATCATCATAAAACCTGATTGCGAAGAGCAGCTCTTCTTATTGGAGATTTACGACGATTACAGGGAATGAAGAACGAATGTTTAACCATTAAAAAATGAAATTATGTTGAATCTGATTGCAAATGTATTGCTCTTTATCGTGTTGGCAATTGGAGTGTGGACCATCGTGTGCGCTGTGCATAATTGGGATGGTGCGCGTAGGTTCCTGATAGGGAAGCCATGGTGTCGGATCAAGTTTGACGTGTGGATTGCACGTTACGCTGACGGATATGGCGCGGTGTTTAGCGAATGCCCTGTACGGTCTGAGAAAAACAGAGATGAGTGGCTTACGAAAGACGGTGGCGGGTTCATCATTTCTGCTGACAGCTTTTCTGAACTGATGCGTAAGATAAACGTCACGTGGAAGGATGAGCCATTGAAGGCGACATTCACGATTGATGTGAAGGCCGAGGACTATATGGAGGCAAAAACACACGATACGGGCGAGTAATATGGCACGGGATAATGTGAAGCTGCTCTACATTGACTTGTTCTGTGGTGCCGGTGGCACATCGACTGGAGTGGAGAATGCAAGGCTGAATGGCGAAAAGTGCGCAAAGGTGATTGCTTGTGTGAATCACGATGCGAATGCCATTGCAAGTCACGCTGCCAACCATCCAGACGCACTCCACTTCACCGAAGATATAAGGACGTTGGAGCTGGGACCACTTTCAGAACACGTGGCGAAGATGCGGGGACAATACCCTGATGCGCTGCTTGTGCTATGGGCGAGCCTGGAATGCACGAACTTCAGCAAGGCAAAAGGTGGCCTGCCAAGGGATGCCGACAGTAGGACGTTGGCTGAGCATCTGTTCAGATACATCGAGGCGCTGAATCCTGATTACATACAGATTGAGAATGTCGAAGAGTTTATGTGCTGGGGTGATCTTGATGAAGATGGAAAGCCAGTGAGCAGAGACAAGGGGCGCTGCTATATGAAATGGTGTCGAAAGGTTTGCTCTTACGGATATAGGTTTGACCACCGCATTTTGAACGCTGCTGACTTCGGGGCTTATACATCGAGACGCAGATTCTTTGGTCAATTTGCCAGAAAGGGGTTGCAGATAGTGTTCCCCACTCCTACCTATTCTAAGACGGGCGGTGATGACCTATTCCACCACTACGAAAAGTGGAAGCCAGTGCGCGACGTGTTGGACCTGGAAGATACGGGTGAGTCGATATTCGGACGCAAAAAGCCATTGGTCGAAAAGACTCTATCAAGGATATATGAAGGCTTGGTAAAGTTTGTGGCAGGTGGTGAAGATAGATTCCTGGTCAAATGGAACAGCGTAAACGGAAAGACCGGCAAATACGTACCTCCTTCGATAGATGAGCCCTCTCCTACGGTAGCATGTCAGAATCGGTTGGGTGTCGCAAAGGTGCAGTTCCTTTCTGCTTACTACGGGAACGGCTACAGCATCGGGATGGACGAACCAGCAGGGACGGTCACAACGAAAGACAGGTTTGCTTTCGTGAGCGCTTACTACTCACCAGGCTACAACACTTCGATGGATGCGCCTGTAGGGACTGTAACTACCAAACCGCGATTCTACCTTATGCAGCCTCAATTCCTCATGAATCCGCAATATCAGAGCAAAGGTGGAAGCATAGAGAAGCCATGCTTCACTCTGATCGCAAGGATGGACAAATGCCCGCCATATCTGATTAGTACAGAGAAGGGGCTTGCCATCGAGGTTTATGAGGACGATTCGCCCATGACTCGTAAAATCAAGGAATTTATGGCGCTATACGGCATAATGGACGTGAAGATGCGGATGCTGAAGATTAAGGAGCTGAAACGCATTATGGGCTTTCCTGCTGACTACACGTTGGTCGGATCACAAGCCGAGCAGCTAAAATATGTCGGCAATGCGGTCGAGGTCAATATGAGTCGCGTGTTGTGCGAGGCTCTGGTCGAAAGATTAAGTACGGTCAAGGAGGCCGTGTAACAATAACCATTAAACAAAAATTATTATGACTAAGAAAGATTTTTATTTGAATGCGTGCCTGGCATTAGTGGGGCACATGGTGGGTGAGCGCTGCGAGAAGTACGAGAACGGGGCCGTAGGCTTGACAGAAAGAAGCAAGAAGGAGGCTGAGGGTATAATCAACGATGTGCCTGCCTTGGCTTGGAAGATGGTGGAGGCTACCGAACGTGAATGGCACAACAAGTCTCGTTTTATGCCAAGCCTGTTTGACGAAGATTGATGTTTAACTAAAAACGTAGAGCCTATGAAGAAGTAATCCTGATGAGACCGAGGCGGCGGGTTATGGCTTAATTATTAACCCTGCAATCATCCGTTTGGTTATTTTGCGATGTTGTGCCCGCCGATCGGTTCTTTGTAGGCTTGAACAATTAAGCACCCTAATTCGGTAAGGGTGCAGGACACAACAAAACTATGGACGAACAACTGCAAAAGAAGATTGACCGAGCCGTCCGCTTGCTTCGCTCAATCCCCACAACCGAGAGTGACCCCGTTGAACTATGCTATTCGGGCGGCAAGGATTCGGACGTGATACTCCAACTTGCGAAGGAGGCTGGCATCCATTATCGAGCCATCTACAAATGCACTACGATAGACCCACAAGGCACAATCGCCCACGTCAAGGCAATGGGTGTTGAGGTGATAAAGCCGACAATCACATTCCGCGACCTCATCATCAAGAAAGGTTTGCCAAGTGGCAAAATGCGATTCTGCTGCAAGGAATTGAAAGAATATAAAATCCTCGATAAGCAGATACAAGGCGTTAGGCGAAGTGAGAGCACCAAGAGAAAAGAACGATATACCGAGCCAACTGCGTGCCGCTTATATGGCAAAAATGAATATGTCGAGCAGTTTTTCCCGATTCTTGACTGGACGGATGAAGATGTAAAGGACTTTATTATCGACCGAGGCATCAAGTGTGCGCCCCTCTATTATGATAAAGATGGCACTTTCCACGTTGAAAGGCGGCTTGGTTGCTTGTGTTGTCCTTTGAAATCCACAAAGAAAAGAATACGCGCATTTAAGGAACACCCGAAGATGGTTGTATTTTACTGCCACGCGCTAACCATCTTCCGCGACACTCATCCGAATGTGATACAATGCAAACTCTACAAGAATACCTACGAGCAGTTTGTAAGAGACGTATTCTATCCAAAGGAAAAGGATTGGAAGATTCACAAAAACGGCATCTTTGCCGATGCCGACTTCGACTACAAGGCATTTTTGGAGGACTACTTCAAAATCAAACTATAATACAAACAGCACCCTAAAGCAGCAAGGCTATGAAACCATATAATGATTTTGAGGATGACGAGACTCAGTTGCTTTATCCAGACTACTATCATCCGAGACACAAGTTAAAAGGAATGAGAACGCGAGGAATGAAGCACAAGTCAAAGAAAGTAACTGAGGAGGCGTG
>JAEEGL014859301.1_pt1 | contig 14323 bp, 6 predicted proteins | sample 9134231 | NCBI WGS metagenome assembly JAEEGL01 (sample SAMN16246548, study PRJNA631951) | gut metagenome | biome: gut microbiome; feature: rumen; material: fiber-attached | host: Bos | place: Iran: Karaj | collected 2018-10 | reverse complement strand
TGCGACGATGTTCCCGGCGATACCAACAATCCGCTGGATGTCGATTTGAAGGATGTGATCGGGTTGGGATTCTGTCTGTCTGCTGCAAGCGAGAGTATCGCGTCAACACCGGATGGCACCGCAAATACGGTGAACGGTGCGTTCTGGTATGATGCAGATGGCAAGGGGCATGCTTATGGCCAGTCTTATGGCACTGCGATGATTAAAAACAGAAATGACGAATGGTCGTTGATTAGTACAGATATCAATCTGAATACATCGACTGGTACGCCCTGATATTGGAAAGGTGATGTCTATGGTTCATTGTACAATGTGTTCCGGAATTCCGGGTCGTCTGGCAGCAGCCATGCGGCCGGCAAATGCGGTAATCATTGTATTGTAACGGAGGATGCACAAATGAAAGCTACAAAACAGATAAAGAATCATGTGCAGTTTTCGCGTTCGGGTGTCGCATTTATCGTTGTGATGCTCATCGTGCTTTCCGCTTCTGCCATTGCATTGTTATCGCTCAGAATTATGCATAACGAAACGCGAACGACACTTGCGTTCAAATATAATCGTCAGGCGGCGCAGGCTGCGCATCAGATCGGCGGCATTCTGCGCACCAAAGCACAGGATACGACGAATACCCTGGCGATCGCGACCGAGGCCAAAAACAATGCGATTGTTAAGGCTTATCAGGCTTCGGTTTCATCCGATACGGGTGCAGCGAACAAAGCCTGGGAAGCCCGAATGGACGCTTCCAAATGGTATAAGCAGGATACGTTTAAGGTTTATACAGGTCTGACGAATGTTGCGCGCGCTGCGGATGAAGAAAATCGCCTGGGCGGCGATTTGTCGATTCCCGTTATGCAGTCGGGTTCTCTGGGGCGTATGACCATGAACCAGAAAGCGGTCGAAGGCTTCTCGGATGGTGATGCTTTTTGCAGCGAATCGATGCACGCCGACAGCTATGCTCTGGTCGGACGCGCCATTCCTTTGCGCACCAATTCCGGGAATAATCAATACTATTTGTTGTCCGATCTGAATTCCAGAATCTCGGGTTACAAACGCGAAATGGGTGTGTTTGAGGTCGAGCCGATCCCCTGTAAATAGTCAGGCTTAGGCTTAGAGCTATGATTTCATGCCCTAAGCCTTATGCGCTAAGCTCCAATTAGAGCTTGAAGATCCGAGCTCCAGGCTCCAGGCTCGAAGCTCACCACTATTGTTTTGCGTCGTCCGGACGCGGATCCTCGGGGGAATCTTCTCCCGTTCTGGCTTTCCAGACATCATAGCAAATCGTGCATCGGGATTTGGGCTGTGTGGCCAATTTCACGGGATCGTTGCTGTCACAGAAATCATGAAGTCCGTTCATGACATAATCGTCGACGTACTTCTGACGTTTATCGCAGCTTCCCGATGCTTTGAATGGCCGCCAGACCCTGACGGCATCTGCGAGCCATTGGATGTGTGAACGATTGCCATCTTCCAGTCTGGCATCGTATGTCGCCAGAAGATTATTGAAACGCACTTCGTATCGATTGCATGGCGTGAGCAAAATCAACCAGGCCAAACCATTGATGATTCTGGGATTGTCGATAACCTTGAGCTGCGTGCTGAGCTGTTCATAGGCATCGTGATTCTCATACAATGCATAAATAATCTCTCGCACGGATGGTTCACAAACAGCCGCAGAATCGGAATTGAATAAATGCAAAACCGATTTGATGGTTTCATCCGTATCGCCCAATTGATAGACAATTGTCATGTAGATGAACTGGAAATGGAGGTTATCGGCGAACTTGTCTTTGACTTTGTCAAAATGTTCTTTTGCTTTCTCGTAGTTTTTGAGCAGGCATTCCTCGGCTCCCGCGCGCAATTCAGGATCGCTGTTCATCTGCGGATCGTCGGCAATGCGGCATTCCGACTCTATATAATTGCGAAGAACATCCGGGCTGAGTTCATATTTGAGGTGATCATGCTTGTGAAGATCAGCCATTCGTTCGTTCATCATCGCTTCGGATGATTCCAGGTGCTCATTGAGCTTTTGGACAATGCCGTCGAGCTCATTCTGCTTTTTCAGCGACGAGATCAGCGCAATTCCCATCAGGATAATCACCAGGCCAACGACAATCGCAGCCGCGATAATCGCTTTGTGATGGGGATGACGGTACATTTGGGGAACATCGATGACTGGTTCTGTATTATTCATCCTGGCAGCCTTGCGAACCTGCGACACGTCAATTGAATCCATATCTGTGGGAACGTTTTCTGCTTCATCTGACCCGCTATCCACGGCTGTGCGCAATGCATCATGATTGACGAGGAAATTGTGAAGCGGATTGGCATCGGCGGCCGACTGGGAAGATGAAGTGACGAGCAGACCACGAATCTCATTCAGTATCGCCCGCGTTTCATGTGCGGTCGAGAACCGTGCACTTGGATCTTTCTTCAGCAGCTTCTGAATGACCAGATTCAGCTCGACAGAACATGGAATACTGCTGGGCAAGGGTGGTGGCTCGAGGGCAACGTGTTTGTTCAGAAGCACGATGTAATTCTGGTCGCTGAACGGCGGTTCGCCAACGAGCATCTCGAACAGCGTGCAGCCGCATGAATACAAATCCGAGCGCAGATCGACCGGCTCTCCCAAAGCCTGCTCGGGCGAAAGATACTGCGGCGTGCCATAGACCTGCCCGGCCTTGGTCAAAGCTTCATTATGACTCAGACTTGAAATTTCTGTATGCGCAATGCCAAAATCGATGAGCTTCACATAATCTGTGCGGTCATCGCGGCTATTGAGTATAATGTTGTCCGGCTTTATATCGCGGTGAACGATGCCATATTCATGCGCGCATTCCAGCGCACTCAGCAAATCATCCATAATGCGAAGGGCACTCATCACAGGAATCGATTTCTCGCGCTGTATTCGTGTCCTTAGCGTTTCGCCATGAAGGTACTCCATGACGAGATAAAAATCGCCATCATCCGTCACATCGAAATCGGTCACGGCACAAATGTGCGGATGCTCCAGTTTCGCAGCAGAATACGCCTCGCGTTTAAAGCGTTTAAGGGCTTCTTTATTCTCGGCGATTCGCACATGCATCACTTTAATCGCGACTTCCTTGTGCAGCTTGATATGTTCCGCCCGATAAACTTCGCCCATCGCGCCGCTTCCGAGCTTTTCGATTATCTGGTATTTGTCGTTAAGTATAAAACCAGGTGTGTACGCCATATAAATAAGCCTTATCACATAGTCCAAAAACAAACCCAGCTTATTTTATCAAATTCTGCCATGACACACAATTTAATTAAAACAAAGAGGGCGGGCTATTTACGGCACTGGGGGGCAAGCCCCCCAGTGCCGTAAATACGCCCACCGTTTTGCGCTATTGGCTGTGAGCCAATACGCGCAAAAAAGCTGTACGCTGCAACCAAAAGCTGTTTGCTGCATTCTCCGGCTGAATCATCACTGCATTCCGTCACAATCCCATAGAACCGCAGCGTAAACTATGATAAACATAAAGGGGGTCTCCCTGCAGTGCCCCGGTCTGTGCCATGATTCAGACCTTTCCCCTCATGCATCAATCATTTGCACCCATTTGAAGTGGAAAACGGATGAGTTCAAATATCAACAAACCAGAAACAAACCAGGGTTCATCCGGTTTGCCGCTGTCCTCGCTCAATATTCTGGCGCTCTCATTCGGATGCATTATTGGCTGGGGGTCTTTTGCCATGCCGGGGACGACGTTCCTGCCGGTTGCCGGAACTTTTGGAACCGCTATCGCCGTGGTTATCGGCACGTTCTTGTTTATCGTCATCGGAAAGACTTATGCCTACATGATCGAAAAATGCCCTGGTGAAGGCGGCATTTACGGCATGGTGATGACGATACTTGACAAACCTCACGCATTCCTCACGCTCTGGTCGCTCATTTTCTCCTATTTTTCGCTTCTTTGGGTCAATACCCTCAACTTTTCGATATTCACCAGATTTTTTACGAGTGGCCTGCTTCAATGGGGGTACCTCTATTCCATCAAACAGTTTGATATCTATTTGGGTGAGGTCCTCTTTGAAATAGGCATTCTCATATTCTTTGCGCTGCTTATTGCCTACAGCAAAAAAATCATCCGAATCTTCATCAATTGTTTCTTTATTTTACTGCTCCTCATCGTTGCTTTTTTATTTATCAGCATCATTACAACCACCGATTTTTCCGTCTTCATACAATCGGGATTTGGCTCAAACTCAATGCCCGCAGCATTTCAGGTATATAATATTCTGCTGTTTGTGCCGTGGATGTTTGTCGGCTTTGGAATCGTCTCCTTCGACTCAAAGTCCTATCAGTTTCCCATAAAAAGAATTCGCATCCTCATGCCTCTGGCCATTCTGCTGGGCGGGTTCGATTATCTGATGCTCAACACCATCGCTGCATCAGCGGTTCCAGAGGGGTTCAGCTCAAATGCAGAATATATTGCAGCATTGGGAACGCTTGAGGGAAATGCGAACTTTCCCGTGTTGTATGTGGTTTCAAATAAACTTGGAACTTTCGGCACAGCGCTGTTGGGCGTCGCGATTACCTGCGCTCTGTCCGCCAGCATCATCGGGTTTTACAAGGTCCTCGCCAATATGCTCGTGTCTTTGGCCAACACAGATCTTTTCCCAAAACGATTTGCAAAATTGGGCAGCAACGGCATACCGCGGCGAGGTGTTTTCCTTGTGCTGGCGATTTCCATCTTCATGCCGTTTATCGGTAAAAATGCGACTGGCTGGGTCACAGATGCCACATCCATTGGTGCCACCATCGCCTATGCATATATCTCTTTCTGCTGTCTCAAGGTTGCAAAGCGCAATAACGACAACCGGCATTATGTGCTGGCCCTTGTCAGCTTTATCTTTTCGCTGTCATTGTTCCTGCTGCCGCTGCTTACTGCCATATTCTTCGATCATGTCTTCGATGTCGAAAGCTACTTCGTGCTTGCGATTTGGGGACTCATTGGCTACGGCTTGACTGCCATCATTTCCGAAAACGAAAACAAAATTCGTTCGGGAAAAACTAGCAGTTAAAGACGGTTATCAGAATTCAGCCATTCCTTATGAACGCCATGGGCGTTTAATTATTCCCCCCGGCGTTGCCGGGGGCTATTGATATAAAAGCCCTCACGGGCTTTATAAAGGCTATAAAAGCCCTCTACAGGTCATTTATAATGGCTAAATCATTACATTAAAGATGGTTATCAGAAGCCGGCTGTGCGTTCCAGTTGACATAGCACAGTTTGCAGTGCGGGCTGTTTGCATTGGCATCTGTGCCAGAGGGACATTCCGATTTAAAGCCTTCTGTCATGATTTGGTTAACGTGCGGCTGATATTTTTTACAGTCAGTCCACGATTGCCATTCTCTGGCTGCTTTATCGAGCCACTCCAAATTATTGTGGCTGCCATTCACGCGATACAATATCGACAGTTCATCGAATCGCTTTTTATAGTGTTCGCAAGGCGTCATCAGGATAAGCCATGCCAGATTCTCCGATACGCCGGGACTGTCCTTCTTTTTTAAAGCTGCCAGAAACTTGTCAAAAGTCTCATCCTCTTCCAGCATGGCATAAATGACATCCCGCACCACCGGATTGCAGCTCACTGCACCATCGCTTTCAAACAGGGAGACGATGATGCTGATGGCGTCATCATACTTTTTCAGCGCAAAGGTATCCATCAGCATCATGACCATAAAATGCTGGTTTGATGCATAGTCATCTTTGACTTGCTCGAAGATGACAAAGGCATCTTCATAATCCCCAAGCAGACAGCTCTCAGCACCGCTTTGCAGCTTGACATCTTTAAAAAGCTGAGCGTCCTGGGCGATGCGGCATTCCTGCTTTGCATACGCATGAAGGGCCGCATCTGTCAGCACAAAATGCTCTTCTTCCACAGGCTTCGTCAAAGTCTCCGTCTGTGACCGGCCAGACTCGACGATAACTCTGCTTGCGCCTTGTTCCAGAACCTGCATGCTATGATTTGGCTTCATGTTATGCTTCTGGTCGTAAAACATATTAATGATTGCTGCGACGAGCAGGACGATGACGATGCCTCTTGCGATGACGATCGCACGAATCGACGGTTCTTCTTTTGGCTGCAAGGTGGATGGCTGGGGTTCAGTCTGGGATGCCTGCTTCTGCTGCAAAACACTTTGAACACCAGAAATCATCTTGTCATTGGATTCTGGATTATTATAGATGGCGTGGATTTCCGAATAAACGCCGGAGGAGAGCAGGGGATTTGTTCCCTGCACCATAGAATTGGACTGTTCAGTCGAGTCTGCAAGTTCTCCCAACTGATATGTCCCTTTCTCAATCCTGTCGAGCGCATCGGACAGTTCCCGGGCCGACTGAAATCGTTTTGCCGGATCTTTTTGAAGCAGTTTCTGGATGATTTCGTCCAGTTCCGCTCTTTTTTCGATATCCGCCGTCAGATGCGGCGGCACAAGGATGAGGTGTTTGTTGATGAGGACGAAATAGTTGTCAGATTTAAACGGCACATGGCCTTCCAGCATCTCGAAAAGCATGCAGCCGCACGAATAGAGGTCGGCCCGCAGGTCTATCGTCTCACCCAGCACCTGTTCTGGCGAAAGGTATTGCGGTGTGCCCTGAATCTGCCCATTTTGCGTCAGCGATTCGCAGTTGTCGTCCGGGATGTCGATATGCACAACGCCAAAATCGATCAGCTTCACAAAATCGTCGCGATCCCGTCGTTGCTCAAGGATGATATTGCCAGGCTTGATATCCCTATGAACGAGGCCCATTTCATGTGCACATTCCAGCGCCCCGCACAGATCGTGCATAATCCTGAAAACGCTGGGCAATTCAATGGTCCCGCGGTCTTTCAGCCGTTTGGCGAGCGTATCTCCCTGCAGATACTCCATCACGATATAAAAAATGCCACTATCCGTCGAATCGTAATCGAGGATGTGGCAGATATTGGGGTGGTCGAGTTTGGCCGCGGCCAATGCTTCCCGTTGAAAACGCATATTGGCCTGCGGATTATCATCGTGGGATCTGCACATGAACTTGATGGCCACAAGTCGCTTCAGATTGATGTGCTCGGCAAGATACACCTCTCCCATGGCACCAGTGCCAAGGAGATTTTTTATGACATACTTCTCTTTGAGTATGTCACCTGGATTAAATGCGCCGGCCATAAACTAAGCATTAACCTATGCATGCAAACAAAGGGAAGTATTGCATCTATCACACACCGTCTAAAACTTGTACTCTTTGGTACAGGACTTGTCAACGATTGGCGGAAAGTCTTAGGGCTGTCGCATACAAAAAACGCCGCGTATCCCAACGGGATAGCGGCGTTGGCGAGCCGTATGCGCGTAGCGCATAGGCTCGTGGGGGCGACCCAATGTGGGTCGCCCCAGGCGTGGCGTATGCAGGGGCGTCCCTGCATAGCCGCGCCCCCAATATGATTTATTCCTCTGCCGGAACAGGAATCGCGTGACCGTCCGAATCGTTTACTGTGCTCCAGTTGTGATAGAGATCATCCGTGTTTGCGGGGATATGCGCTGAAATCACGCCGCCGTCGTAGCCGGCATTGTAGCGCAGCAGGCCGAGTACGGTTTTGTGCGTGCGCGTTACGGGAATGCCATCGAGGTTATAGGTGTAGGGTTCGGCCGAAGCGTCGGAATAATTCGTTGCGCCCGACGACAATCCCATGGTATCGCTGTTCCAGTACGATTCGTAAACGTAGGCACCGCCGATGGCGTTTGGCATGTAGCTGCACTCGTTGGTGCACGTTAGCTTGTCGGAGGCAAAGTTGTTGACGACTGCGCCGCCGTAACCGCTGATGCCGCCATAATACTTGGTATGGGCAGTGCTCAGCGCCTGGCTCTGGATATAATTTGTTCTGGCCGAGTTGTTGACGATATAGACGACGTTATCGAGATTCGAACCGGCATAGCCGTATCCGATAATGCCGCCATACCAGGAAGACGTGTTCATGTCGATTGGGATCAGCTCGAGGTCGATTTTGGTGGTGCAGTTGCGCACAAACTGCGAAATCTTACTGGCCTGACCGACAATGCCGCCGATTCTGGAATTCTCTGCAGCTACCTTGAAGTATGCATCGACATTGCAGCTATCGAAACCGACATTCTCTGTGAGTTCCAGATATCCACTGATACCGCCTATCATAAGGTTCTGCTGATCACCAACGATGTTGTTGGTTTCGATGGAACCGTTAAATGAAGCGTACTCAACACTGTAGGAGAGACCAATGATTCCGCCGATTGTCGTAGCGCTATCCAGGGTGTTGCGGCCACTTGTATGATATTTTACAACGCCCTGATTATGAACATTGGCGAGGACAGGCTTTGTTGTTTCATTCGTTGATGCGTTACCGCAGATGCCGCCGATATATTTGTAGACTTTGGCACCTGTGATGGCATTGCCGACCACCAGTGTGACATAGTTGTTGGCTTCGATATTCGTCATCGTGGCGCAATAACCAGCCACGCCGCCAACGCCAATGACGAGACGATTGGTGGTGCTGGCTTTATAATTCGGCAAATAGGCCGAAACATTTCCGGTAATATTCACGTCGGATATTGTGGATTTCTCTGCATCGCCGAATAAACCGCCGATATATTTGAAACGGTTGTCCGCCTCGGTCGATGAGCTGCTTTGCAATGTTTCTTCGACATAGATTTTGGAACTGCCGTTAATGTTGCTGGCCGTTCCTTCTGTGAGTGTACTGGCGAGTGTGCCGGCATAGAGCGTCTTTTCGGGTTTTGCACGGTTATTGCAGTTCAGGGTGATGGCAATATCGATATCACGGAACGTCGCTTTCGACGTTCTTCCGAATAATCCGCAATAATAATTATCACTGGCCATTAAAGCCGTTTGATTGATAACACCTGTGATACGCTTATGGTTGCCGTTTAACTTTCCTTCGTAATTCATGATAGGATCGTTTGTATAGGTTCCCATTTCGATATTCTGTTTGATGATTATCTTGGATGCAGCGCCTCTGCTGCTGATTCGATTCTTGATTGCCGGTACATCGGTCACATTAAAGTAGCAATCGCCGTCAACATCCGTTTCACCGCATTCGCAGGTATCTTTGGTATATTTGAATGGATCTGTCGCGATGGGGCAGATTTTGACGCCGCTGGTTTTGCACATTTTGGCATCTTTGCACTCGTTCGCTGTACAATCGGCACCTTTTTCATCGATGGCTTTAAGGCAGTTGAGATCTGAACTGTCGTAGGCATCGCGATTGCAGAAACGGTAGACCTGGCACTCGGGATCACTGCAATCCATCACGCCGTCTTTGTCGTTGTCCTTGCCGTCCTGACAGGCTTCGACCGAACCCTCGCCATATTTGCCGCCGGCGGCATAGAACAGCTTGCAGTTTGCATCGTCTTTGTCCGACTTGCCATTGTAATCGTTGTCGAGACCATCTGTGCAGAGTTCACGGGTATTCTCTGCGACACCGATGAGCGCCGTGCAGATATCGAGCTTTTTGCATTCCGAATCGAGGCAGTCGACGTCACCATCCTTATCGTTATCCTCGCCATCGGTGCATTCTTTGACCGTGCTTTCGCCGTGCGAGGAACCGCCATCCGGACACATATTGGCGCAGAAGGCAAACACCTTGCAGCCTTCGTCGCAGCAATCGATTTTGCCGTCGTTATCATTGTCATTGCCATCCAGACAGTCGTTCGGCGTATTCTCGGTCTGGGGGCCGTCACCATTGCAAATGCTAAAGGCTTTGCACTGTGGATCGTTGCAGTCGGTCTGGCCATTGCTGTCGTTATCCACGCCGTCCTGGCAAGCGACAAGCGTATTCTCGGCTGTATTGCTCTGGCAAACAGCAAACGCCTGGCATTCTTCATCATCACAGTCCATTTTGCCGTCTTTGTCATTGTCGAGGCGATCCTGGCATTTGCCGATGGTGTTCTCAGCTTCACCATCCTGACAAATCGTAAATGCTTTGCATTCTTCGTCATCACAGTCTTTCTTGCCGTCTTCGTCGTTATCCTGATTATCCATGCAGGCAGACAGCGTATTTTCCTTGCCGGCCTCGGTCTGACGGCAGAACGCGAAGTCTTTGCAGCCGCTATCCTGGCAGTCTATTTGGCCATTGTTGTCGTTATCAAGGTTGTCTGAACACATCACGCTTGTATTCTCGACCACAACAGGCTGCTGCGGCTGATTATTCACAGCGTCATCTTTCTTGTCTTCAGTGCACGCCATTATCAGGCATGCCAGACATGCGAATACCATCGCAAAACGATTGTCCAATTTCATTAACACGCTCCTTGTGCCAGAATGTGGCTTTATTTGTATACATCACGCAATATATACAATTTGTATATATCTCAGATGTATTGTTGTAGCTAAATGGTTCCGGAATATCAAGTGGAGACGTGCCGCGGCACGTCTCTATGGCAAAGACGTGCGGTCTGCACGTCTCTCTATAATCACCCGACCAATTCGTAAATCTTGGCAATTGCCTCATCGAGTTTATCGACATCGGTACCGCCGGCCTGAGCCGCATTGGGACGACCGCCGCCCTTGCCGCCGATGACCGCTGCACAGGTGCCGACGAGCTTGCCGGCATGCAACCCCGATTTGACCGCATCTTCAGAAACGACGCAGGTCAGCGCGGGTTTGCCGTCGATCACGGCACCGAGCATCGCGACGCCATTCTTCATCTTGTCGCGCAGCAGGTCGCCGTAGGTCAGCAAATCCTTGCGATCGCGCACATTCAGGCGGGCTGCATAAACTGCAACGCCATTTGCCGAATCCTTGCGCGTCGCCAGAATGCCCGAAAGTTCGGCCTGAGCAACGCGAACATTCAGCTGGGCGACTTCTTTTTCGAGCGAAGCGGCAGTTTCTTTGAGCTTTTCGATTTTTGTGAGAATTGCAGAAACATCGCAATGAAGCGCAGAGGATACATCGGCCACGAGGTGGCGTTCCTTATTGTAGAGCTCCATGGCGCTTCGGCGCGTCACGCATTCGATTCGGCGCACGCCGGCGGCAATGGCCGATTCGGTCACGATGCGGAACGTCTGGATTTCGCGCGTATTGTCGACGTGAATGCCGCCGCAGAACTCGGTGCTCACGCCGCCCTGAACTTCGATGACGCGAACTTTATCACCATATTTTTCGCCGAAAATCGCCATTGCGCCCATCGTTTTGGCCTGCTCGATGGGCACATCCGCGTGCTTGATCACGGGGATCGCCGCTTCGATGTTGGCGTTGACGCGTTTTTCGATTTGCTCGAGCTCGTGGTGCGTCAGCGCGCGCGGGAATGTAAAGTCAAAACGCAGGCGGTCGGGGCGAACCAGCGAACCGGCCTGATAAATCTCTTTGCTCACGATGCCGCGCAAAGCCGCCTGCAGCAAGTGCGTGCACGTATGGTTGGCCGAAACTGCCGCACGGAATTCCGCATCGACCGTCGCCGTAAATTCACCCTTCATCACTTCGGGCGTCACAAAACCTTCGCGCACTTCGCAAACGTGCACGATGCCGCCCTCGCCGCGAATCGTGTCGATGACGTCGAACACCAAATCCGCACCGTTGGCCGTGATCGTACCATGATCGCCGACTTCGCCGCCGCCTTCGGCATAGAACGGCGTCCGACGCAGGATGATTTCGCAAATGTCGCCGCTGTGGCGATAGCGCAGCACATCCGAAACCTCGCAGCTGCTCGTGTAACCTTTGAATTCGCAGGTCTGTCCTTCCTGCAGAATCGTCCACGGTTCCTGAATATTCGTATAGAATTTGGCTTTTTCGCTCGAACGCTGGCGCTGCTCATTCAACGCCTCCTGGAAACCGGCTTCATCGACCTTCATGCCGCGTTCTTCGGCCATGATCTGCGTCAAATCGAGCGGGAATCCGTAGGTGTCATAAAGCACAAACGCATCGCGGCCGTCGATCGTCTTATTCTTGGCCTTGGCGGCGACTTCCTCAAAGCGTGCAATACCGCGGTCGAGTGTCGCAAAGAAACGTTCCTCTTCGATGCGGATGACTTCCTGCGTCTGCTTGGCGACGAGCCCCAATTCGGGATAAGCTGCGGCAAACGAATCGACGACGGCTTGCGAAACCTGATGCAAAAACGGCTTGTCAAATCCGAGCATACGTCCGAAACGCACGGCACGTCTCAAAATTCGGCGCAAAACATACCCGCGGCCGTCGTTCGAGAACGGCTGACCTTCGCTAATTGCAAACGTCAGCGTGCGCACGTGGTCGGCAATGACGCGGTAAGCGGTCACATCGGCAGACGCTAGAATCTGTTCCTGCGTCATATTTTTGCCGAGCATCGCCGAAATCTTTTCCAGAATGATCTTGAACAAATCGGTTTCATAGACCGAATCGACATTCTGCAAAATGCCCAGAATGCGCTCCATGCCCATGCCCGTATCGACGCTGCACATCGGAAGTCTGGTCAGCGTGCCGTCTTCAGCGCGTTCGAACTGCATAAAGACGATGTTCCACAGCTCGAGATAGCGGTCTTCGGGATAATCCGGGCCCCACAGATTCGGCTGATCCGGCGTCTTATCGATGTAAATCTCGGTACAGGGCCCGCATGCGCCCACCGGACCCATGCTCCAGAAATTCTCCTCATCGCCCTTTTCGATATCGCCAAAACGCGCAATGTGATCCTTGGGAATGCCGACTTTTTCATTCCAAATCACATACGCCTCATCGTCATCCTTATAAATGCTGATGTACAGGTTTTCGGGCTTCAAACCGAGGTGTTTGGTCAGAAAATCCCACGCCCACTGCGTTGCTTCGGCCTTAAAATAATCGCCAAATGACCAGTTGCCGAGCATCTCGAAAAACGTCAGATGGCGGCCATCCTTGCCGACTTCGTCGAGGTCGTTGTGCTTGCCGCCCGCGCGGATGCATTTCTGGACGCTCGTCGCACGCTTGTAGCTGCGCACTTCGTTGCCCAAAAACACTTCCTTAAACTGGTTCATGCCCGCATTGGCAAACAGCAGCGTCGGATCGTTCCTCGGAATAACCGGCGAGCTCGCCACGACTTCATGGTTCAGACCTTTAAAATATGCGAGAAATTTCTCTCTCAGTTCGTTCGATTTCACGTTAATTCTCCATTGATTTGGCCGGATTCCGTTCAAACCCGGCACGAAGCCGCGCGGCTTTTATCACAAATCGCACGAATATTCATTTTATTTTATGGGGGGCGCGGCTATTGGCCGTTGGCCAATACGCCTTGCGTGGCGCGCCTATGCCTGCGGCATACGGTGCGCAAAATTGAATACCAATGTTGCAATGATGTAAAAATTGCATAATTCTGTACTTGTATGTTTCAAAAGTTTGATTTCTTGACTGGCAAATGGTATATCGAATGCGGCGTGGAATTGTTCAATTCCAGCGGAGGCAAATATGGAATCGCTTAAACCCCGTCCTTTATATACCGATCAGCTCAAAGCCCATAAAGACAGTGATCTCATCAAGGTCATTACTGGAATTCGCAGATGCGGAAAATCTTCGGTTCTTAAGCTATATCAAAATGAATTGATGCATTTGGGCATAGATTCGGATCATATCCTATTTATGAATCTCGAATCGCTTCGATATGCGCATATAACAGACTATATGGCCTTCTACCGGGAAGTTGCGTCGATGCTCCCAAAAGAAGGCAAATCCTATCTTATGTTTGACGAAATACAGCAAATACCGCAATGGGAAAGAGCTGTAGAGTCGTTTCGCATTGATTTTGATGTGGACATTTATATTACGGGTTCAAACGCATATCTGTTGTCTTCCGAACTTGCAACCTATCTGAGCGGTCGATACGTCGAAATCAATATATATCCACTCTCGTTTTCTGAATTTCTTTCATTCTGCCATTTCCCGGAATCGACAACAATTCAGCAGAAATTTGTTTCTTATCTTCGCATCGGTGGAATGCCGATTCTTGCGGATAATTATGACGATGAGGAGAAATGTTATCAAATTCTCGAGGGCATCTATTCAACCGTTGTTCTCAAAGACGTGATTCAGCGCGGAAAAGTCCAAAATCAAACCGTGTTGAACAAACTTGTAAAATTTCTCTGTCAAAGCATTGGCAGTCTGACTTCGCCATTTAGAATATCCAATATTTTACAAACAGAAGGCGACCTCGACAGCAAGCAGTCTGTCGCCAGAAAGACAATCGTTCAGTATCTGGAACTTCTCATCGGTTCATTTATTTTCTCTAGTGTAGACAGATACAATATCAAGGGACGTGAGGTCCTTCGCACGCAGGAAAAATATTATATTGTCGATCCAGGTTTCCGAAATCTTTTACTCGGATATCATGGTACAGACCGTGG
>JAEEGL011133421.1_pt1 | contig 14323 bp, 8 predicted proteins | sample 9134231 | NCBI WGS metagenome assembly JAEEGL01 (sample SAMN16246548, study PRJNA631951) | gut metagenome | biome: gut microbiome; feature: rumen; material: fiber-attached | host: Bos | place: Iran: Karaj | collected 2018-10 | reverse complement strand
CTGTGCCCGGAGCTGCAGAAGCAGATCTACGGACGCAGCTTCATCTTCACCGATCCGGCCGACTGCGAGGAGTACTGGAAGATCGAAGACCATGCGGAGAAGTGCGCAATCGTCGTCGAGAAGGCCACCCGGATGATCGCGGAGTTCCTGCTGGACAACGAAAAGGCGGAGTAAGGGGGCTGCGAAGTGAGGATTCTTGTCATCGGCGGCGTGGCCGCCGGAGCCGGCGCGGCCACCAAGGCCCGCCGCGTCAATGAAGACGCGGAGATCGTCCTGTTCGAAAAGGGCAGCTACGTCTCCTTCGCCAACTGCGGCCTTCCCTACTACATCGGCGGCGTCATCGAGGACCGCGACGAACTGCTCCTGGTCACCCCGGAGCTGTTCAAGGAGCGGTTCAACATCGACGTGCGCATCAACAGCGAAGTCACGAAGATCGACCCGAAGGCCAAGACCGTCACCGTGAAGACGGGGTCCCGCAGCAAGCGGGAACCCTACGACAGGCTGATCATCGCGACCGGCGGCACGCCGGTCACCCTGCCCGTGAAGGGGGCGGAGACGGAGGGCGTGTACCACGTGTTCACGCTGCCGGACGCCGACCGGATCATGTCCCGGCTGGAGCTGGGGATGAAGCGGGCCGTGGTCGTGGGCGGCGGCTTCATCGGCCTGGAGAGCGCGGAGAACCTGCGGGTCAGAGGGCTCGAGGTCACGGTCGTGGAGAAACTGCCCCAGGTCATGAGCAACATGGACAGCGAGTTCTCCGACGCCATCATCCGCGAACTGGAGGATTCCGGCATCCGGGTGCTCACCGGGGTCGGCCTGTCCGAGATCACCGGAAAGGCGAAGGTCACCGGCGTCATCCTGGACGACGGGACGAAACTGAAGGCGGACATGGTGATCATGGCGGCCGGAGTGCGCGGGAGCACGCAGCTGGCCGAGATGGCCGGGTGCCGTCTCGGAACCACCGGCGGCGTGTGGGTGGACGCCTCGATGCGGACGAGCGTGCCGGACATCTACGCGGCCGGGGACATGGTGGAGAGCCTGAACCTGGTCACGGGAAAGAAGGTGCGGATCCCGCTGGCGGGGAGCGCGAACAAGCAGGGCCGCGTGGCCGGGGCGAACGCCGCCGGCGGACACATGACCTTCAAGGGCGTGCTCGGGACCGCCATCATCAAGGTGGGCGGACTGACCGCCGCCCGCACCGGGCTCAACGCCCGGGAGGCCGCCGCGCAGGGCTATGATTTCGAGTGCCTGTACGTGCCCGGCTTCAGCAACGCCACGTACTATCCCGACGCCATGCCTCTGCTTCTGAAGCTGACGGTGGAGCGGCAGTCCGGACGCCTGCTGGGCGCCCAGGGGATCGGCCGCAAGGGCGTGGACAAGCGCATCGACGTGCTGGCCACCGCCATCTACGGCGGCATGACCGTGTTCGATCTGGAGGATCTGGACCTGGCCTACGCGCCGCCCTTCTCCTCCGCCAAGGATCCGGTCATCCTGGGCGGCATGATCGCCTCCAACGTGATCCGCGGCGAGATCGACTGCTGCCTGCCCTCGGACATCCCCGCGCTGCTGGCGGACAGGAACACCGTGGTGCTGGACGTGCGCACGCAGGAGGAATGGGACGAGGGCCATGTGGAAGGCGCCGTCCTGCTCCCCGTGGACGAACTGCGCGCCCGCTATGCCGAACTCGATCCGAAGAAGAGCTACGCCGTCTACTGCGGCGTCGGCTACCGGGCCTACAACGCCTGCCTGTTCCTGAAGGCCAAGGGCTATACGGTGAAGAACATCAGCGGCGGCATGCGGGCCATCCGCATGGGCGTCTGATCCCGGTCGTCTGACCGTATTCTACATATCTACAGGAGATGAACGAGCATGAATCTGAAAAACTATCCCCGGAAGCATTACGCAATCAACCAGTTCTGTCAGCCCCACAACCATGAACTGAAGGGACGGAAGTTCTACTTCTCCATGGACGGCGGCACGGACTACGAGCTGGAGGTGACCGGCGAGAAGACCGTCCTGTGGAACAAGGCCGGCGAAGAGGCGAAGGAAGCCACCTACGAGTGCGTCAAGGGCGACGACACCACGTACCTGCTGGACTTCGACGTCGCGGACACCTTCATGACCGATCACGCCACCAACCTGGTGTTCATCATCGATCTGGAGCAGCGCCTCGTGACCGTCGTGACCTGCTGGATCGGCTGGAACAAAAAGTTCCCGTATCTCGTCAAGAGCGACTACGACTTCGGTGCCATCGTCGTCGAGGGTCTGGAGACCCCGTTCCGCCGCCACTGCCTGACCACCCAGATGGTCGGCACCCGCGTGGAGTGGCACTGGAACTACCTGATGTGGACCCACCACAACTACTATTCCACCAACTACTACACCCTGACCTGGCCGGACGAGAGCATCGCCGTGGAGGAGCTGGGCGGCCCGTTCGAGCTGCTGCCCTGCCACGATGAGATCGCGCAGTACGTGAAGATCAAGGAAAATCTGTTCGCCTTCTGCCTGACGGAGGAGATGATGGAGCGCATGAGCGAGGGCCGCATCCTGTTCCGCAGCAACAACATGATCTTCCTGCAGAACTATAACAAGATGATGCACGCCGGCCGCACCTTCGGCCACGCCACCACCCCCGACGGCAAGACGTTCGCCTGCCGCACGCTGTTCGGCAGCTTCGGCAACCCGGTGCATATCCCCGACAGCATCGTGGACGGCGACAACAAGTACACCGTCTGACGGAGAAAGGAAGAGTGACTGACATGGCAAGATTTTCCAACTTTACCTTCGACGAGGCCGGCGTATACATCAAGAACCTGGCCAACAACGCCGATGATCTCGGCATCCGGGCCTACTGCTTCCCGGACAACTACGAGCTGGCCGGCCGGGAATTCGTGATCGACTGCGGCTGCTGCGAACACACGCTCACCTGGAAGGCCCCGCGTCACGCCGCCTTTGACGGCACGGTGTGCGACACCTATGTGATCAAGCAGGAGGACGGCATCTACATCGCCCGCCTGGGCGCCGTCTGCGCTGTCCTCGATCTGTCCAACGGCCAGGCGGCCCTCGTGATCGGCGACGACGTGCTGCCCGGCGTCATCAGGGGCATGGGCACGGAGGCTCCCGCCTTCGCCGCCGACGAGATGGTGGAGACCAACGTGGACTGGGTCATGGGCGTCGGCCGGTATCTGAACCAGAATTTCCTTTCCGCCGAAAAGCTTGCCAGCTGCTGGAGCCCCAACGCCGGCGAGGCGCAGGGCAGCGGCTACACTCCGGTGGATCCCGCGGCCAAGGTGCAGGAGAACGCCTACAAGGCGGTAAAATTCCGCGACAGCTTCTATCTTGTAGTGCAGGAGCACCAGGACTGCAAGGAGGTCTGCGCTCCCTTCGGTACGCGCAAGGTCGTCCTGCTGGAGGATTATGAGCGCTGCATGGCCAGCGGCGCCGTCATGGGCAAGGGCTTCGATCCCATGATGGTCACGGGCTACGCCCGCTTCATCGGCCAGAGCAAACAGGATATCCTGTAACCCCCTTGACATACGTCATAAGGCCCGCGCAGCCCTCCGGCAGCGCGGGCTTTCCCTGTCTCCGCCAAAAGTGACGAATCTTTACAGTTTTCCCTCCGCGTTGCATTCAGAGGCCCGCATGCCGTATAATGCAGGCAGCAAAGAAAGTCCCCTTAAGGGGCCGCAGAGGAACTTGGTCTATGAAGAGATCTCCGGTCTACCCACTCATCATCATCGGCGCCGGGACGGCGCTGTTCGTGCTGCTTGGAGCTGTCCTCCGGGTATCCAGCCCGGTGCCCGGCGTCAGTCTCCCCATCCATTACGCCCTGCTGGGCTTTCTGTCCCTCCTGTACGGCCCTGTGCCCAGCCTTGCCGTCGGTGTGCTCGGACGGCTGCTGACCGATCTGATCCACGGCGCCGGCGTATGGTGGAGCTGGATCATCGCCTCCGGCGTTTTCGGACTGCTGATGGCCCTGGCCGGCCGCCGCTTCCACTTCTGCCGCCGTCCCTTCGGTCTGAATGACGCTGCTGTCTTTATCCTTTGCGCCGTGGTGTGCCACCTGATCTGCTGGGCCGTTCTCACGCCGCTCCTGGACGCCGTCCTGTACGCCGAGCCGTACGGCCGGATGCTGCTGCAGGGGTTGGTGATCGCCGCGCTGAACGCTTTCGTCACCGCCGTTATCGGCTCGCTGCTGTGCTTTCTCTGCTCATCGTTCCGACGGCACAGGGCTGAGCGCAGACGGAGCCGCACGGCGCTCTCAGGAAGGCCCGAATGAGGGCGTATCCCCTCTCCCGCCGGGCATCATACATTTTCCGATTGAAATCCCCGTGAAGACAGCTGTATAATGTCCTCAGAGCGGACAGGTTTCCGCCACTAATGTAAGGAGTGAGGCAAAATGAAAAAGTCTCCGGTAAAGACCATTGTCGCCATCGGCATCGGCGCGGCGCTGTTTTTCGTTCTCGGACGTTTCGTCTCCATTCCGAGCCCCGTGCCCAACACCAACATCACCATCCAGTACGGCCTGCTGGGCTTCATGGCGGTCCTGTTCGGCCCCATCGCCGGCGTGCTCATCGGCCTGATCGGCCATTTCCTGATCGACCTCTCCTGGGGCTACGGCATCTGGTGGAGCTGGGTCATCGCCTCCGGCGTCTTCGGACTGCTGATGGGCCTGGCCGGTTCGCGCCTGAAGCTCGGCGAGGGCGAGTTCGGCGGCAAGGGCATCGCCGTGTTCAACGTCTCCCAGGTGATCAGTCATCTGATCTGCTGGGTCGTGGTCGCCCCCGTCCTGGACATCGTCATGTACGCGGAGCCTGCCAACAAGGTGTTCCTGCAGGGCCTCGTGGGCGGTGCCGTCAACATCGTGACCACCGCCGTCGTCGGCACGCTGCTGTGCCTCGCCTATGCGGCGACGAAGCCCAAGAAGGGCAGCCTGAAAGAAGAGAAATAAGCATTGCCGTTTGCACGGCGGGAGACCTTCTCCCGCCGTGTTTCCATCCATCGGCGGAAACGGAGAACATGCCGTGAAAGATCCCATCATCGAATTCAGGAATTTCGGATTCCAGTATAACGCGCAGGCGGAGCCCACCCTGTACGACATCAATCTCACCGTTCGCAAGGGGGAGAAGATCGTGATCGTCGGGCCGTCCGGCTGCGGGAAATCCACGCTGGCCCACTGCATCAACGGGCTGATCCCCTTCGCCCTGCCGGGAGAGTCCACCGGCACCGTCACGGTGGCCGGAAAGCCCACGAAGGACCAGGGGATCTTCGAACTGTCCCGCACCGTGGGAACGGTGCTGCAGGACTCCGACGCCCAGTTCATCGGCCTCACCGTGGCGGAGGACATCGCCTTCGCCCTGGAGAACGACTGCGTTGGGGAGCCGGAGCTGCATGATCGCGTGCGGAAGGCCGCCGAAATGGTTTCCCTCTCCACCCATCTGCTGCACGCCCCGAGCGACCTGTCCGGCGGACAGAAGCAGCGGGTCTCCCTCGCCGGCGTCATGGTGGACGACGTGGAGGTCCTGCTCTTCGACGAGCCGCTGGCCAACCTCGACCCGGCCACTGGGAAGACCGCCATCGAGCTGATCGACGAGATCCACAGTCAGACCGGCGCGGCGATCATCATCATCGAGCACCGGCTGGAGGACGTGCTGCACCGGGACGTGGACCGCATCGTCCTGATGGACCACGGGCGCATCCTGGCGGACGCGCCGCCGGACGAGCTTCTCAGCGGCCCCCTTCTGGCGGAGAACGGCATCCGTGAGCCGCTGTATCTGGCGGCTCTGAAATACGCGGGCGTATCCGTGAGAGCGGACATGCTGCCGCACAGCATCCGCACGCTGCAGCTGGACGAAGAGGAAAAGAGCGCCGTACGGGACTGGTTCCGCAGCGTTCCGGTCCCCCCGGAGCCGGAGCCGCAGCCGTACCTCCTGCGGGCGAAGAACGTGGAATTCGCCTATGAGAGCGGGCACAAGGCGCTGAATGATGTCTCCGTGGACATCCGCCGGGGGGAGATGCTGGCCATCGTCGGCACCAACGGTGCCGGGAAATCCACCTTCTCGAAGGTCATATGCGGCTTCGAGCGCCAGCAGAAGGGCGAGGTGACCTTCGCCGGCTGCGACTGGGTCTCTCTCTCCCTGAAGGAGCGGGCCGACCACGTGGGCTATGTGATGCAGAACCCCAACCAGATGATCTCCAAGACCATGATCTTCGATGAGGTCGCCCTTGGCCTGCGGACGCGGAAGGTCCCCGAGGAGGAGATCCGTCCCCGGGTGGAGGATGCTCTGAAAGTGTGCGGCCTGTGGCCGTTCCGGAACTGGCCGGTCTCCGCTCTGAGCTTCGGACAGAAGAAGCGCGTGACCATCGCCTCCATCCTGGTGCTGGATCCGGAGATGATCATCCTGGACGAGCCCACCGCCGGCCAGGATTACCGCCACTACACGGAGATCATGGAGTTCCTGCGCGACCTGAACGCGAAGGGCGTCACCGTGGTCCTGATCACCCACGACATGCACCTGATGCTGGAGTACGCGCCGCGCGCCGTGGTCTTCTCCGCCGGCCGGGTGCTGGCCGACGACTCCTCCGCCGCCATCCTGACGGATCCGGAGATCATCGCCGCCGCCAGCCTGAAGGAGACCAGCCTCTACGATCTGGCGCTTCTGTGCGGCATCGACGACCCGCGGGCCTTCGTCCAGCGCTTCATCGACCACGAGCGGAAGGAGGCGCGGCAGCAGTGACGAATATCTTCAACTACGTCGACCGTCCGTCCCCCATCCACCGGCTGACGGGCGCCACGAAGCTCGTCTGCCTGCTGCTGTGGACCTTTGCCGCCATGAGCACATACGACACCCGGCTGCTCGTCGTCATGGCCGTCCTCAGCCTGATCCTGTTCCGGATCTCGAAGATCCGCGTGAAAGACGTCTCGTTCCTGCTCATCCTCATGACCACGTTCATGGTCCTGAACAACGTCCTGATCTTCATCTTCTCCCCGCAGCACGGGGTCTCGCTGTACGGGACCAGCCATCCGGTCTTCCGCATCACCGAACGCTACACCGTCACGCAGGAGCAGCTGTTCTACCATCTGAACCTGATACTGAAATACCTGGCCACGATCCCGGCCGTGATCCTGTTCGTATGCACCACCAACCCCAGCGAGTTCGCCGCGAGCCTGAACCGCATCGGTGTGAAATACACCATCGCCTACTCCGTGGCTCTTGCGTTGCGTTACATCCCGGACATACAGAAGGAATACCACGAGATCTCCCAGGCGCAGCAGGCCCGGGGCATCGAGATGAGCCGGAAACAGAATCTCATCAAGCGCCTGAAAAGCGCCAGCGCCATCCTGATCCCGCTGATCCTTTCCAGCATGGACCGGATCGACACGATCTCCAACGCGATGGAGCTGCGCGGCTTCGGCAAGAACAGAAAACGCACGTGGTACATGGCGCGCCCCTTCCGGAAGGCGGACTTCGCCGCCATCCTCCTCTGCGCCGTGCTTCTGGCCGCTTCCATCGCTCTGAACATCATCAACGGGAGCCGTTTCTGGAACCCGTTCACATGACCGCGGACGATGCCGCATCGGCACGCCCGCCTTCCTCCCCCGCCGGGAGGAAGCGGATCTCCGGCCGCGCCGGAGAGGAACGTTCCGCCCTTCGTTACGAAAGGAGATGTCCCCATGTCCAGCAAACGATCCAGGATCCTCGCGCTCCTGCTGAGCCTCTGCCTGCTCCTGACGGCCTTCCCCTCCGTGCCTGTTCTGGCCGTCGGTGACGGCGAAGCACCGGACGGTCCCGCGGAGGAAGCTCCTCCGGTGACCGATCTCGATCCTTCCGCCCTTAACGTGCGCAGGCTCGGGGAGATCGGCGAAAGCGAACGGGATCCGGACCTGTCCGGCGTCACGCCCGACACTTCGCTCAAGCAGCTTGTGCGTGTCTCGGTCTTCCTCACGGAACCGTCCGCTGTCGACGCGGGCTACGCCGTCCAGGGGATCGGGCGCGACCAGTCCGCGGCCGGATACCGCACCTCCCTGCGGAACCGGCAGAAGAGCGTGCAGGCCGCCATCGAGAACCGCCTCGGATATTCCATCGATGTCGTTTGGAACCTGACGCTGCTCACCGACGCTTTCTCCGCCTGGGTGTATGGAAAGGATATCCCGGTCATCGAACGTATGGACGGCGTCGCCGCGGTGCAGCGGGAGAACCGGTATACCGTGCCCGGGGCCGGGGGCGGGCAGCCCGACACAGCCAACACGAGCGCCGGCATGGTCGGCGCCTCCGACGCCTGGGCGTCCGGCTACACCGGCGCCGGCACCCGGATCGCCGTCATCGACACCGGCATCGACACGGCGCACATCTCCTTTGCCGCCGACGCCTTCGACTACGCGATCGCGGCTTACGAAAGGCAGTCCGGACGGACCGTGGACCTGATGAAGGCCTCGGACATCCCCTCCTCCCTGAACGGCGCGGGAACGTATCTGTCCTCCAAGATCCCCTATGCCTACAACTACGTCGACAAGGATCTGACCGTCGATCACCTGAGCGACCGTCAGGGAGAACACGGCTCCCACGTGGCCGGCATCGCGGCCGCCAACCGTTACGTAAAAAGCGGCGGTTCCTTCGCGGACGCCGCCGATACCGTACACGCGGTCGGCATGGCGCCGGACGCCCAGCTGCTGGTCATGAAAGTGTTCGGCGCGGACGGCGGAGCCTACGACTCGGATTATTTCGCCGCCATCGAGGACGCGGTCGCCATGGACGCGGACGCCGTGAACCTGTCTCTCGGAAGCGCCGCTCCCGGCTTCACCTACGACAACGCCTACCAGGAAGTGCTGAACGGCCTGGCCGGCGGCGCCTCCGGCGCCGGCGCGGTACTGGCCGTCTCCGCCGGCAACTCCGGCTCCTACCTGTCGCATAACGAGTACACTCCGAATCTGTACATCGAGGACGTCTCCCTGCACACCGGCGGCAGTCCGGGCACCTTCATCAACAGCATGTGTGTCGCCTCCGCGGACAACACCGGCCGCACCGGCGCACCGCTGGTGTTCAACGGCAGCCAGGACGTGTTCATAACGGACCATGTCTCCGGCGGCGGCTCCTTCTTCGATCTCTCCGGCACCTACGACTACGTGTATATCGATTCGACCGGCACCTTCGACGATTACATCTCCGTAAACCTCGCGGCAGGAGATCTCAGAGGGAAGATCGTGATCGTGAACCGCGGCTACATCGACTTCGCGGCAAAGGGCAACAACGCTGTCGAGTTCGCCCCGGCAGGCGTCATCGTCGCGAACAATGAGGGCGGCTCTCTCCATATGGATCTCGACGCCTACACCGGCACGTTCCCCATGGCCTCCATGACGCTGGCGGACGCCGAGGCCCTGAAAGCCTCTTCCGCCGGCGATTACGCCAACGGCCGGCACTTTTACACGGGCACCGTAACGGTCACGGCCAGCACCGTCCATTACGTCACAGCTGACCGCACCGAGGCGAAGATGTCCGACTTCAGTTCCTGGGGCGTTCCCGGCTCTCTTCTGATAAAGCCCGAGATCACCGCCCCCGGCGGGGACATCTATTCCGTCTTCGGATCCAGTTACAGTCCGAAAGGCGTCCGGCAGGGCGGAACGGATCAGTATGAGATCCTGTCCGGCACCTCCATGGCCGCGCCGCATATCGCCGGACTGTCCGCGCTGACGGCCCAGTATCTGAAGGAAACGGATTTCTCAGCCCGGAACCCCGGGCTGGCCGGCTATTCCCGCCGGGCCGTCATCCAGTCTCTGCTCATGAGCACCGCCACTCCGATGGTGGACAGCGACGGCCGCTACCGTTCCGTCCTGCAGCAGGGCTCCGGCCTGGCGGACGTCTCCCGGGCCGTCTCCGCCTCCTCCGTCGTCATGATGAAGGAAGCCGGTCTGACGACCGCCACCGGGGCCGCCGCGGACGGGAAGGTCAAGGCGGAACTGGGCGACGATCCGGACCGCTCCGGCGTATATGAGTACAGCTTCACCGTCTACAACCTGGCGGACCGGGATCTGACGTACCGGCTGAAGACCGATCTGTTCACACAGGCGGCCGCTTCGGACTATGCCGCCTCCTATCTGCTGCCCGGCACCGCGGATCTGAGCGCGAAGGTCACGTACGCTTTCGTCCAGGAGCTGGACGAGCCCCATGACGTCGACCGTAACGGTGTGACGAACGAGGACGACGCACAGGCTGTACTGGACGTCCTGTCCGGCGAGCGCGACGGCTCCGGCTTCGATCTTTCCGCCGGCGAGATCGACGGGGACGGCCGGCTGTCCACCCGGGACGCCTATCTGCTCCTCCAGATCGGCGAGCGCGCCGCCGGCGCCCTGACCGTGAAAGCCGGCTCCGCCAGGGACGTCACGGTGAAGATCGTGCTCGCAGACGAGAGCCGGGAACACCTGGAGGACAACTACCCCTCCGGCGCGTATATCGAGGGCTTCACGTATGTGGAATGCACCGACGTGACCGCCGAAGGCGCCGTCTGCGCCGATACGCACAGCATCCCCCTCCTGGGTTTCTACGGCAGCTGGACCGACCCTTCCATGTTCGAGGGCAGGTCCTACCCGGACAACTGGTACAACGGGATCTACGGCCACTGGAAAAACCGGCGCAGCTACTTCGAGGATGTCGAAGCGAACTATATGACCCTGAAATACGGTTCCAGGCTCTGTTATTTCATGGGAAATCCGTATATGGTCGAACACGACGGCTTTCCCGGGGAGGTGCTGGCTGTCAACAGCGGGGACCGGATCGTCAGCCTGAGTTCCGGGCTGATCCGTTCCGCGGGCGCCGCCGGCTTCGCGGTCCTGAAGACGGACGGGCACGGCGGCGTGACGGAGGTCCTGGAACTGTCCGACGTCAGGCGGAACGTCAGCGGCCTGTATTACGACGTCGGCACCGGCAGCTGGGCCAACAACCGGGCGGACCTCCATTCCGTAGGGCGGACGGCCGCCTCCTACGGTCTGAAGGAAGGAGATACGTTCCGCATCGGCAGCTGCGCCGTCCCGGAATACTATGCGATGCAGGTCCACAGCGGAGATATGACCGCGGCAGACGCTGGGACGCTGACCGACGGGGAGTTCACCGCCCTTCTGAAAGCCGGCGTGCTCGGCCGCGGCGCCTTCTTCGGCTATGACTTCACCGTCGACGACACGGCTCCGGAGATCACCGGCATCGAGCGGGACGGGAACAACGTCCGCGTCACCGCGAGCGACAACCAGAACCTGGCTTACGTCGCTCTCCTCTCCCCGGACGGCCAGACCGTCTACGCCAGCAAGGCCCCGCGGGCCGCGGAATACTCCGGCACACTGGAGAGCATCCTCGACCTCGATACCGAAGATGGCTACGTGGCCGTATTCGCCGCCGACTACGCCGGGAATGAGACCGCAAAAGCGCTCAGGATCAGCGGCGGTCAGACATCCGACCCCCTCGCGGTCAGCGCTGTCGCCGTCGCTCCGGACACGCTGGACCTGTACACAGGAAACGAGGCGGATATCGCCGCCTCCGTCACCCCCGTGACGGCGGAGGACCGGAACGTCACATGGAGCTCCTCCAACCGGTCCGTCGCCACGGTGGACGGGACCGGTCATGTGACGGCCGTCGGCCCCGGCCGGGCGACGATCACCGCGACGTCGGTCTCCGACAGGACCCGGTCCGGCTCGTGCACGGTCCGCGTCATCTCCATCGACAAGCCTCTGAACGGCATCGTCTGGGATGAGGACGGCGGCGTCTTCTTCTCCTCCTTCAACCCGAAGGATCTGTCCTCCTGGAAGAAGGGTCATGCGGAGCCCGCCGCCTTCCCGGTGCAGTCCGCCCTGGTCAGCGACACCGGAAAACTGTACGCCGCCACGTTCGATCCGGAGGCTGGGACGTCCATGCTCTACAGAGCGGATCCCGACACGTACGCCCTGGAGGAATACGCCGAGAACTACATCGGCGCCACGGACTTCGCCCTGGCCGCCACCGGCTGCGCGGATACAGGCATGGTCTATACCTGCCTCTCCCACCTCGTCGCCGGCCCCCTCTCGCCGCAGGACGACGGATCCGGTACGGAATACACCGGTGTGCCCTACGCCGTTCTGGACATGGCGAACACAGACCAGAAGACCGCCCTGGCGGCGGTCGCCACGAAAGAGCGGAGCACCTACGGCGGGACCTTCTATCTTCTCGACGAACACGGCACGATCCTGGAGACCACGCTGGGCGCGGATCCGGATTACGTGCCCGGCTTCGGATCCCGGTTTGCTTTCTCCGTGCCCGAGGTGGTCATGGAGACGTATATCCCGACGGACGTCCTGTATCAGGATCTGTACTTCGACGGCACCTGGCTGTACTGGTCTCATTACGCGGACGGCGTTTCCACCCTGTACGCCATCGACGTGGACAGCGGGATCGTGTACGACACCGGCAATTTTGGTGACGGCGTATGGCCGGTCACCGGCCTGTACGTCAAAGGGCAGGCCGCTCCCGCCTCCTACGGCGGGGCGGAGGCCGCGGCCGTTTCGTACGGGCCGCTGGATATTCGCCGGGAGGATCTGATGACCGCCGAGGTCAGGGCCCGTCTCGCCGCGGCCGCGTCGAAGGCACCCGCCGGCGGGCTGAACGCCGTCCGGGTCTCGGAGACGCCGCTCGCCCGCGGGGAGGCGGACGCGCCGTCCGCTGTCGGTTCCTCCCAGCATGCCGACGACCAGGGCACGGTCGTGATCACTCTCTCGGACGACGAAGCCGTGACCAACGGGCTCATGACCGTCTCGTTCTCGGAAGGCCTCTCCTACGTCAGGACCTCCAGTCCGGCGTACTGTTCCGCCCATGTGGATGAGGAGGCCCGGACCGTGACCGTAGCGTACGCGGCGGCTGCCCCGATCCCGGCGAAGGAGACGATCGCCCGGCTGGTCTTTGAGCTCGGGGAACCGAACCGGGTGCAGGAGGTGACCGTTTCCGTCGCCGAACGCAACCGCGACACGGCCGTTTCCGAGCCGCCGGTGACGATCCAGGCCGGCAAGCCGGTCTTCCGGAGCCAGGCCCTGGTGCTGTCCGGTGAGATCGCCGTGAAATTCAATATGGAGCTGCCTCCGATCGACGGTGTGGACTACTCCTCCAGCTTTATGGTCTTCTCCGTCGGCAGTTCCCCCGCCGTCACGGTGCGGACCAGCGAGGCCTCCCTCAACAGCAGCGGCCGTTACGGCTTTCTGGCCTACGTAAAATCCATCCAGATGGCCGATTCCATCCACGCAGACTTCTTTTACCCGGACGCCGCTTCCCCGCAGAACTTCCGGCCGGTCAGCAAGACTTACTCGGTGGAGAGATACATCCGGGCGATGGACGAACGCCAGGACCAGTACGACGATGAGACCATGGCCCTGGTCCACGCCATCGCGGACTACGGTCACTACGCGCAGCTCTACCTGTCCGAGGTGAACGGATGGGCCATCGGCACGGATTATGCGGCGATGGATACCTTCTATACCTCCTCCTACGACTACGCGGACATCCTGTCGAAGGTGACACCGAAAGCGTTCGCGAAAGCCATCAGCGGTTCGAACGTCACGAAAGTGACGTACAAGCTGCATCTCGACGCCGAGACGACGGTCGACGTCTATCTGACGACGAAAGACGGATCGGCTCCGACGGACGTGAAGCTGTCCGTGCGCGAGGAGCTGTCCGGAAAGACCGTAACGAAGGACGTGGTCCCGGAACTGCAGTCCGACGGGCGCTATCTGATCCGGATCCCGGGCATCTCCGCACACAAGCTCGGAGATATCTACACGATCACGGGCACGGCCGGCAGGACCTTCCAGGTGCAGGTCTCCGCGCTGTCCTACGTGCGGTCGGTCCTGAACAACGCGGGTTCGACCCGGGCGGCAAAGGACGGCATGGCGTCCCTGTACGAGTACTACGCCGCAACAATGGCCTATCGCCGGAGAAGCTGAAGCCGGGCGGGTCACAGAAAACGGGCAGCCGGGGGATCCCTTTCCCCCGGCTGCCCCTCGTTTTTCCCAGACAATCATAACCACGGGCACAGCCCGTGGTTTGCTCTACGCCTATAAGGCGATAATACTGGCCTGGCCTGAAAGGCCGGTGAATAGGTTTGCCAGTCGCAATTCATTCACCGGCCGCCCCTCTTTCGAGGGGCTTCTTTATTTGCCCTTTTCTACTGGCTCACCCGCAAACGGGTCAATGTATTCTTTCAGGCTTATCTGGTCTTCCATATAATCTTCCTGCAGTTGGTTTCTGATATATTCCTTGATTGCCTTTTCGTTCTTTCCAACTGTACTCACATAATATCCTGTACACCAGAATTTCCT